>OGNO01001428.1_pt1 | contig 11144 bp, 9 predicted proteins | sample 1573491 | NCBI WGS metagenome assembly OGNO01 (sample SAMEA2581900, study PRJEB24529) | metagenome | biome: Human gut stool | place: China | collected 2011
CAAAAGGCGTACGGATGTGCAGGCCCGCGCCCCAGGTATCCTTGTAGACGCCGAGCCACTCGGTGACATAGGCGTTGGACTGCGGCACAATAACGATGCAGCGCACCAAAACCACCAGAATAATGATGAGCAGGATGGCAAAGACTAACAGCATTTGGGGGTCCTCCTTTTTCCTTTGTGATTTAAACCGCAGCCGCGTCAGCGGTCACGGGAGCGACAATAAGGATCGCACCGTCCACGGCCACGACCTTGCAGCGGGTGCCCTGCGGGAGTGTGACCTCGGCGCGGGCCTGCCAGTCCAGGCCGTCCACGCGGACCCGGCCCGGAAGGCCGGGCTCAATGTCCACAAGCACAACGCCCTGCTTGCCGATGGTCAGCGGCGAGCCGTTCGTGACAGGGGCACGGTGCGCGCCGCGCCTACTGATGAGCCGGGGCAGCATCAGACCGAGCGTAATGGCCGATACAACGGCAAAAACAAGCATCTGCCAGCCAAAGCCGACATTAAAAAAGCTGACCAGCATGGCCGCGGCAGCGCCCACCGCAAACCAGACCGAGACAAGCGCCGTTGTGGCGGCCTCGACCATGATGAACGCTACGACGGCAACCAGCCATAAAATCGTATCAAACCACATGGAAATCTCCTTTCAGGGACAGAAAGCGGCTTTGTGACCACTGTAACATTATGACGGTATTCTGTCAAGATTGCCGAAGAAATTTTACAAAACTGCAGGAAAAGTGCAAAGGATTGCAGCCCGCTTTCGAGCGGCTTTGCAGGGAGGGGTCTTGACCCCTCCGCGGGGCGTCGGGGACGCCGCCCTCCTACAGCACCGACGCGCCCGGCAGGCGGGCACTGACGAGAATTTTCACGGAAAACATCGGTTTTCCGTAAATTATTGTGATTCCAATCATACGGCTCTTTACCTTTTGAAAAAAAGTGGTATAACAGAAGCAAGTAAGATGAACAAAGTATGCGCTGTAAACAGTGTACCACAAAACAGGAGGAGCGACAATGAAAAATCGTTTTGACCGCACACCCCACACGATGAAGGACTGGCTGCTGCTGGCGGCGGGCGCCGCGGCGGTGTTTGCCGCGGCAGACTGGCTGCCGGGCGTGCTGCGCGGGGCCGGGGCGTTTCTCGGGCTGCTGGCACCGTTTGGCTGGGGGCTGCTGCTGGCCTATGTACTGGACATACCCACGCGCTTTTTTGCGCAAAAGCTCTTTGGCGGCAGGCGCGGCGGGGCGATGGCCGTCAGCTATGCGCTGTTTTTCGGTGCGCTGGCGCTGCTGGCGGCGCTCATCGTCCCGCAGCTCGTGCAGAGCGTGACGACCTTTGCCGGGCGGCTCGGCGCGTATGAGGAGACCATCCGCGGCCTGCTGGTCTGGGTGCAAAATACGTTCGGCATCGATACGGCCACGGCGGAACAGCTTGTGCAGATGGTGGGCACGGCACTGCAAAATTGGTTCGGCGGTTTGTCCCGCAGTGCGGCGCGTGCGGCGGCGGATTTCGTCTCCGGCGCGGCGGGGGCTGCGGGCAACGCCGTGGTGGCACTGGCCGCCAGCATCTACCTGCTCTCCGGCAAGGAGGCGCTGCTCCGCGCGGCCCGGGCGTGTCTGCATGCGGCGCTGCCGCCGCGTGCCGCGGGCAGTGTGCTGGAAATCTGCCGTCTTGCCAACAAAATTTTCAGCGGCTACATCGGCGGGCAGCTGGTGGACGCTCTGCTCGTGGGCGGGGAAACATTTGCGCTGATGTCGATCTTCGGGCTGGAATACGCGCCGCTGCTGGCCGTGCTGGTCGGCGTGACAAACATTGTCCCGGTGCTGGGGCCGTTCCTCGGTGCGGTGCCGGGGCTCATCATCCTGCTGCTGGAATTGCCCTGGAAGGCGGCAGAATTTGCCATCATTATTTTTGTGGTCCAGCAGGTGGACGGCAACTTTATTGCGCCGCGCATTCTGGGTGGGGCCACCGGCCTGCCGGGGCTGGGCGTGCTGTTGGCCATCGTGGTGGGCGGGGCGTGGTTCGGCATCCCGGGCATGGTGCTGGGTGTGCCGACGCTGGCCGTGCTGGCGGCGCTGCTCAAACAGGCTGTCGGGGCAGGGCGGCCCGCGGCCTGGATGAAAACGGTGAGCCGCGCCGGAATTTACCAGGCGGGCCGCAAGAAAATTAACAAGTTATTCCTTGCAATACAGGCGTGCATAGCGTACAATACTCTTGTAAAATGATGTAAAAGGAGCGGAGCATTTGAAAGAGGAACATATCTGGACCAAAAAGCCGGAAACGATGCTGGACTGGTTCTGCGTGGTCGGGGCCTGTATTGCGCTGTATCTGGCTTTGAACAATCTGGGGTACTTTCTGGGGAAAATCGGTGTGTTTATCGGCATCGTGTCGCCGTTTGCGGGCGGCATAGTCATTGCCTATGTGCTTGACCCGATGGTCAAGTTCTTCTACACAAAGCTGTTTAAAGAGAAGAAAAAGACGCGCGGATTCGCGATCCTTCTGGCGTATCTGGTGGCAATTCTGCTGCTTGTGCTGCTGGCATGGCTGGTCATCCCGCAGATCGTGGACAGCATCGCCATGCTGTTTACGAACTTCCCAAGCTACATACAGAGCGTACAGGATATGCTGGGCATGGTTCAGGAGCGCTTCGGCGTTGACCTGTCGTCGGCCACAAAAGTGCTGGACGATTCCGAGGCGATGGTCAAGGAAATCTACAGCATGGCCAGCGCCGCCATGCCGCAGATCGTGGCCAGCATCGGCAGCGTGGCATCGAACTTTGTGGCGATCTTCACCTCGATTGCGGCCAGCATCTATATGCTGGCGGACAAGGAGCATCTGCTCCATCAGCTGCGCACGCTGGCGCATGCCTTCCTGCCGGAAAAGGCTGCGGAAAACACGCTGCGCATCTGCCATTATGCCAACGTGAATTTCACGGGCTTCTTTGTGGGCAAGATCATTGACTCGGCCATCATCGGCGTTATCACGTTTGTGGCAATGGCGATCCTGCGGCTCGATTTTGCACTGCTCATCAGTGTGTTTATCGGCATCACGAATATTATCCCGGTATTTGGCCCCTTCATCGGCGCGATCCCCAGCATCTTCATTCTGCTGTTGGTTGACCCGATTCAGGCGGTCATCTTCGGCGTGCTGATTCTGGTCATCCAGCAGGTGGACGGCAACTTCATCGGCCCGAAGATCCTGGGCTCGTCCATCGGCATCTCTGCCTTGTGGATCCTGTTTTCCATCGTGGTCGGCGGCGACCTGTTCGGTCTTGTGGGCATGGTCGTCGGCGTGCCGCTCTTTGCGACCTTCTACGGCCTGGCGCAGGAATTTGTGCACTATATGCTGGACAAGCGCGGGCTGGACAGCGAGGGTAACCACGTTGGTGAAGTGGTGGAGGATGAGGAGAACGTGTTTGAGTGATGCAAGGGGGGAACGGGCGGTGTAATGCACGCCCGGCAAAGCCCCTCTGTCCTTTCTTTATAAAGAAAGGACCAAAGAAATTTCAGCGTCTTACCCCAAAAGCAAAGCACCTGTTTACTGCTTTTTACCGCAGCAAACAGGTGCTTATTTTTTATGGCTTTGTCTGTGGCTGATTCTGTGCGCCCGGCAGCAGGGTCACCACATCCCGCAGCAGTACCAGCGGGCTTTCGCCCTTCTGCACGCGCAGGCTGAAATAAGGTCTCCCCAGTGCATTGTACAGCACCCGATGCGGGAACTTTTCCATGACCTCGCCCAGCTGCTTTGGCCCGACGATGTCACTATACAAAATCAGCTGGTCGCCGCGCTGGACGATCTCCGCAATGCCGACGCGGGCTGCTGTCACGCGCACGAGGGAGACGTCCACCAGCCCCTGCACGCTCTTGGGCGGGCTGCCGTAGCGGTCGATCAGCTCGTCGAGCACGTCCTCGGCGTCGCTCGTCGTCTCGATGGCCGCAATGCGCTTGTATGCCTCGATGCGCCCGGCAGCGTCCGGGATATATTCCTCAGGCAGGAATGCGTCCACGGTGATGTCCACCAGGCAGTCGCTCTTGTCGGGGGCGGGGGCCTCGCCGCGGGCCGCGGCAATGGCCTGACCCAGCATCTTCACGTACAAATCGTAGCCGACGGCCTCCATGTGGCCGTGCTGGCTGTGGCCCAAAAGGCTGCCCGCACCGCGGATCTGCAAGTCGCGCATCGCAATGCGGAAGCCCGACCCGAACGACGTGAACTCCCGGATGGCCGAAAGCCGCTTGGCCGCGATCTCGGTCAGCACCTTATCGCGTGTGAAAGTGAAATACGCATACGCCTTGCGAGAGCTGCGCCCCACGCGCCCGCGGATCTGGTACAGCTGGCTCAATCCCATGCGGTCCGCATTTTCAATAATCAGCGTGTTGCAGTTGCGCACGTCCACGCCGGTCTCAATTAAGGTGGTGCAGACAAGGATGTCGATCTCGTTGTCCAACAATTGCTGCCACACCGACGAAATCTGTTCCTCGGTCATCTTGCCGTGGGCAATGCCGATGCGTGCGCCGGGCACCAGCTTGCTCACATGGGCGGCGCAGGCTTCGATGTTGTCCACCCGGTTGTGCAGGTAGTACACCTGCCCGCCCCGGGCAAGCTCCTTCTTCATGGCTTCGGCAAGGATCACGTCGTTGTATTCCAGCACAAAGGTCTCCACGGGCTGCCGCTCGATGGGCGGCTGCTCGATGGTGGAAAGGTCCCGGATTCCGCTCATGGCCATGTTCAGCGTGCGGGGAATGGGAGTGGCCGAAAGGGTGAGCATGTCCACCCCGATGAAGTTCTCCTTGAGCTTTTCCTTGTGCTTCACACCGAAGCGCTGCTCTTCGTCGATGATGACAAGGCCGAGGTCATGGAACTTCACGTCCTTGGACAGCAGCCGGTGGGTGCCCACCACGATGTCCACACTGCCCGACTGCAGGCCCCGGAGGGTCTCCTTCTGCTGTTTTGCGGTGCGGAAGCGGGACATCATCTCCACCTTTACGGGGAAGGCTTCCATGCGGGAAAGAATGGTGTTGTAGTGCTGCCACGCCAGCAGGGTGGTGGGGGCAAGGATGGCGCACTGCTTGCCGCCCATCACGCACTTGAAGGCGGCGCGCAGGGCCACTTCGGTTTTGCCCACGCCCACGTCGCCGCACAGCAGGCGGTCCATCGGCCGGTCGGACTGCATATCGTCCTTGATCTCCGCGATGCAGCGCAGCTGATCGTCGGTCTCCTCATATGGAAACATTTCCTCGAACTCCCTCTGCCATACCGTATCAGGACCACAGACATAGCCTTCCTTTTCCTGACGTACCGCGTAGAGCTCTACCAGCTCTTTCGCAATATTTTTGACAGCTCCCCGGACCTTGCTTTTCGTCTTATTCCATTCCTGACCGCCGATTTTATTCAGCTTCGGCACCTTTGCAGCTTCGCCGGACGCATACTTCTGCAGCGTATCAAGCTGGGTGGCCAGCACATAGAGGTTCGATCCGCCCGCATACTCGATTTTCATATAATCACGCGTTACGCGGTCCATCTCAATTTTCTCGATGCCGCGGTAAATACCAAGACCGTGGCTCTCGTGCACGACATAGTCACCGATCGAAAGATCCGCAAAATTCTGGATTTTCTGACCGGAATACTCCGATTTCTTCCGGTTTTTCTTCTTCTCTTTTCCAAAAATATCCGTCTCTGTAATCAGCACAAATTTCTGCATCGGATATTCAAAGCCTCTGCGGGCCGCGCCGTGGATCAGCATGACCTCGCCCGGTTTCAGAACACGCTTCTCATTCTCGCTGTAGAAGGCCGGAATCTCCTCATTCTGCAGGTCCTCTGCCAGATGCTGCGCCCTCGTCCGCGACGGACTCGCCAGTACAATACGGTAACCCGCTTTTTTCCAGGATTTCAGATCTTTTACCAGAAGCGGGAACTGATTGTTATACGAATTGACCGATTTCACCGTCACACTGAACTCGTCACGGATATTCCACTCGCCCTTCTGCGGCTCCATCAGCGATACGGCAACACAGCCGCGGCGGTTCAGTTTTGCCACAAGCTCCGCCGTACTGCACATCAGCTTCGCCTGTCCCGGCAGGAGGTATCCCTTTTCGAGACGGTGGCTCACGCTCTCCTGAAATTCTGCTTCCAGCGCATCGGCACACTCGATGATGCGGTTCGGCTCATCTAGGAAAATGCGGCTGTTCTCCGGCAGATACTCAAGAAACGAGACGGTCTCCGGATAAAAATAATGAAGATACTGCTCCGCTCCCTGCAGAATTTCGCCTTCTCCGATCCGGTCGCAGATTTCCTCTGCTGCACGGCGGATCCTTGCCGCTTCCTCTGTCATCATTTTGTCGCGGAATTTTGTGCTTTGCGCTTTCGCCTCTTTTTTTATAGCTTTTACGCCGCGCGCAATCGTATCCTCTGTTAAAATCAGCTCCGATGCCGGATAGATTGTGATCTCCTCGAGGTTTTCAATCGACCGCTGGCTCTCCGCATCGAAGCTTCGGATGGAATCTATCTCATCGCCCCAGAGCTCAATCCGGATCGGGTTCTGTTCCGTCAGCGGATAAATATCGAGAATGCCGCCGCGGACGGAAAACTGACCGGTCGACTCCACCTGAAAGGTACTCTCATAGCCGAGCCGCACCAGCTCTTTTCTTATTTTATCCAGATCGAGTTCGCTGTCATTGCGCAGATGGATGCAATGTTTTTCGAACACGCCAAGAGGCAGAAGAAAGTCCATACATCCCCCTACACTGGTGATGATGGTAACTTCCTTCCGCTCAAGAAGTGCCTGGATCACCTGAAGCCGCTGCCGGATCAGCAGATTTCCGTGAATGTCTGCCTGATAGAAAATCAGGTCCTTCGCCGGATAATACAGCGTCTCCGCATCGTACAGCCGGTAATCCTCATATAATTCTTTTGCTTTTAATTCATTTTCCGCGATCAGAAGCCGCACCGGGGCATCCTCGGAGAGGCCTGCGATCATGTGGGCTTTCTGGCTTTCCAGACAGCCCGAGATCACCGTCACACCTGCGGTTCCTTTTTTCAGATCACGGAACAGCTCGTCAAAACGGGCAATTTCTTTGATCGGTTCTAATAACGCTTTCATTTTCCTTACTCTGCCGGGTTTGCAGATTTGCGGTTATACTCATTCATAGCTGCGTCCACATCCCCGTTCAGCATCTGCTCAATTGCTTTTGCCGCATGCTCGATCGCCAGATTTACAAGGGGACGTTCGTCTTTCGTAAACGGACTTAACACGTAGTCCGCCAGATCCCAGTTTTTCGGTTTCTCACCGACGCCGACCTTCACACGCATAAAACGGTCGGTACCGAGATTGGCGATGATGTTTTTGATGCCATTGTGGCCGCCCGCGCTTCCTTTTTTGCGGATACGGATCTGTCCCGGCGCCAGGCTGATATCATCGTAAACCACGATCAGCTCGCTCTCCGGATCCACTTTGTAATAGTTCACCAGCTCCCGCACAGACTCACCGCTCAGATTCATATACGTCATCGGCTTTGCAACGATAACCTTCTGACCTGCGATCATGCCTTTTCCGAACAGAGCCTTGTGGCCTGTACCGGAGGAAGGGATCTGATATTCATCGATCAGATAATCGATGGTATCAAATCCGACATTGTGCTTCGTCCCTTCGTACTGGCGCGTTGGATTTCCCAGACCTACTATAATATACATAAATTCTCCTGTCATCAGACCATTTTCCGGCGCAGTTTTTGTTCACGTCACGGTCAAAACGGATATTCTCCATCCACTTCGCTACTTGCGCATAACCGAATAGCTGCTTCGCCGCACCGAAAAATGATATATTGTTTTTCCATCTGTCATAAAGAAAGAACACGAACAAAAGAGCAGCCTTTTTCCTGCTCTTTTATTCGCTGAAATGCTTCGGCAATGTTTAGTTAAAGTATACCAGCTCGCTCTCCGGCTTTTTGGCCGGTTTGATTTCTTTTGCATACAGAACCGGGCCTTCGCCATCGTAAACCTTCATATAGCCCCATTTTACCGTTGCAGTCACGTCAACCCAGGAACCCATTACGAGAGATTTGGCGCTTGCGCATTTGCAGACATAGCCGATAAAAGAAGTATCATCTGCACAGCAGGTCATTGCCATACGACCCGGAACAAAGAAATCGGCTCCGACATCCTTGCTCTTTAATACCATACCGCGGAAATGAACAGTCTTGCCCTCGTAACGCTCCGGGTTGTCGCCCATATCGACATACCAGATCCCGTAATCGGCGTCATCAATCTCGATCACATCGGCATCGGTATCAAACGGCATCTGATCCTCAAAAATGTTGTCAATTTCGCCTTCTTCGTTCTCAAACAGAACGTCGCATGCCTGATTGACTACTTTGATGCTGCGGCGGAATGCCGGAAGCGGATCTTCCGGACGGCAGCGGTTGAACATGACCATATCGGCATTTTTTGCCATCTCCATGAAAACAGATTTCATATTCTGCATATAAATCTGGAAGCAGCTTGCATCGACCGTCACAATCTCCTGTACAATGCCCCAGCCGCGCGGCAGCTCCATTTCTTCCAGTTTTTTTACACTCCAGAGCGGATTGTATTCCAGAATAATACGCTCCGGGCGATATTTACGGTTCAGTTTTTTCAGGTAATCTAAGGTAAACTGCTCCGGTCCTTCTACGATTTCCAGTACTGTATTGTGTTTGAGCAGTTCTTTTTCGTCGTACTCTACTTCACCTTCTTCGGTTGTGATCAGAAGGGTTGGTCCGTCGATCTGGAAATAGTCCTGTGCTACGGTAAAATTGATAAAAGAGGTTTTTCCACTCTCCAGAAATCCTGTTATGAGATAAATCGGAATTTCTACTTCGTCTTCTTCGTACATTTTGTACCTCCGTTGTCTTTGACGTACTCCCGGAATCTTTCTGCACTTGCTTTTGCGGCTGAGATTCCGGGCGTGCCTTTTGCTTTGTCTCTAAATCAAGAAAAAAGCTGCCACATCGGATTTTGTTTCTGATGCGGCAGCTTCACTACAGTTCACAGGTACCCTGCGGACCGTAATTTTCGCAGCTACTTTGTATTTTTACAGTCCGAACAGCTCTGCCAGCTTATCTTCTGCTAATTTGGAACCGATGACACAGATTCTTCCGGTGAATTCCGGTGCTCCGTCACGTACTTCGTACTCTTCCGGAACCATATCGAAATAGATCCACTGTCCATCGGCGCCTGCTACCATACCTTTGGCCCGAAGAACCATACCATAAGCGGTATCCTCGGAAAGTTTCTTTAAGATGCCTTCGATCTGCTCTTTGGTAAAGGTCTTCACAGTCTCCTGACCCCAGCTTGTGAAAACTTCGTCTGCATGATGATGGTGATGATGGTCATGTCCGCAGCCGCATTCATCATGGTCGTGATCGTGATGATGATCGTGATGATGATCATGACCGCATCCGCACTCGTCATCGTGGTGATGATGATGCTCATGCTCGTGATCATGGCCGCAGCAGCACTCGTCATCATGGTCGTGATGATGATGCTCATGCTCCTCGTCGTGATCGTGGCCGCAGCAGCACTCACCGTCATGGTCGTGATGATGATGTTCATGTTCGTCCTCATCATGATCGTGATGATGGTGCTCATGCTCCTCATCGTGGTCATGGCCGCAGCAGCACTCGTCGTGGTCATGATGATGGTGATGATGCTCTTCCTCTTCTACCTGCGCAAGGTTGATGATGGCACCTTCCATCGTATCGAGTACTTTCTTACCACCCAGTACTTCAACCGGTGTGGTAATAATGTGTGCTTCCGGATTCAGTTCGCGGAGCATTTTTACAGCTGCCTCTACTTTTTCCGTATCGGCTTTATCGGTACGGCTCAGGATGATGGTTCCTGCGCTCTTTACCTGATTCTCGAAGAATTCGCCGAAGTTTCTGAGATACATTTTGCATTTCATAACGTCGACTACGGTTGTTGCGGAATTCAGGGCTACGCCTGCTTCTTTTTCTACGCCGTCTACCGCTTTGATGACGTCGGAGAGTTTACCTACGCCGGACGGCTCGATGATGATGCGGTCTGGTGTATACTGCTCTAAAACATCTTTCAATGCTGTATTAAAATCACCAACTAAAGAACAGCAAATACATCCAGAATTCATCTCATTAATCTGAATACCGGATTCTTTTAAAAATCCACCGTCAATACCAATTTCGCCAAATTCATTCTCGATAAGAACAACTTTCTGTCCTTTCAGTGCCTCTTCGATAAGTTTCTTAATTAAAGTCGTTTTTCCAGCTCCAAGGAAACCAGAAATAATATCTATTTTTGTCATTGTTCCATTCCTTTCTTCATAAAAAATAAAATGAAATTCTACCATCTGCTATCTCATTGATACTTCACTTCTCGATGAAATAGTAAACTAAGTTAATCAATCTTATATTATACAGTCCTGACTTTAAAAATGCAAGTAATGTGCACTTTCTTCTGCATAAAAAAAATCTTCCGAAAGCGATCACTTCTTCGGAAGACTCTCTTACTGTTTTGGGGATTTTCAATATGTCATTTTGGGGAACTAACATATCTTGAAATAAAACAGTTATCTATATAATACGCCCCCTATCTATATTTGTCAATTTATGTCCTTGTCAAATTTTTAAGAGTTTTTCTGGTGACATTGCAACATTATATATAAAATATTATATTTGATAAAATAAATTCATTAGGAGAGACGCCCAGGAAGAGAGTCACAATATAGGCTATCTTCTTTCTTTGAAATCGTCTGATCTTATGGACATTTCAGGCTGCTTATCATATATATAACTATATAAACTTAAGGAGACACCACCATGATGGAAAATCATTCTTCCTGTTAGCAGGAAAAAGAAGTGTTAAAATTAGATTCCATGCCGCTTGCTATGGCCTATGTTCCATGGCAGAAATGGCAGAATATATATAAACCTGAAAATGCTCTTTGCGCCGGAACAATCTTTCAGGAACTTGACCTGCCTTTTACTGGAAGGAGGTGCCAGAAATGATGCAGAATATGCATTCTTCTCAAAACTGTAACATGAACTCCTGTCAGCATCGTTCTATGAACTGCAATTTTAATTCTGCCTGCAACAATAACCGAAACCAAAATTGTAACTGTAACATGAATCAGCAGAATTTAAA
>OGNO01001435.1_pt1 | contig 11113 bp, 15 predicted proteins | sample 1573491 | NCBI WGS metagenome assembly OGNO01 (sample SAMEA2581900, study PRJEB24529) | metagenome | biome: Human gut stool | place: China | collected 2011
CTACCAGCAAATGAATGTTATTTGCCGAACCACCCGAAAATATCACCCGGACATTCTCACCAATATCAATAAACTCACCCGGTCTTAACGTAAGCTTTAACATACAAACCTCCTTGTTTTTCTGTTTTCCCTATTGTTTGCTTTGCAAATGCAACATTTTATAAGATAGTGATGTATTTTAATTTATAGAGGAGGAAAAAACATTGAGTACAACAGAACCTATCAGAAACAAAACAGATTTACAGAAATTTATGGATTATTATGCAGCAATACAGCCCAACCCACGCAATCAGGCGCTGATTTTGCTGGGACTTTATACTGCACTTAGAATTGGCGACATTTTACAGCTGAAATGGCGCATGGTTTATGATTTTAACAAACATCATTTTTTTGACCATATTTATGTAAATGAACAAAAAACACAGAAGCTGAATGTCATTGCACTAAACCAACACGTCAAAGCTTCTCTTATCGTATATTTTGAAATACGCAATCCTGAGCCGGAAGATTATATTTTTACCAAACGGACTACACCGCATCGTCCAATCAACCGTTCACAGGCATTCAGAATTGTGCAGAAAGCTGCTGAATGTACTACACATTCCCATAATATCAGCTGTCATTCCCTGCGTAAAACCTTTGGCTACCACGCATGGAAGCAAGGCACACAGCCTGCTATGCTCATGGATATTTATAATCATTCATCTTATACAATTACCAAGCGTTATCTCGGAATTAATCAGGACGAAAAAGACGAAATTTTTGCAAATTTTGACTTTGGAATACAATGCCGCACAAAAAACAAAAAAATTATCAAAAAAGACTAAAGTATTTTTTCTTCTTTCCGATTTAATATATATGAATGCAACATTATCTTATAAAATGTTGCATTTTTATTATTCTTTATTTATATTTTATTCATTTTATCAGATTTTATTCACTCCCCATGCTGATTCATATTCTTATATTTTACCTAAATTTCCTTGTTAGGAATGTCTGACTGTGTTATGATTAAGTTAGATTTGTCGTGATAAATATCCTTATTCATTTAAAACATGAAACGATTTGTGTATATTTATGCGATTATCTAAAAATATAATATGAGGAGATTTAGGTTATGGGATTTTTAACAGGAAAAACCGCCATTATTACCGGTGCAGGACGTGCCGTATTAAGTGACGGAAGATGTGGTTCTATCGGTTACGGTATTGCTACCGCTTATGCAAAGGAAGGCGCAAATATTGTCATTACAGGACGTAATGAAGCAAAGCTTGCCGCTGCAAAGGAAGAACTTGAAAAGCTTTACAATATCAAAGTTCTTACAATTCAGGCTGATGTCAACGCTTCTGCCGACAATGAAGCCGTTGTAGCCAACGTTGTAAAGCAGACAATTGACACATTTGGTCAGATTGACGTTTTAATTAATAATGCACAGGCTTCTGCTTCAGGTGTTTCTTTAGCAGACCACACAACAGAACAGTTTAACCTTGCAATGTACTCTGGACTTTATGCAGCATTCTATTATATGAAGGCCTGCTATCCATATCTTGCAAAAACAAAGGGTTCTGTCATCAACTTCGCATCCGGTGCCGGTTTATTTGGTAACTACGGACAGTGCGCTTATGCTGCTGCAAAGGAAGGTATCCGTGGACTGACACGTGTTGCCGCTACAGAATGGGCTAAAGACGGTATCAACGTCAACATTATCTGCCCATTAGCATGGACTTCACAGTTAGAGCAGTTCCAGAATGCTTATCCGGAAGCTTTTGAAAAGAATGTACATACACCACCGGCAGGACATTTCGGTGATGCTGAACTTGAAATCGGACGCGTATGCGTACAGCTTGCTTCTCCGGACTTCAAGTACATGACAGGCGAAACCCTGACATTAGAAGGCGGTCTTGGACAGCGTCCATAATAAAAACGTGCGCCGCAAGGCACTCATACAAAAAGAACAGGCACTGCACAGATTTGCAGCCGCCTGTCCTTTTTTCTATCTTTTATTCTTTTCTGCGGATTGATTACCGCTACTTTTTTGCTTTCAGGAATATTTTCCATTTTAAATAGAAATTTTTCGCTTTTATCATATGTCCGAAGCTGACGAAAAAGTCCACTACCATAACCACCCACAGTACAATACAGATGATTTTCGCCCATTGGGCATTGATACGGCATATCCAGTCCATCAGAACCGGAAAAACATTTCCCATCAGAATTGTAATCATTGCCGCAAATGCCGTACTGGTCGGTATAGACGTATATTTTGTAATGTGCATCGGAATATTGGAATAATTCCAGTATTCAATATGACAAAGTGCCTCCACCGCAATGCCCAGCACAATTTCACCTACACAGACAACGGCAAATGAACATAAAAAGTAAACCAGATACCGTTTCCAGCGCACCTTTTCCTTTGTAAACATTCTAAGTGCTGCCGGTGTTCCAAACACCGCGTACATAAACAAAATCAACAGCCCATAGCCCAGTAAAAAAGGCGCATTCATATTCCTGTTATTGATATACCCTTTTGTCATGGCAAGCCAGATATTTTCAACGACGAATCCAAGAAACGATACAACTGCCGCCATAATACCCAGTTGATAATATGTATATTTCATTTTCTCACCCTTTTTCATTTATTGAATGATTCAGCATATCCGGGACCTGTGCCAGAATCACCGCCGCAAACACAAGCATACAGCCGGTCAGTTCTCTCGGACTTAACACCTCATGTAAAACAAGCCAGCCAGCCAGTACTGAAAAGACGGATTCAAGGCTCATTACAATCGAAGCCACCGAAGCCTGTGCGTACTTCTGTCCGATAATCTGCAAAGTATAGGCGATTCCACTCGATAATACACCCGTATATAAAATCGGAGGTCCTGCCGCACATATTCCGGCAAAATCAACATTTTCGGTAAAAAGCATCATCACACCTGACAGTATAGCACATACCGCAAACTGAATACAGGATAATTTTATGCCGTCTTCCTTTGCAAAATGTTCAACTGTAAGAATATGGCACATAAAACCGACTGCACACAAAAACTCGCACACATCGCCCATATAAATCCCTGCAAATCCGCCGGACATACACAAAAGATACATTCCGGCAATACAGCCGCCAATGGATACCGCAATCAGCGGATGCAGCTTTTTTCCCATCCATACGGAACAGATGGCAACCAGCACCACATACGTTGCCGTAAGAAAGCCTGCCCTGCCGGATGCCGCCACACCTGCCGGATAAATACCGATTCCATACTGCTGTAAGGACATTGCCACAAATAAAATTATGCCGCAGAGTACGCCACCCTTTACCGGCCACTTTGTCCGTGAATACAGCTCTTGTATTGTGTCTTTTTCCCCGCCTGCGGTACGTTTTCCGTAACTGTCCAAAAGCACTATCACCAGCAGTAAAAAAAGCGCTCCGACCACTGAGCGGCACGTATTAAATGTAAACGTTCCTACCGAATCCGCACCGCTTGTCTGGGCAACAAAAGCCGTTCCCCAGATAAACGCTGCCAGCAGAAGAATCAGACTTCCTTTAATGTTTTTGATTTTATCCTCCATTACTGTACCTTATGCTTCTTATCCCGCACAGCGATATTCTTCATCAGATACTTGATGCCAAAAAGCGTGCCAACCATAAGCACAATACCAATGATTAACGGCAGAACCGGACTCTGCACAAAGCCTGCAATAATGTATGTAATGCACGAAACAACCGCCACCACCAAAACATATGGCAGCTGGGTGGATACGTGATTGATATGGCTGCACTGTGCCCCTGCCGATGCCATAATCGTTGTATCTGAAATCGGTGAACAATGGTCGCCGCACACTGCCCCTGCCATGCAGGCAGAAATAGAAATAATCATCATTGTATGATTCGTTCCTGAAAATGTGCTGACAACGATTGGGATTAAAATACCAAATGTTCCCCATGACGTACCCGTTGCAAATGCAAGAAATGCGCCGACAATAAATACCACTGCCGGGAACAATGCCAGCCAAGGTCCTGAAATACCGCCGACCAGTCCGGCAACATATTCTTTTGCGCCAAGACTGTCCGTCATGCCCTTTAATGTCCATGCAAATGTCAGAATCAGAATGGCAGGAACCATTGCCTTAAAGCCCTCCGGCAGACAGCCGCAGCTTTCTGTAAATGTAAGCACCCTGCGGAGTGCATAAAAAATAATGGTAATGACCAGTGCAAAAAAGCTGCCAAGCATCAGTCCGATGGACGCATCACTTCCTGAAAAAGCTTCGATAAAGCCTGTTCCGCTAAAGAAGCCGCCGGTATAAATCATACCGATGATACAGCAGATAATTAAAGTAATAATCGGAAATACAAGGTCTAACACCGTACCTCTGCCCTTTACCGTATCCGGTGCGGAATTGGCATACGGGCGCTCCGGCGTTGTATATAAATCACCCTTTACCGCGTTGGCTTCATGTACTGCCATTGCACCAAAATCAATTTTAAATAAAACCATTGTCAGCATTGCAATAATTGTAAGCAATGCATAATAGTTATATGGAATCGCATTCATAAAGACCGCAAAACCATCCTCGCCTTCTACAAATCCTGTAACTGCTGCCGCCCATGAGGAAATCGGCGCAATAATGCAGATTGGCGCTGCGGTTGCATCAATAATATAAGCAAGCTTTGCTCTGGATACCTGATGCTTATCCGTGACCGGCCGCATAACACTTCCGACCGTCAGACAGTTAAAATAATCGTCAATAAAAATAAGCATCCCCAGCAGAACCGCTGAAAGCTGTGCACCGATTCTGGTCTTGATATGACGTCCCGCCCACTGTCCGAAGGCTGCCGAACCGCCTGCCTTGTTCATCATGCTGACCATGATGCCAAGCACTACAAGAAAGATTAAAATACCGACGTTATACGGGTCTGATAAAACGCCTACCAGTCCGTCTTCAAAAATGTGCAGTACCGATTTTTCAAAACTGAATCCCTGCTGAAAAATGTTTCCGTAAAATAATCCGCCAATTACAATTCCAATAAAAAGGGAACTGTAGACCTCTTTTGTCACCAGTGCCAGAATAATTGCCACCAGCGGCGGTACCAATGCCCAAAATGTTGCATACATATTTGGGACATATTCCATTATCTGTTCCATAAACTCCTCCTTAGCGGTTTTACCGCTATTTTTGTATTTCTCTAAAGCCCTGCCTACGTGCAGGCTTTTGACCCTGAGATCATATCATAAGGTCTGTTTTTTCCTGCGCATCACCGGCATGGTATAAATTCTTACAACCAGCGGTATGACCATAATAAACCACACCAGCGGCTCTGCAACGATAACACCGTTGTAACCGATTCTCGGCACAAGTGCCGCTGCAATAATGATTTTACCTATCATTTCAAGGGAACTCGACACCAGCGGAGTGATACGCTCGCCAAGCCCCTGCATTGCATTTCTTAAAATGCAGATGACCGCCGTCACACAGTAAAATACGGTATTGAATTTCAGATACACCGTTGCCGTGTGTATCACGACTTCATTTTTACTTCCCGTAACCAGTCCAACCAGCCCTGCACCGATGGTATAACTTGCCACAACGGTCAGCATACACCAAATACAGGTATATAAAAGTGCCAGCCATATACCTTTTTTGACGCGGTCTATACGCCCGGCGCCCATATTTTGTCCGCAGTATGTCGCCATGGTCTGTCCGAATACCGAAAACATAATCATAAACATTTCGGATATTTTCCGCGCCGCCGTATGAGCTACGATAATGTCCTGTCCAAGCCGGTTAATCGCCGTCTGAAGGGTCAGCGACCCGATATTAACCAGTGAACTCATAAAGCCCATGGACAGACCGGAAGCCGCCATATTGCCGAGCATTTCTTTTTCCGGTTGCGTAAAATCCGTCTTTTTTAACTGTAAAATTTCATAGCGGCGGATCATGTAAATCCAGCAGATGACAAATGCCAATACCTGTGACAGTACCGTTGCCACCGCCGCACCGTACACACCTGCATGTAGTACTAATATAAAAAATAAATCTCCCGCAATGTTTAATCCGACCGATACCGCCAGTATGATAAGCGGCGTGACCGTATCACCCAGCGCCCGCAGCGCCGCTGCACATGCATCATAAAGAAACGTTGCAAGCATGCCTGCCACAATTACTACGATATAAGAGCGCGCCGTCCCAAACAACGCCTCCGGTACATTTAAAAACTGTAATATCTGTTTTAAGAAAATCAGTCCTGCCGCCGTTAAAAGCACTGAAATTCCCGTTCCCATCATCAGAGAGGCGGCAAAGGATTTTTTCACACCGGCAATATCTTTTGCACCGTAACGCTGTGCCGTAATAATCGCAAAACCGTTGGCAAGTCCCAGCAGAAATCCGATAATCAAATTGCTGAGTGTACTGGTCGCCCCAACTGCCGCCAATGCGTCTTCTCCCAGAAACGACCCGACAATCCGCGTATCCACAAGGCTGTACGTCAGCTGTAACAGATTGGCGAAAAATATCGGTATCGCAAATGACAAAATCAGCCGCGACGGACTGCCTTTCGTTAAATCTTTCATGTATTATTTATCCCGCTGCTTTCTTTTAATATGAATTTCCGGAATTGCTACATTTTCATAGGTAATTTCTTCTTCCGCTTCCGGTTCTTTTGTATCATGTGCCGCCGTATCATCCTCCCTGATATGCACCTCCGGCACCGCCAGGTTTTCACTTTCTACTTCATACACAGCCCTGTGGGCCTTTTTCCATCTATCAAACATACTAACCTCGTTTCTAACTGAACAACTTGTTGCGAAGTGGCGATGAGACTTTCGCACAGGCATTTTAATCTTATAAGAAATTAATAAAAAATGTTATCACCAGACTGTTTAAAAAGTCCGCAAATAAACTTCCGATTAACGGTACCAGCAGATACGCTTTAACCGACGGTTCGTACTTTTCACAGACTGCCTGCATATTTGCCATGGCATTCGGGGTTGCACCCATACCGAAACCACAGACACCGGATGAAAGTACTGCCGCATCATAATCCCTGCCCATGACATTAAATACCACAAAATACGTGTATAAAAAGATGAGCAGGCTCTGTCCTGCAAGCAGTACGATAAGCGGCAGTGCCAGATCTGCAAGCTGCCAGAGCTTTAATGTAATCATCGCTATTCCCAAAAACAGCGACAGGCTGATACCACCGATATCATTAATTTCACCCATATAAATAGTAAATTTTCCCGAATATTCCCCGATATTTCTGATACATGCGGCAACAATCATCGCACCGATGTATATCGGAAACGTCATGCCGGTCAGCGATAACAAGTGGGATACGATTGTACCGAGTCCCATTGCAATAATTAACTGGAATACCGCTGACGGATACATGCTGGTATGACGTTCATGCTTCTTTTCATCTTCTACCAGAAGGCTATCATCTTCCGGCACAACCGTATCTAACAGATTTTTCTTCTCAATCAGACGCTTGCCGACCGGTCCGCCCATGATACTGCCCATAATCAGACCAAATGTTGCACCTGCCGTACAAAGTGTTGTTGCACCCATAATACCAAAATCCTCCAGCACCGGGCCAAATGCACCTGCCGTACCGTGACCGCCGACCATCGGAATTGAACCGGTACACAGTCCGACCAGCGGACTAATGTGTAAAAGCTTTGCCAGTCCGACCGCTAAAAAGTTCTGTGAAAGAATCAGGCCGATGACCAGTCCCAGAAAAATAATCAGTGCCTTTCCACCACTTTTTAACACTTTTAAATTCGCCTGAAAGCCTACAGAAGTAAAGAAAAATACCATGCATACTTCCTTTAAAATATCATCAAACGAAAATTCCGCAATACCCGTCACATAACAAATACAGGTAAAAACGGCAAACACTACGCCGCCGATAACCGGTGCCGGAATACAGAACCGCTCTAAAATTCCGAATTTTTTCTTTAAAATTTTACCTAACATTAAGACAAGTACTGCTACAGTAATTGTCTGGTACATATCCAAATATATTTCCACTGATGTCCACCTGCTGCCTATCTGCTTCCTTTCCCTGTCACTACATCAATTCCACATTCCTTGTAATATGCCGCAGCACCCTTGTGAAACGGAATTGTAATTCCTTCTGTCGCCGTCTGCTCATTCATCACAATATTGACAGGTAGTGCATACTGTAACTCCAGCTTGTTTTCAAACAGTGTTTTTGTAAGCGCTTTCACCGTCTTTTCAGGCAACTTATCACTCACAAGCAGCACCGCTTTGACACCGACAGTATGTATATCCTCTGTCTGATTGTTGTACGTTCCCTTTGGAATCACGGATTCCGTATAAAACGTGTAGGAATTTAAAAGTTTGTCTCTTGTACTTTCATCAAGCTCCAGCAGGCGGATTTCACACTGCTTAGACAGCTCTGAAATCACTGTTGTTTCTGCACCCGCCGTACAAAAAAAAGCATCGATTTTTCCGTCTGCAAGCCGCTCTGCCGCTTCTGTGTAATCCAGATGTACTTTATCAATCAGCTTATCTGTCAGTCCGCTGACAGCTAAAATCTGCTCAGCATTTAATTCCGTACCGGATTCGTCCTCACCGACACTGACTGTTTTCCCTTGCAAATCGTCCATGCTTTCAATGCCGGAATCCGCACGTACCACAATCTGACAGCTTTCCGTGTAAAGTGCCGCAACCGCGCTGTATCCACGGTACTTTCTGCTGTTTTCAAATGTCCCGGCCGCATAGTATGCATCATTGGTTAAATCATTCTGTGCAACCGCCATCTGAATATATCCGTCTGATAAAAGCCGCAGATTCGCCGCCGACCCGGCAGTGGTCTTTACCTCGACCGTGCATTTTTCTTTCTCGGCTGTGATAAGCCCTGCAAATGTATCTGCAAAAGCGTGATACGTTCCGCCAAGTCCTGCCGCACCGAAGCGGATTCTCGTTCCGGTCAGTCCGCAGCCTGCAAAAACCGCCGCCGACAGAATCAGTACCGCCGCTCCTATTCCCAATATTTTCTTTTTCAAATAATCACCTCGCTGTTATTCTTCCTCTTTTATGGCAAAAGCTATCATACCATATCTTTTGCCTGCTGGCTATCTGGAATTTTTCTTTCTATAATATTACAGCGAATCCAGCTGCCCCGCATATTCATATTAACAACCATGACACCGCCGTCATACGTTGTCACCGGAACATTTTCGGCAAGGGAAAAATACTGTCTTTTCGTCAATCTTAACGCCCTCGACATTGACATTGCCTAAATATTTGCGGCACTAAGTGGCATAGGTTCCTGTTCCCATGCCGAGAATCAACACATCCATATCCTCTACATTTTTATTTTCAAGCATCAACGGCACAGCCATCGCATCATCGTAGTACGTTCCCGTAAGCTTGTCCTGCTTCATGTAAACGGACCGCATACGATTGATAAAATGAGTAAAACACCTGAAAATATCAGAAATGTAATCGATGTTCCCACTGTTTCTAACCTCGCTTTCTTATCTGTGAAAGCCCGCCGGGAACATCATCCAATGGGCTTGTTCCCGACCTTACGGTCAGATACATATGAATAGTTGTGTTTATCCTGCTAACACTAATGGTATATCCATTGACTTCATAACAAAATTTGTGTATAATTTTGTTATCAAGCTAGGAGGTGTTTTTATGCCAGCAATCAAATCAAGTGCTGATTTAAGGAATAATTACAATGAAATTTCTACATTTTGTCATAATTATCCTGAACCGGTTTTCATTACGAAGAATGGAAAAGGCGACCTTGCGGTTATGAGCATTGAAGCCTACGAAGAACTGACCAGCCGATTTGAACTTTACAGCCAGATTAAGGACGGAATGGACGATATTGCCACAGGCAATATAAGACCGTTTTCCGAAGCTATGGCTGATATCAGGAGCCGTCGCAGCCGATGAGCTATCAGGTTCATATCACTTCTACCGCAGAACACGATATTATGCGGGCTGTGGATTACATCGAATTTTCCCTCAAAAATCCTACTGCCGCAGATAATCTGTTAGATGTTGCGACTGAGCAGATAGGCTCATTAGCCGATCTGCCACAGAAGTTCCGTCTGGTAGATGATCCAGTACTGGCAAGCTGGGGCATTCGTTTTGTGATAATCAATAATTTTCTTGCCTTTTATACGATTGATGAGGAAAAACAGACTGTAATCATCGTCCGTTTTCTCTATCAGAAAAGTAACTGGACTTCCATTCTTCGACAGGGATTTTCCCTCATTTAAGGAATCTGTTTTATGCAGATTCCTTTTTTAGTATATTGCCTTATAAGCCGCTGCACCCGCTATAACCTGTACAAACACGGCTGCAAGTTCTAATCGGATAAGCATACGAAGGATTGACTCAAACCTCATTTCCTCTTTGACATCTATGCTTTCCGAACAGAAACCGATAACAAAGAACAGCACCACAAGGGAATTGTCATTTCCTCCTCTCGATAAGCATACTCTAAACTATTACGTTACGTAGGAGTCAATAGTTTTTCAAAGAAATTTTCAAAATTAAACAGCTTGATAAACAACGATTTGTATTTATCCTGTATATGCATTTTCAGCAGTATTCTTGAAATCGTGTTTTTCTAACCACTGCTTTTCATCTTCGTTTTCCGGTATATCAATTCTTTCAATCTTGAAAATTACAGGTCGTGTTCCATCATTACAGCAAGCAATCATCATTCTTTCATCATTTGTCCAACCATGCATAATCGAACCACCCTGTAATGCTGTATAAACATACCTACTAATAGCATCCCATGCTTCTCCACAGAATTTTCCATTCATAAGATGATAAAAATCATCCTATTGCGGTGTCCTTTTCAAAAGAAATGTATCTCCAACCTTAAAACATGGACACGGTCCTGATTTCGGATCAGCAAGATATTTTTCTTGAAGATCTGGAAATATTTTTGTCTCTAAAACAGTTATTTTACACTCATGCTTCATTCTGTATCACCTCAAAATTTCGATTTATCCAATTAAACAAACTGGAATTGAGATTTCATATATTCCAAGGGATTTAATAAAGTGTACCCTTTGTCAAGGACACTATGACTTTTTCCTTTTCAGATTTCTAT
>OGNO01001440.1_pt1 | contig 11088 bp, 11 predicted proteins | sample 1573491 | NCBI WGS metagenome assembly OGNO01 (sample SAMEA2581900, study PRJEB24529) | metagenome | biome: Human gut stool | place: China | collected 2011
CCGCTCTGCGATCATCTCGGACTGGATGGTCATATGGGAGGTCATGGTACACAGGATCAGAGTGATCCCGCTCATCAGCAGGAAGGTGATAGGGTAGCCGGTCAGTGTGAAATTAAGCTTATAATACGGATAGGTGAACAGATAATTGATCGCTATTACGGAAAAAAGGGTGCAGACAATGCCGTAGCCGTAGCCCACCGTCCATCTGGCGATGATCACCAGTGCCAGAATGTAGAACAGTGCTACATTGGCATGGTTGTCCGGGACAATATGCTGATATAAAAAAGAGGCAAGTGTGGCGCACAGCATGCAGGCAGCACAGATCAGGATACTGATGGCGTGCCTGGTAAAGGGTGGTTTTAAGCGGAAGCTTTTCCGCGGTGATTTTTTATCGGAAAATGATCGGAACACGGTGTGATCCTCCATGAAATATTGTTAGTTGTTTTGTAAATTTATTATAACTATAGTACCATTACTTTGCAATGCAAGGTGTAAAGAAGTAGTTAAGGATATATGACAATCGGTATATTTTCCCCTAAAGCTGTGGCAAAAGGCAGGCAGGTATCCTCCGGAAAAGCTAAGACACAAAAAATAGGAACATATACTTTCGTTAGGTTGACATCAGGAAAAACATTAGATTAAAATGTAGTATGGTGGCGGTCCTGAAAGGGCGGACCGTCTATGTGGACAGGAGAGGAGTAGGTTATGTTTCTGACAGGATTGGCATTACTGCCGGCCATCGCACTGGTGGTATGGATCTACAGACAGGATAAGGTGGAGAAGGAGCCGAGGGGATTATTGTGGAAGATTTTCCTGTTCGGCGTGTTGTCCGTGATCCCAGCCATGATACTGGAAATCATTCTGGATGAAGTATTTCTGGTATTTGTGGATGCAGATACGCTGTGCTACGTGATCCTGGATAATTTTATCGGGGTGGCACTGATCGAGGAAGTTTGCAAGATGAAGGCGGCCAAATGGGCGGCATGGAAGCATCCGGCATTCAATTATAAATTCGATGCCATCGTGTACTGCGTGACTTCGGCATTAGGATTTGCAGCCATTGAAAATGTTCTGTATTGTATGGACGGTGACATTGGGACGGCAGTGACCAGAGCCCTGTTGTCCGTGCCTTCCCATGCCATCGATGGCGTGATCATGGGATATTTCTTCGGTGTGGCGAAGGAGGCAGAACTCGCAGGCGATACAAAACGCAGGAAACGCTACCTGAAACTCAGCGTGTTCATGCCGATGATCGAACACGGTATCTATGATTCCGCATTGTCTCTGGATGCGGACTGGATCTTCGTTTTCTTTTTCCTGTTTGTGATCGTGGTGGATGTCTGGGCCTATAAATTTGTGAAAAAGCAGTCTGGGCAGGACCGGGAGCTGTCTGCATAAAGATTGCGTTAAGAACCCGTGAAAATTTTATAAATTCACGAAAAACGGTAGGATCGGGTCTTTGCTTCATGTTAAGATAAAGAAAACCTAAAGAAAGGAAAGACCAATATTGAAGTTATTGAATCCAAAGATCCGGCAAAAATTTGCAGAATCCTTGAAGGCGGTCCTGCCGGTAGTAGGGATCGTGATCATATTAAGCTTTACCATAGCTCCCATTACCTCCAGTATCCTGCTGTGCTTTCTGGTGGGGGCGGTGATGGTCATGGCCGGTATGATGTTTTTCACCCTGGGTGCGGAGATGTCCATGACCCCCATGGGAGAAAAAGTGGGTGCCAGAATGACCCAGAGTAAAAATATTCTGCTGATCGTAGTGTTATCTTTTCTGTTGGGAGTGGTGATCACCATTTCCGAGCCTGACTTGCAGGTGCTGGCGACACAGGTGCCTTCAGTGCCGAACATGACGCTGATCCTGGCAGTGGCAGTGGGCGTGGGAATCTTCCTGGTCATTGCCCTTCTGCGTATGCTGATCGGTGTGGCACTGCCGCCGTTGTTAACTTTTTTCTACATAGCAGTGTTCGTTCTTGCATTTCTCGTACCGGAGAATTTCCGGGCAGTGGCGTTTGATTCCGGAGGTGTGACCACGGGACCCATGACCGTTCCTTTTATCATGGCACTTGGTGTCGGTATTGCGTCCATCCGTAATGACCATCATGCGGCAGACGACAGCTTCGGTCTGGTAGCACTGTGCTCCATCGGCCCGATCCTGGCGGTCATGGTGCTGGGGCTGATCTATAAGCCGACCAATGCGGATTACCAGCCGGTGGCAATCCCGGAGATCGCTGATTCCGTGGAACTGGCGCAGCTTTTTGCCCATGGGATTCCGGATTATGTGAAAGAGATCGCACTCTCATTACTTCCCATTGTATTGTTTTTCGGTCTGTTCCAGATATTTGCCCTGCGGCTGTCGGGGAAGACACTGGCGAAGATTCTGATCGGTCTGATCTATACTTATATTGGTCTGGTACTGTTTCTGACAGGGGCAAATGTGGGCTTTATGCCTGCCGGTAATTACCTGGGCCAGGTGTTGGCAGGCTGTGGGATGCCCTGGGTGATCATCCCCATCGGGATGCTCATCGGCTACTTTATCGTCAAGGCAGAGCCGGCGGTGTATGTGCTGAACAAACAGGTGGAAGAGGTGACCGATGGTGCCATCTCGGCCCAGGCCATGGGCATGGCGCTCTCGGCGGGTGTGTCCATTTCGGTGGGGCTGGCCATGGTGCGGGTGCTCACCGGCATCTCCATCCTGTGGTTCCTCATCCCGGGCTACGCCTTTGCCATCGGCATCTCCTTCGTGGTGCCCAAGCTCTACACCGCCATCGCCTTTGACGCAGGCGGCGTTGCTTCCGGCCCCATGACGGCCACCTTCCTGCTGCCGCTGGCGCAGGGTGCCTGTGTGGCCGTGGGCGGCAATATCGTCACCGATGCCTTCGGCGTGGTGGCCATGGTCGCCATGACCCCTCTCATCACGGTGCAGCTCATGGGTCTGATGGCCCAGCTCAAGCAGCGCCGGGCCCGGCAGGCACAGCCTGTGTCCGCCGCCGCGCTGGCCTTTGCCGACCTGCCGGATGATGCCATCATCGAGCTGTAAGGAGGTCCTGCTGTGAATACTTTATACTGGCTCGTCACCATCACCGACCGCCACTCCACCGATGCCTTTCTGGCCCTTTACGAGGAGCACGGCATCACGGTCAGCCTGCGCACGGTGGGTGCAGGCACGGCGGTGCGGGAGACCCTTTCCACCCTGGGGCTGGAGCAGACCGAAAAGGCCGTGCTCTTTGCCATGATCACCGCCGAGACCTGGCCCGGCCTGCAAAAAGACCTGCGCCGCAAAATGCGCATCGATGTGCCGGGCACCGGCATCGCATTCATCATCCCGGTCAGCAGCATCGGCGGCAAGCGGGCGCTGCAATTCCTGACCGAACACCAGACCTTTGCACTGAAGGAGGAAAGCACCTTGAAGGATACCCGCTATGAGCTGCTGCTCGTCATTGCCAATCAGGGCCACACCGGCTCCATCATGGACGCGGCCCGCGCCGCCGGAGCTGGCGGCGGCACCGTCATCCACGCAAAGGGCACCGGCATGGAGGGTGCCGCCCACTTTATGGGGGTGGAACTGGTCAACGAGAAGGAGCTGGTGCTCATCGTGTCCCGCACCACCCTGAAAAACCAGATCATGCAGGCCATCATGCAGGGGGCAGACCCCAAGGCGGGAGCCATCGTGTTCTCCCTGCCCGTGACCGATACGGCGGGTCTGCGGCTGCTGGACGAGGAGTAACGGTCTCGCCCTCTCAGGCGCTTCGCGCCAGCTCCCCCAAAGGGGGAGCCCTTGGCAGCCACATCAATCCCGCTGTTCTGATGGGAAGCAACCGCATCGGGTGGATTTTCTTGAAGTTTTCCTGTATTATAAGGATAGTATGGGAGGTACTGCTATGAAATCTACTCGTCGCTGGCAGCAGCTTTTGCTGAACAGTCTGGCTATCATCCTGGGCAACGCACTGTATTCGCTGGCGGTGGCCCTGTTTCTGGAGCCCGCCGGGCTCATCACGGGCGGTGCCACCGGCATCGCGCTGGCCTTCGGGCGGCTGACGGGGCTCTCCGTCTCCGGTTTCCTCTTCCTCTTCAACATGTCCATGCTGGTGTGGGGCTGGGCGGTGCTGGGCAAGAAGTTCGCACTGAACACCCTTGCCAGCAGCGTGCTGAGTCCCGCCTTTCTGGGGCTGTTTGAGCGGCTGCTGGACGGCCGGGTGCTGACTGAGGATATCTTCCTCTGCACCATCTTCTCGGGTCTGGGCATCGGCGTTGCGCTGGGCATGGTCATCCGGGCGGGCGCTTCCACCGGCGGCATGGACATTCCCCCGCTGGTGCTGCAGAAATGGTTCCGCTGGCCGGTGTCCATCACCATGATGCTCTTTGATATCGCCATCCTGCTGGTGCAGGCGGCGTTCAGCCAGCCGGAGCAGGTGCTCTATGGCATCGTGCTGGTCATCACCCACACCATCGTCATGGACAAGATGCTGATGCTGGGCGACAGCCGCACCGAGGTCAAGATCATCAGCACCCGGTCGGATGAGATCCGCACCGCCATTCTGGCTGAGATCGACCGCGGCGTGACCGTGCTCCACGGCGAGGGCGGCTACACCGGCGAGCCCAGCGAGGTGCTGCTCAGCGTCATCTCCAACCGGGAGCTGCCCCGGCTGGAAAAGCTGGTCCATTCCATCGACCCCGCCTGTTTCCTCATCGTCAGCCGCGTGACCGAAGTCAGCGGCCGGGGCTTCTCGATGGAAAAGGAATACCAGTAAATCTCCTTGACAGTGTTTCTGCTATCTGCTATATTGATGTCAGAATAACAAAGTCGATTTTGGGCTTTCGCACGGGGACCCTCCTGCTTTTCGGGGTTATCTGTACGAAGGCCCGTTTTACTACAGGAAAAAGGAGCCAACTATGAAAATCACTCAGATCCCCATGGGGGCCCACAATGCCCAGCTGACCTGCTACCTGCAGGATCCCTGCACCGAAATGCCTGCTCTGGATCGCTGCCCTGCGATCCTGATCTTTCCGGGTGGAGCCTATGCCTTCTGCTCAGACCGGGAAGCCGATCCTGTAGCGCTGGCCTTCCTGAACGCAGGCTACAACGCCTTTGTGCTGCGGTACAGCGTCTCCCAGAACTGTCCGGTGGAGGAGGTCTATACCAATGCCTTTGCCGAGGCGCAGGAGGCCATGGACTACCTGCATCAGAACGCAGGCGACCTGCACATCGACCCGGAGCAGATCGCCGTGGTAGGCTTCTCTGCCGGCGGGCATCTTGCCGCCTCGGTGGGCACCATGGGCCGGGTCCGTCCTGCGGCCATGCTGCTGGGCTACGCTGTGTTCAGCGTCCCGGGCAAGGCGTTGGGCATGGAGCTGCCGGACCTGCTGCAGCAGGTGGATGACCAGACTCCCCCTGCCTTCCTTTTTGCCACTCAGGGCGACCATCTGGTGCCCGCCACGCAATCCCTGCAGTTTGCCACCCTGCTGGCTGAGCGGAAGATCCCCTATGAGATGCATATCTTTGCTTACGGCGACCACGGCTTCTCCACCGGCAGTCGCCACATTGCCAATCCCCAAAACCCGGAAAACCCGGAATCTGCAGTGTGGCAGGGCATGGCACTCGGCTTCCTGAACCACATCTTCAACCACGACGTGCTGGTGCCCGCCCCGGAGGAAATCAAGGAATTCTGTCTTGATATGAAGATCGGCACCCTGCTGGACACTCCTCAGTCCGCTGCCCTGATCCAGCAGCTGCTGCCGGAGCTGGCCCAATATGTGCAGCAGGAGCCCGGCTCCCGGGGCATTTCGGTGAATGATCTGCAATTCTACAGCAACAAAATGTTCGATGAAGAAAAGCTGGCCGCACTGAACGAAGCTCTGGTAAAACTGAATTGAGGTAACACAACATGGAACGCTCTGAACTTCTTGCGCGGCTGGGATTTGCACCGCCGGAGGCCTGCCGGGTGCGGGTCATCATTGACACCGATGCAAAAAACGAGGGCGATGATGACTTTGCCATCCTGCACCATCTGCTCACTCCGCAATTTGATGTGCGTGGTATCTGTGCCACCCATTTCGAGGTCAAAACCACCCAAAGGGGTCTGCCGCCCCACAGCATGGAACGCAGTTACCAGGAGGTATGCCGCCTGCTGAACGCCGCACACATCGACGATGTTCCCGTTCTTCATGGTTGTACTGCCCCTCTCGCCTCCCCGGAGGACGCTCCCGACTGTGAAGCTGTCGAGTTTCTGATCCAGGAGGCTCTGCGGGATGACCCGGCTCCCCTGTACATTGCGGCCCAGGGCGCTATGACAAACATTGCCGCCGCCCTGAACCGTGCCCCGGAGATCGCGTCCCGCATGACGGTGCTCTGGAACGGCGGCGGCCCCTATCCCGCCGGACGACCGGAATTCAATGTTCAGCAGGACCCCATCGCCTGCCGTGTCCTGTTGGACAGCGCAGTCACGGTCTGGCAGATTCCACAGGATGTTTACGCCAGATTCGAGGTATCCCTTTCCGAATTGGCGCTTCGGGTACGGCCCTGCGGCGAAGTGGGAGCCTATCTATTTCAGCAGCTGATGGACGAGTACCCCTCCGAATACGATCCCCGCTTTCCTCTGCGCACCGGGGGCAATTGGACTTTGGGTGACAACACTACCGCCGCTGTCCTGCTGGAGAATGGACTCCGGGGGCATTGGACACTCCGCCCGGCCCCTGTGCTCCTGCCCAGCCTGACCTATGCTGAAGCTCCTGACCGCAAAACCATCCGTGTCTATCACGATCTGGATGTTCGTTTTGCACTGGAAGATTTTTATGCCAAGCTGGCGCTGTGCTACCCCAGATAAGGATCATACAAAACAACAGCCCCCTCAGGCCCATAAGCCTGAGGGGGCTGTCGTTCTGTAATTCAGCTGTTACAGCAGCGGTGCAATGACCTTGAGCAGCATTCCGGCGGCACGGAGCAGATACTGCTTCTGCCAGATGCTGGCCGAGGTATTTTCCACCGTGCGGCACTGCTCCAAGGTGTGCTGGAAATCCTGCTCGATGTCCCGGATGCAGGGGGCATCCACCATCCAGACGGCATCCTCAAAGTGATGGTACAGGCTGCGGTAGTCCAGATTGATGGTGCCCACCACTGCTTCCCTGCCGTCCACCACGAATACCTTGGCATGGACAAAGCCGGGGCTCCACTCGCTGATCTTCACGCCCGAATCCAGCAGGGCCGAATAGTGGCTCTTTGCCAGTGCGTAGGGGAACTGCTTGTCCGGCTTTCCGGGCAGGATCAGGTGGACATCCACGCCCCGTTCAGCGGCAAATTTCAGGGCGGTCTCCAGTTCGCCGTCCAGGATAAGGTAGGGGGTCATAATGTGGATGTAATCCCTGGCCCGGTTGAGCAGGTCGATATAGACCATCTCGCCCACCCGCTCGCCGTCCAGCGGACAGTCCCCGTAGGGAGCCGCCACGCCCTTTGCATTTTCCGGCACCGGAATGGGCCGGGTCAGGAACTGCTCATATTCCGGCTCCTTCAGGATGCCCCACATCTGCAGAAACTGAGCCGTCAGCGAACGGACTGCCTCGCCCTCCAGCATCACGGCGGCATCCTTCCAACGGCCATGCTTCTGGATGTGGTTGATGTACTCATCGGCAAGATTCACGCCGCCGGTAAAACCGACCCGCCCGTCAATGACAAGAATTTTCCGGTGGTCGCGGTAATTATAGTGAGTGGAGACGAACGGCTGCACCGGGCTGAACACCTTGCACTGGATGTTCAGCTTCTCCAGCAGCCGGGGGTAATTGCGGGGCAGGGTGGAGAACTCACAGGTGCCGTCGTACATCACCCGGACATCCACGCCCTGCAGCGCCTTGCGGGCCAGCACTTCCAGGATCTTACCCCACATCAGGCCCTCGTCGATGATGAAATACTCCACAAAGATATATTCTTCTGCCGTTTCCAGCTGGCGCAGCAGTTCCTCAAACTTTGCCTCGCCGCCGGGAAAATAGGTCATGGCGGTGTTCTGGTACACCGGAAAGCCGCCGCCCCGCCCATACAGGTACTTTGCCAGCGAGGCTGCGCCGGGTTCAAGCGCTTTCAGCTGCTCCACTGCATTTTGGCTCTGCGGCAGCCAGCCGCGCAGCTGATCCTCCAGCTCCAGCAGCCGCTTGCGCAGGATGTTGTGCCCGAAATTGCTCTTGACATAGAAGAACATCGGAATGCCCACCACCGGCGCAATGGCAACCACCACCATCCAGGTGATCTTGGCGCTGTTGTCCATCTTGCTGTTGAGCAGGTAGATGACCATGGCCGATGTAACGACCACACTGCCGCCGAAGTAATGGGGCCACAGGTTGCCGAACCACCGGAAGATGCTGAACAACAGCCCCACCTGCAGCAGCAGGAGGATCAGCACCAGGCCAAAGCGGCTGAAGATGGCGTGGATCACGCCCTTCTGCCCCTTTCTCAGCAGCCGCAGGCCGCCGTCCTCAAACTGATGAACATAGCCCTTGACGTTCTGTTTCAGTTTCTCTGTTTTCATGTTCCGCCTCTCTTATTTCCGCCGCAGGGTCACCGCATAGGAGTCCTGTGCCGCGTGGCAGCGCTCCACCAGCTCCTTGGGCTGGGCGCAGACCCCGTGGTCATGCCACGGGTCATTGAACCAGTAGTTTTCCTCATCGTAGCCCACCAGCAGCAGGCAGTGCTCGTGGCACTTCCAGGCAAAGTCGGTGCCATCGGCCAGCAGCCAGTGATCCCGCTCCTCGGGCACCGGGGTAAAATCCAGCGTTGCCCAGAACACCACCGGCATTCCCTCGTCAATGAACCGGCACAGCTGCGCTGCGGTCTCGCCGCTCACGTCCAGCACCTCGAACCGGTCCGCCGCCCCTTCATGCTCCAACGCGCTCTGCAAGGCCTGCACGATGCAGGGGGCATAGCAGCCGTACCCGGTGTGGTCGTGGGGGTCGCCGGGGTAGACGAACATCGGGTCAGGCCCGTAGAGCCTGCCCTCCTGTTCCCAGTAGGGGGCGTGGGGCAGGTCGCGCTCAATGAACACGTCCGGGTCAATGGGAATGCCCACGGCTTGCAGCAGCATCACGCTGCTGATGCTCTCGCAGCCGTTCACCCAGCGGGCAGTCTGGTCGATATACGGGGCCGGAACGATCTTTTTCATCAATTTTCCTCTTACTCTGTCAAAAACAGTGGTTTTGTGATATCATAAGCAGTGAGAAACAGGGGTGTTCCCCAACAATATACCTATTATAGCTTATTCTGACCGGTTTTTCTACCGGAATCGGCAGGCGGGAGGATTTTGGGATATGAACAATCTGATCATCGGCATCGCAGGCGGCTCGGGCAGCGGCAAGACCACGCTGGCTTACCGGCTCAAGGAGCGGTTCGGGGAGGACGAGGTGCGTCTGATCTCCCACGACAGCTACTACAAGCGCCACGATGAACTGCCTTTTGCAGAGCGCTGCAAGCTGAACTATGACCACCCGGACGCGTTCGACAACGACCTGCTCATCCAGCACCTGAAGGAGCTGAAAGCGGGCCGCGCCATCGACTGCCCCGTGTACGATTACGCCAACCACAACCGCAGCAGCGAGGTGCAGCACATCGAGCCTGCCCCCGTCCTCATCGTGGAGGGCATTCTGCCCCTGGCTGAGCCGGAGCTGTGCAGCCTGTTCGATTACAAGATCTAGTGGACACCGACGCGGACGAGCGGATCCTCCGCCGCATCCTGCGGGATGTCAAGGAGCGGGGCCGCTCTCTGGACAGCGTCATCGCCCAGTACCGCGCCACCGTCAAGCCCATGCACGAGGCTTTTGTGGAGCCCAGCAAGCGCAACGCCGATATCATCATCCCCAATGGCGGTGAAAACGGCCCCGCCATCGAGATGCTGGTCCACCATATCCGCAGCCTGATCCAGAAGGCGAATCTGCGCTGAACTTTCACCGCAGCTCCGTATGATACCAAAAAAGGGGTGGTTCCCGACCGGGAACCACCCCTTTTTATGATTCTGCGGATCCTGCTCAGACCTTGCAGCTCTCACCGCTGCAATGGTCACAGTCTTCTTCCAGCTTGCCCACAATGGGTTCCGGATCGATGCCCTGACGGCGGTAGTAGTCAGACAGGGCAGCCTTCACGGCCTGCTCTGCCAGAACGGAGCAGTGCACCTTGATGGGGGGCAGACCTTCCAGAGCTTCCACAACGGCCTTGTTGGTCAGCTTCAGGGCCTCGTCAATGGTCTTGCCCTTGATGAGGTCGGTGGCCATGCTGCTGGTGGCAATGGCGGCACCGCAGCCAAAGGTCAGGAACTTGACATCAACGATCACGTTGTTCTCGATCTTCAGGTACATGCGCATGATATCGCCGCACTTGGGGTTGCCGACCTCACCCACGCCGTTTGCATCGGGGATCTCGCCGACATTGTGCGGGTTTGCGAAATGCTCCATGACCTTTGCGCTATACATACTTGCCATCTTAGTTTTCTCCCTTCAGGCTGAAATGACGGGCGGTGTTCTGGCCCTGCAGCCACATACAACTCATAGCACGGCGGCGGGGAATGACCTCCTCCAGCACGTCGCACAGATATTTTGCTTCCTCCATGGTATTCTGCGGGCCAAAGGTGAACCGCATGGAACCATGACCGATCTCCTCCGGCACGCCGATGCTCAGCAGAACATGGCTGGGATCCAGGCTGTCGGAGTTGCAGGCAGAGCCGGTGGATGCGCAGATGTTGTGCATATCCAGATCCAGCAGGATGGTCTCGCCCTCCAGGCCCGGGAAGCTGATGTTCACATTGCCGGGCAGGCGGTGCTCCAGGCCGCCGTTCAGGCGGGCCTCCGGGATGTTCTTGAGCACGCGGTCAATGACGTAATCACGCAGCTCTTTCTCGTGGGCCATCCGCTCGTCCAGATGGGCGACGGCCATTTCCAGGGCCTTGCCCATACCGGCGATACCGGCCACGTTCTCGGTGCCGGCACGGTGGCGGGCCTCCTGGCTGCCGCCGTCGATCAGGTTCTGGGGCCAGATGCCCTTGCGGCAGTACAGTGCGCCCATGCCCTTGGGGCCATTGAACTTGTGGGCGCTCATGGACAGCATATCCACGC
>OGNO01001443.1_pt1 | contig 11059 bp, 8 predicted proteins | sample 1573491 | NCBI WGS metagenome assembly OGNO01 (sample SAMEA2581900, study PRJEB24529) | metagenome | biome: Human gut stool | place: China | collected 2011
GAAGATAGGAATCAAGTTGGGATGGTTGAGACGCTTCAGCGAGTTTCCCAATACCTTCTCCGCATGGCTCACGGCAAGCTCACTGCCTACAATCGTCACACGGTCTCCCATCTGCAACTGCAAGTGGGGAGTTGCCACCAGATCCACGCCCGAACGGTTGATACGAGTGATGCAGGCACCGAAGTTGTTACGTATCTTGAGCTGAGACAGAGACTTGCCGTTCAGTTCCGGCTTGGTGATGAGGATGCGGCGTGAAATCAAGTTCTTGTCCTCCCGTTCCCACTCCACCGAAATTTTTCTTCCGAAGAAGGCAACAATGGCCTCCACATCTTTCGGGTTGGCAATGAACAGAATTTCATCCTGCATGTGCAGCACTGTATCGGCATTCGCCAGTTCTGTTTCCTGACTGCCGGTGTGCCGGATGCGGGAGATGACAAACGCACGGTTCAACAATGGTTTCACATCTCTGATCCGCTTGCCGTCTATTGCCTCATTGCGTATCTCTACCGATATGGGACGCACGGTCAGCTCCTGCAGATGGCCCAGCCCGTGCTCGGCATCCTCCTCTTCTTTTTTGGTGTTAATCCGCATGAAAATCTTCAAGGCAAGCAGCGCCAGGATGCAGCCCACTACACCCAACGGATAGGCAACGGCATATCCGAGTGCGATTTCCGGAGCATCCACCCCGTTGAGGTCACTGTTTGCCTGCTGGGCAGCACCCAGACCGGGGGTATTGGTCACGGCTCCGGACAAGATACCCACCATCGTAGTAATGGGAATTCCGGTGGCAAAGTGCAATACAATGGTGATAACCACGCTGAGGAAGACGGAAAGCATTGCTACCATGTTCAGCGTAAGTCCACCCTTCTTGAAAGCGGAGAAGAATCCCGGTCCCACTTGTAGACCGATGGAATAGACAAACAGTATCAAGCCGAACTCCTTCAGGAAGTGCAGCAGATGTTCGTCGAGGTTCATGTCGAAATGTCCGAAGACAATGCCCACAAACAAAATCCAGGTGACACCCAGCGAGATACCCGCCACCTTCAACTTGCCCAGCATGATACCGAAGGTGATGACCAGGGACAGAATTAGGACAGAGTGTGCCACTCCTCCGCCCCAAAGGTTGGGATAACCCTCAAAGAGGTTTCTTAATAGTTCCATAGTTTCTATCTTTAGTTTTTACTTTTCAGCCTTATTGTTTAATTCTTAATTCTCTATTTAAAAAGTGTATCCCCACAGAAATCACTTCTCCGGGGATACGCATTTCACACATAAAAAATAACTACTATTATAAAGGCATGTTGCCGTGCTTTTTCGGTGGATTGCTCTGATTCTTGTTGTGCGCCATCTCCAATGCCTGCACTAGCTTGTAGCGGGTATCGCGCGGCATGATGACCTCGTCTATGAGGCCACGCTCGGCGGCGCGGTAAGGGTTGGAGAACTTGTCTTCATACTCCTTGATAATCTCCTGCTTCTCTTCGGCAGAGGACTTACGGTAGAGGATGTTCACTGCACCCTCGGCACCCATCACGGCGATTTCCGCCTGCGGATAAGCCAGGTTCACGTCGGCACCCGTCGGTTTGCTGGACATCACGATGTAGGCGCCGCCGTATGCCTTGCGGGTAATCAGCGTTATCTTGGGCACGGTGGCCTCGGCATAGGCATAGACAATCTTGGCGCCGTGGCGGATGATGCCGTTGTGCTCCTGCATCGTTCCGGGCAAGAAGCCGGGAACATCTTCGAAGGTTATCAGCGGGATGTTGAAGCAGTCGCAGAAACGAATGAAACGTGCCGCCTTGTCGCTGGCATCAATATCGAGCACACCCGCCAAATAGGCAGGTTGGTTTGCCACGATACCTACCGAACGCCCGTTCAGACGACCGAAACCGATAACGACGTTCTTGGCAAAGTGAGGCATCACTTCGAAGAAGTACTGGTTGTCCAGCACCGGTTCTATAATATCCTTGATGTCATAGGGCATGTTCGGGTCCTCAGGAATGACGGTCTGAAGCGCCTCTACCCGGCGATGGATATCGTCGGAGCAGGGAGTGAAGGGAGCATCCTCCATATTGTTGGACGGCAGGAAGCTCAGCAGCTCGCGGATGCTCATCAGTGTCTCCTCCTCCGTATTGCACATGAAGTGGGTAACGCCGCTCTTGCTGCTATGCGTATAGGCTCCGCCCAGTTCCTCCTTGTCCACCTCCTCGTGGGTCACGGTCTTTACCACGTCCGGACCGGTGATAAACATGTGGCTCTGCTCCTTTACCATGAAGATAAAGTCGGTAAGCGCCGGAGAGTAGCATGCCCCACCGGCACACGGCCCCAGAATGGCGGATATCTGCGGAATGACACCCGACGCAATGGTGTTCTGATAGAAGATGGAGGCATAGCCTGCCAAGCTGTTCACACCTTCCTGGATGCGTGCGCCGCCCGAATCGTTGAGGGCAATGACGGGAGCACCGTTCTTCAGGGCAAGCTGCTGCACCTTTACAATCTTTGCGGCATTCGTCTCGCTGAGCGAACCGCCATGCGCCGTGAAGTCGTAGGCATAGACAAATACAAGGCGGCCGTCTATCTTTCCGTAACCGGACACCATGCCGTCTCCGGCAATCTGTTTCTTCTCCATGCCGAAGTTGGTGCAACGGTGGTTCACGAACTTGTCCAGCTCATTGAACGAGCCTTTGTCCAGCAGCATGTCAATACGTTCGCGGGCAGTCATGCGGCCGGAGGCGTGTTGTTTCTCTATCTTGTCTACGCCCCCACCCAGCGAGGCACGTTTATCCAGTTCCTCAAACTGGCGGTATATTTCTTCTCTGTTCATATTTGCATTTACAATTTAGTGATTTATAATATACGGACTGAATGCGACTCGGGATTATTCCTCCTTTATCAACTCCAATTCAATCAATACCTGGTTGGCATTCACCGGTTCGCCCTCGCTCACGAGAATGTTGCGGACGATGCAGTCGGCATTTACCTTATAGTTACTCTGCATCTTCATGGCTTCCAGCACCACGGCAATGTCTCCGGCAGCCAGTCGGTCGCCCACCTTGACGGGGATGCTTACCACCTTGCCCGGCATCGGAGCCAAAATCTTGTCGTCCTGCTTCTCGTCGGCTCCTTTCTTCATGTGCAGATACTTGGCTTGCGTGTCCACGATGTCCACATGAAAGGAACGCTGGAGCATGCTGATGTCATAACTCTTGCCGCCCTCGCCGCGCACAAGGCCTGCGTTGAACGAGTTTCCGTTGTGCAGGATGGAGCAACTTCCGTTCTCTGCCATCACAATGTCCACTTCGTAGGGCTTTCCGTCAATGGTAAGTTGTACCTTATTCCCTTCCTTACCCACCAGGGTAATGTCTGCGATACGGTCTCCTATATGTATTTCCATTATTAATTCTCCATTATCAATTATCCATTCCTTAAATCCTGAGCACTCCCTTCTGCAATCCGAATTCCCTCCAACGGCTGATGGGGCGGCCATCGGACAGCTGTGCCGAAACGTTCTCCTCCAGATTAACCAGATAGTCCATATAGGCAGCTATCATGGCGATGTTCTCCAACTCTTCGTTGGCAGTGTTGGTACGTACCAGCATGCGGGCGTTCTTCTCGATAAAGAGGGTGTTGTACTCTCCCTTCACAAAGTCGGGCACGTGCATGATGCGCTTCAGATAGGCAAGGTTGGTCTTTACGCCCGTAATCTTGTACTCGTAGAGCACACGGCGCATACGCTCGATGGCATACTGGCGGGTGGTTGCCCATACGATGAGCTTACCTATCATGGGGTCGTAGTAGATGGGGATTTCATAGCCGTCGTACACGTAGCTGTCAATGCGGACACCGATTCCGTTCGGTTCCGTCAGTTGCTTGATGACACCGGGAGACGGCATGAAGTTGTTTTCCGTATCTTCGGCACAGATGCGGCACTCTATGGCATGACCGCGCTGGAACAGGTCCTCCTGCTTGAGGTGCAACACCTCGTCGTTGGCAATACGGATTTGCTCTTTCACCAGGTCTACGCCTTCCACCTCTTCCGTGATGGGGTGCTCCACTTGCAGGCGCGTATTCATTTCGAGGAAATAGAAACGGCGGTTCTTGTCTACCAGAAACTCGATGGTACCTGCACCGGAGTAGTTCACTGCCTTTGCTGCGGCAACCGCCTTCTCCCCCATCTCCCGGCGCAATTCCGGCGTAAGGAAGGGTGACGGGCTTTCTTCTACCACCTTCTGATTGCGACGCTGCACGGAGCATTCGCGGTCGAAGAGGTGGATGACGTTGCCGTGGTTGTCGCCCAATATCTGGAACTCGATGTGGTGGGGTTCTTCCACGAACTTTTCCAGATAGACCGTGTCGTCTCCAAAGGAGGACATGGACTCGGAGCGTGCCGTGTTGTAGGCTTCCACCACTTCGCTCTCGCTATGGATAAGGCGCATACCTTTACCACCGCCACCCATAGACGCCTTCAGCATCACGGGGTAGCCTATCTCGTTGCAGATGCGCACGGCTTCTTCGGCACTCTGCAAAGGTTGTTCCGTTCCGGGAACCACGGGTACGCCTGCCGCAATCATTCGCTTGCGGGCAGCTATCTTGTCGCCCATCGCCTCCATCGTCTCGGCGGCGGGACCGATAAAGATAATCCCTTCCTCCTTGCAACGGCGTGCAAACTCCGAGTTCTCCGACAAAAAGCCGTAACCCGGATGGATGGCATCGGCACCGCATCGCTTTGCCGTGGCAATCACTTTTTCAATATTCAGATAACTCTCTTTTGCCACGGCCGATCCTATCGGATAGGCTTCATCGGCATATGCCACATGATGAGAAGTACGGTCGGCATCGGAAAAGACAGCAACCGTAAGCAGTCCCATCTCCCGGCACGAACGCATGACGCGCAAGGCAATCTCACCTCTGTTGGCAATCAATACTTTCTTAATCATTTTACTTTTTCTTTAATATATAAAGGATATATATAGTCACACCACAATGCGGACATACCTTTAACAAAGGCATTCCATTTCTTGTTTAAATGTTCAACTAATATCTTCGTACTGTCTTCCTAACCCACGAGCAAAGGCAGCCTTTAATGAATGGCAGGTCTTCTGACTGACTCCTAATCCTGAAGCCTTCCCGATATTTCAATGCATATCAGTGGCAAAGGTGTTTTTCATGATATAAACGGAGCTTCACAGCAGCGGGACTGTCCGGGATTTACACCCGATTCCCTTTTAATCCAGATGATGGAAACATGCATCCGGAACCAATTCGCGGACAAAGATAACAAAAATTATCAGGAGTATTCGCAAACCTAATAGTTTTTGTTATCTTTGTCCCAGTTTTGGTTTCACCTCTCCCGGTTCTGTTGGAGATGAGTGATGAAAAAGGGAATCAGGTGCAAATCCTGAACAGACCCGCTGCTGTAAGTCCTTCCAAAATCTTTGAATATTCTACAAGCCACTGTCCGCCCGGCGGATGGGAAGGCATTCAAAGAGGGATAAGTCAGAAGACCTGCCAAGACAACATAGTTTTAGTGCTTTCGGGGAATAAAGCAACAAAACATTGAGTCGAGGCATTCTTTATCCATATAAAGGAATCTTTCTCTTTGTTCATTTTTCCTTGAGGGCAAGTTACGAACGCTTATAAGGAACTGAAATGAGATTCATCACAGGACTGCTATTTACATTTATTTGCCTGCTTCCTGCAGGTAGTATGGCACAGAATAAGGTCACCTTATCCGGAAAAGTCATAGACCAGCACGGGACACCGATAGCCCAAGCCACCATCGCTGTGGAAAACACCACCTCCGGCACCTATACGGATGACCGGGGGAAGTATTCACTGCAAGTCGCTCCGGGTAAACATACCTTCGTCGTCTCCTTCCTGGGCTACCAAACCGTGAAACAATCCCTCGACATCCGGCAGGATAAAAAACAGAACTTTACATTGCAGGAAAGTGCCGTAACGCTGAGCTCTGTCGAGGTTTACGGAAAGACCCAAACGCAGAAAGTGAAGGAAGGAGCCTTTTCCGTCAATGCACTCGACATCAAGCCGATAGTAAACTCACTGAATAACCTCAACGACCTGGTGAACCGTACAACGGGCATTAAGGTGAGAGAGGAAGGCGGAGTTGGCTCGGACTTCGACCTTTCCATCAACGGCTTGTCCGGAAATTCAGTCCGCTACTTTTTGGACGGAATGCCACTGGACACCAAAGGAAGCGGTGTTTCCCTCGCCAACTTACCCATTAACATCATAGACCGGATTGAGATATACAAAGGAGTAGTCCCTGCCAGCTTGGGAACAGATGCACTGGGCGGCACCATCAATATCATTACAAAGCAGGAAAAAAAGGATTATCTGGATGTATCTTACGGCATCGGCTCCTTCCATACCCACAAGGCAGACTTGAATGCACAGTTCGTAGAAAAGAAAACCGGACTAATAGTCCGGCCCACCGTTGGCATCAACTACTCCAAAAACGATTATAGAATGAAGAATGTACAGATGCGCGACGAAAGCGGGGACAACTTCATATATGGCAATCCCAAGCGTTTTCATGACGGCTACTTCTCTCTACTGGCACAGGTGGAAGCCGGATTTGTCAACAAATCCTGGGCTGATGCTTTCTTTGTTTCCGCCTCCTATTCAAAAACAGACAAGGAACTGCAGACGGGGTCTGTTCAAAACAAAGTATACGGAATGGCAGAAAGGAATTCCGATTCCTGGAACATCTCTGCCCGCTATCAGAAGTACAACTTCATCCTGAAGAACATGCAACTGAATGCCTCCCTCTCCCACACCTGGGACCATTCCTTGACCGTGGACACTGCCTATCGGAAGTACTATTGGGACGGAGGATACATCGTGAGCCAGCGCAACGAGATTATGGGCAAAGAACCATCCATGCGCCACTACAAGCGTCCGCTCACCATCATGCGCACCAACCTGGACTATCAGCTGAATACCCATCACAGCTTTAATCTGAACTACCATTTGAGCCGTACCGGAAACGACCGCTTCGATGACCTTGATACCAGCTTCGAGCCGTCAAAAGATGTGGTTACCAAACATATCCTGGGACTCTCCTACAACCAGTCTCTGTTGGATGGCAAGATGGAAAACGTATTCTTCATAAAAGACTACATCAACCATCCCAATATCCGGCAGACCGACCAATCCAGCGTGACCGGCTCGAAGGATGTGCAAGGCTCCACCACCAAGAACTACCTGGGTTACGGTGCCGGACTCCGGTATATCATCGTGGAACCTTTATCCATCAAAGTATCCTACGAGCATAGCGTAAGACTGCCCATCGCCCGCGAGCTGTTGGGAAACGGTACCACCATCTATGCCAACGTGGCACTGAAACCGGAAAACAGCAACAACTTCAATGCCTCTCTGTTCGGCACATGGCACCCGGGCAATGGACATACATTCTATTATGAGATGAGCGGATTTTTCCGTAAGGTAGACAACTACATTCAGACCAGCATTGCCGAGAAAGAGGGTACAATGCAATATACCAACGTCCCGGCTGTCCATGTAAAAGGTGCGGAAGGGGAAATGCGCTACGACTGGCAAGGCAGACTGCAACTCGCCACAAACGTCAGCTACCAGGACACTCGCGACCAGCAGAAGTACAAGGGTGACGGAAAGCCCTCTGCCACCTATAACAACCGTGTGCCCAACCGCCCGTGGCTATTCGGTAGCGTAGAGGCTTATTATACCTTCCGCAACATTGCCCTGCCCGAAAGCAGATTGCGCCTGGGTTGTACCTATCAATGGGTACACTGGTACTTCCTGACCTGGGAAGCTTACGGCGCATATGAAAATAACCGCCGCCCTTACGAAATGGGTTCATGTAGTCCCGCCCAGCACATCTGTAATGCCGACATCACTTACTCATGGAGACGCGGACGCTATAATCTGGCTTTGGAGTGTACCAACTTCCTCGACAAGACAGCCTATGACAACTACAAGCTGCAGAAGCCCGGACGTGCTTTTTTTGCTAAATTCAGACTATTCATTAACTAATCATTTAATAATTCATTCAAAATGAGAAAATTCAAATTTACACTGATTGCCTTTATGGCTGCCATGATGGCACTGTCATTCACAGCGTGTTCCGATGATGACCCGGAACCTAATCCTAATCCCGACCCGGAAGTCAATGAGGATAACTATCACTTCGACCTATTTGTCACCGTAGACAAACACGGTGGGATGAGTAGCAAGAATACCACTATTGTCCATAGCGTCAACTCATTGGCCGCAGAGCAGGGTGTCATCACTGTGAAAAGAGAAGGTTCGGAACTGGGAGATTATTCCATGGAGACTATCTCAAAAGGAAAATATTACTACCAAATACCCGCAACCAACGACCGTTTCGTAAAATATCAAATCAAGAACAATGCAGTTCAGGTTATTGCAGAACGTCCTTTCAAGGCCAACAGCTATAAGGTACGTTCCTACACACATGCCTGGATTGATGACAACACACTCGTCATCATGTCTACCAATGGTAAGAAGGACAAGATTCTTTATACGAAACTGAACGCAGAGGACTTGACTATCCTTGCTGAAGGTGAACTCAACATACCAGCCCCCACCAACTGGCTCAAACTGACAAGCTCCGGTATCCTCACCTACCGCAAATCAGACAACAGATTGTACTACTTCTACTATTGGAAAGAGACAGACGGTTTGACGAATATAGACCAGCAAGAGCCTAACTTCCATACAGCCATTATCAACCCCTCTACCATGGAAGTAGAAAAAGATGTACTCTCTCCCATCGAATGCGAAATGGCAGGAAGCGCTTACGGAGAACTGATGCAAAACTGCGTAATGTACGACGAAGCAGACAATCTCTACCTAGCTTGTTTCCACGAAGAAGATAACGCTTTTTGCCTTGATGTTGCGGCAATTGACACAGCTTTAGCAGCGATAAAGCGTCTGATTAAATTAGAATACGAAAAGGAGTAATTGGAAATGAGCGATGAAACATTAGAACTGCTATGGTCAATGCTTACGAACGAGCAACTTTTGGAACTGCGGGAAAAAGGTGCAATGGACGATCGCACGATGGCATCTTTCAAGACTGAATTATTTAAGCGGTGTCTGATTCAATTTGATGAAGCAGCAGATGCAGTTATGACGGCATTTATGGAGGGCTTGGTATGATAAAAGTCGAAAACACAGAGGTGTATGGATGGGAAGCGGCCATACGGGGAATGCGAAATCCGATGAATAGTTGGGAAAAGTCGGATAGTTGTTATTGCAAGGAACCCATAACAACCAAATGCAACAATTTGGGTTGCTCTCATTGTGGCTGGGCATGGAGCGATTTGGGAAAAAATCCGTTTTGTATTGGGGATAACGATATGGCTTTAATGCAAAAATTAGTCAAGGCAGGTACCGATCATCGGAAGTTTATGCGAATGATTACAGTGAGTTGTGATATAATTGCCCCTCTTTATTGGTGGAAACAGTTTGATACGTACAAAGTCGGAACGGTTACTGATTCTTGCTCTACAATGCATAAAATTGCAGAAAAGGAATTTACATTGGATGACTTTTCGTGCGAGCATCTGTTTAATGGTGCTGAAGAAGGAACAGAATTTCTCAAAGATTTTATGTACACGATTAAAGCCCTCAACAAGGCACGAGAAACATATCTGGAAACTAAAAAGAATATTTACTGGTGGCAAATGATTCAGCTGCTCCCGTCCAGTTATAATCAACGTAGAACCGTAGTACTAAACTACGAAGTATTGCGAAACGCTTGTCAAGCAAGAAAACATCATAAGCTGGATGAGTGGTTTGGATTTTACAAGTGGGCAGAATCACTGCCATACAGTGAACTGATATTGGAGGTGTGAGCAGGTGTATAAGATGAAGTGTCCGAGATGTGGGAAACGTGCCTTTGATATTTCTGTGCTACCTAAAATTCCAGTGATTATTGAACTGAAATGCCCAAACTGCCGGAACATCGTGAAAGTTTCCTGCAGATCCGAGATGTGCATGGCTGATAAGAGATAGATAATATACCGAGCAACGGAGTGATTTGACTACCAAATAGCCGGATAGTATATGAGACGACTGTTTTATATGCTGTTCGGCTATTTTTGTTTCATATACTTGACTTCACTTGAGTTTTTTTGCAAGCTGACTTCTATCAATCAGAAAGGAGTCATGTATATGTATATGAAATTTCGTAAAACAAAAACAGCAGCCAGATCCGTTTATATCTATCGCTTTGCAGATGGAACAGTCGCTGTACTGCATCCGGGAGAACAGGGTGTAAGCACTGAGATCATCGACTTTTTGCACAAGTTGGATGACCGTGAGGTGTATCGTAATCTGAAGCAACGAAAGGTGAAACAACATTGTGCAAAGCCTGTCGATATTGAAGTGGAATCCTTGGAAATCCAGCGTCTGCATGAGGTGGTGTCCAGTCTTACGCCGAAGCAGCAGGATACCTATCGCAGAGTAGTCGTGGAAGGAAATCCTATGACACAGGTAGCAAGAGAAGAAGGCGTATCGGAAACGGCAATTCGGCATCGTATGATGAAAATCAAAGCCCAAATCAAGAAAAAATTTTGATTTTTCTAATGATGGGGTTCGATTTTATGCTGGTTTTTTCGACTGCATTTATGGAAGGAGGTGGTGCATGATGGCGTGTTTCTAATTCCCATCAAAAATGCTAAGAAAGAAGGTCAAAGAAAATGAGTAAAGAACCTACAACATTACTGGATGTGATTCATGTAATCCGTCAATTGGCAGACAAATTGGAAACCATGGCGGAAACCATGACAGAACGGGAAGTACAGACGTTTGAGCAGGTATATCCGCCGGAAGAAGGCAATACGGAGGCTGTACAGAAGCCGGTGTCTGTGAAAGATACGCCGGCAGTTTCCATTTCTGAGATTCGAGCGGTACTGGCAGAAAAGTCACGTTCTGGCTTTACAGATTCAGTAAAGGCACTGCTCCAGAAACACGGGGCATCAAAGCTGTCTGGTGTTTCTCCCGACGAATATGCGGTCTTGTTAGAGGAGGCGAAGCA
>OGNO01001459.1_pt1 | contig 10889 bp, 10 predicted proteins | sample 1573491 | NCBI WGS metagenome assembly OGNO01 (sample SAMEA2581900, study PRJEB24529) | metagenome | biome: Human gut stool | place: China | collected 2011
CAAAAGAACTGTTTGCTAATCCTGATGTAGACGGTGGTTTGATTGGTGGTGCTGCTTTGAAGGTTGCTGACTTCAAAGGTATTATCGATGCATTCAAATAATTAGTTTTCAGAATATCTCAAAACAAAATAGCTACTATTTTGTCATTCTGAACGTGAGTGAAGAATCTGTGTATATTCACTTTGTGTTGACGGACTCTCCACTTTGTTCAGAATGACAATGTTAATGCTGTTAGAGTGATGATTATTCCTTGATTTTCCTAAATTCATAAAACGACATGAGATACATTTTTATCATCTTCTTCTTAACTTTTGGCATTTCCGCTTTTGCGCAGCAGAACATTGTAGAAAGTCTGCAACGTAATCGTGCCGGAGAGGGTGCAGTGACCATCCATCAAGACCCGAAGATAACGGGACTGATAGGTACAATTCATACCGGAAGTGCTGCCGGTGGTGAACAAAAAACGCTGAAAGCCAGAGGTTATCGGGTTCAGGTGTATGCCGGAAACAATTCTCGTGTGGCTCGCAACGAAGCCAACAATATGGCCAATAAGGTAAAAGAGGAATTTCCGGAACTCCCCGTTTATGCTTATTTCCAGCCTCCCCGTTGGTTATGCCGTGTAGGTGATTTCCGCAGTATAGAAGAAGCTGACGCAACTATGCGCCGTTTGAAAGCTACCGGTGTTTTTAAAGAAGTATCTATTGTTCGTGAACAAATTAATATTCCCTTAGACTAACATGGAAGAACTATTGCACCCCGAATGGTCTGCAGAGAAGATTGAGCAGTTGAAAGGCCATTATGAGAGTATCTTATCGCTGTTGGGCGAAGATGTAGAGAGAGAAGGATTGTTGAAAACTCCCGAACGTGTGGCAAAAGCTATGCTGACGCTGACACGCGGTTATGAACAGGACCCCCATGCTATTTTGTTGGGAGCTAAGTTTAAAGAAGAATATAGCCAGATGGTTATTGTAAAAGATATTGATTTCTTCTCTTTATGTGAGCATCATATGTTGCCGTTTTATGGCAAAGCGCATGTGGCTTATATCCCTAACGGTTATATTACGGGTTTGAGCAAAATAGCCCGTGTGGTTGATGTCTTTTCACACCGTCTTCAGGTGCAGGAACGTATGACGTTGCAAATTAAAGAATGTATTCAGGAAACATTAAACCCATTGGGTGTAATGGTGGTAGTGGAAGCAAAGCATATGTGTATGCAAATGCGTGGGGTGGAAAAACAAAATGCCATTACTACTACTTCTGATTTTACCGGGGCGTTTAATCAGGCAAAGACGCGGGAGGAATTTATGAACCTTATTCGTCATCAACGCTAACATATATAATAGCTCTATCAGGTGTGGAAGTGTGTCAGAACCTAAAAGTAACTGTTGCATTGTTATTGTAGGGAGGCAAAACCAAAATAACTTATTATTTTGTCATCCGAAACGAAGTGAAGGATCTATTGGTATCTTGCAGATCCTTCGTAAAGCTCGGAATGACAGATAAAAATAGCATTGTCAACCTCTTGACACTACTTTCCTATGATAAATTTTATGCTTTCAGCACTACCCGGTCACCCGCACGTTTGGCCATTTCTTTCAATAGTTCACTCAACTCTTTGTAGTGAGCCATGATTTCCAGGCATTTGTTGGCGTCTTGAGTTACTTCGGGTTTGCTTAATGCTTGCAGTGTATGCTTCATTTCTTCTTCCAGTATGGCCAGCTTAAAGTCGATGATTTGATGTGGAACCAGTTCGTGTAAGCGTTCTTCATCCGTTACTATCTTTTGGGATTTAGAATGATATTTGCTTAGTTGGTAACGGTCGTTTATCATCTCTGCCGCCAATTTGCTGATGGTAGGATCAGGATGTGCCAGAAAATAACGTTCTGCCGTGAAGTTCTGATCATGCAGATGACTCTCCGCTTCCGCCAATATTCTTCTGTGCAGCGGGTTGTGAAACTGTAATTCATCCTGTTTTAAGTCCATGGAAATATATTCTATCACTGTAAGTGGTGTTTCTGCATTCTCTTCTGTCTCTACATAACACATAATTCTTTCTCCATAACGGATTAAAGTCTTTATCAGCAGTTGTTCTTTGGCATAGAATACATACTTTTCTCTTCCCTCTTCGGGAATGTAGGACTGATATTGTGCTTCTAGTTCCTCGGGAGGGAAAGGAGGAGGTGGAACGTTATCTTCTGTTCCTATGGGAGGCGGGACCATATCAGCGGAAGGAGAAAGCGTATTGGTTGTATCCTTCTCTTTCTTGATTTGTTCCAAATAGTTGTCATCACGCTGTAGCAGGTGCTTCTTTATCTCATTCAGGATGATTTGTTCATTTACATTCAGAATGGTAGCACACTCCTTTACACAAGCATAGCGAATCACATCATTAGGAATCAGCCCGATACTTCTTGCCATATCAGCTATCAGACCGGCTCGCTTGACAGGATCTTTTTGGGCGTCTTTCAGCAATAGATTTGTTTTAAAGCGAATGAAATTCTCTTCGTGTTCGGCAATATATTGCTTAAACTCTGTGGCGTTGTGCTTTCGGGAGAAGCTATCCGGGTCGTCTCCGTCGGGGAGGAGCAGAACTTTGATATTCATCCCTTCTGCAAGCAGCATGTCTATGCCTCGGATACTGGCTTTTATGCCGGCCTCGTCACCATCATATAACAAGGTGATATTTGGAGTAAAACGATGGAGCAGGCGGATTTGCTGTTCACTTAAGGCAGTTCCCGAATTAGCCACCACATTCTCTAATCCACATTGGTGCATGGCTATCACGTCGGTATATCCTTCTACCATGTAAACGCAATCTGCTTTCACGATGGCTGCTTTTGCCTGAAAGATGCCATACAGCTCTTTTCGTTTGCTGAATATTTCCGATTCGGGTGAATTGACGTATTTTTGATTGACTCCTTTGGTGCGGCTGTCTAATACACGTCCGCCGAAACCTAATACTTTTCCGCTGATATTGAACCATGGAAAAATGACGCGTCCCCAAAAACGGTCGCGCAGACTGCCGTCTTCTTTTTCGTAACAGAGACCGGTTTTTATCAGGAACTCTTTTTTATATCCTTTGCGCAAGGCTTCCTGCGCCAAAGCGTCGTGTGCCGTGGTGCTGTAGCCTAATTGGAATTTTCTCACAATGTCGTCACGAATACCACGCTGGCGGAAATAAGTCATACCGATGGCTTTGCCATCAGCATGGTTATAGAGGATATTCTGGAAATAATCACGTGCAAATTCATTTACGACGAAGAGACTTTCACGTATATTTTGTACTTCTTTCTCTTCATCGGTGAGCTCTCGTTCTTTTATTTCTATGTTGTATTTTTTTGCCAGCCAACGTAGTGCTTCAGGATAAGTCATTTGTTCGTGTTCCATCACAAAGTGAACCACGTTTCCTCCTTTTCCACAGGCAAAACATTTACATAGCCCCTTGGCCGGCGATACGTAGAACGATGGGGTTTTGTCGTCATGAAACGGGCAAAGCCCTACAAAGTTCACACCTCGCTTGCGTAGGGTGACAAATTCGGATACCACATCTACTATCTGTGCGGCATCCAATATCCGGTCTATGGTGGGTTGGTCTATCATTGCGAATGCGAAGATAATAAAAAAACGCCGTCGGAGGTGAGTTCGATGGCGTTTTTAACGGAATAATATAATCAATGGTTATTTGATATTGGGATTCAGTTTGTTCCATTCGGCAACAGGAGGAAGAACGCCCATTGTAATGACTTCATCGCGCAATGCACAGAGGTGTTCATAACTTTTTTCCAGTGCGGCTTCTTCTTCAGGAGTGCCTTTCACATCTTTCAAGTGGCAACCATCTTTGGTGATGGAAGTTTCCCAAGCCATCATGATGTGGTCGAATTTGCCATTGGATACATAAGTGCCTGCCGGCCAGCGGAATGGTTTTCCACCCATGGCGGCAGCAATCATTTCGATGGAAACGTATGACGGACTTTGGAAAGAAGAACGTCCGCGCAGGTTGATGATATTTGCACCGCCTTTGGTTACTTTTTGTTGAATTTCAGCCCATTGCTCTTTAGTCAGTTCGGGAGTGCCGATAATGTCAAGCAAAGCTTTTCCGTTTACTTTTGCGGTGGAAGCGTAGACTGCCATCTGCTCGCCGTGACCGCCATACGTGCGGCAGTTTTCTACTTTGTCCATAGCAATACCGAAATGTTTGGATAGTTCGCTACGTAAACGGGTGGAGTCAAGGGCAGCAAGAGTAGTGACCTGAGAGGGTTTTAAGCCGGAATATAATAAGGTAATGAGACCGGTGATATCGGCCGGGTTAAAGATGACTACGATATGCTTTACATCCGGGCAATAAGCTTTTACATTTTTACCGAATTCTTCGGCGATGGCAGCATTACCTTTTAGTAAATCTTCACGAGTCATGCCTGCTTTGCGGGCAGCACCTCCCGAGTTTACAATATATTTGGCATCGGTCAGGGCTTCTTTGATATCGGAAGTGAATGTGATGTTCATGCCTTCAAAACCACAGTGGAACAGTTCTTCTGCTACACCTTCCAGGCCCGGAGCGTAAGGATCGTATAAACAAATATTAGGAGTAAGGCCCATCATAATAGCAGTTTGAGCCATGTTGGAGCCGATCATGCCGGCAGCGCCTACGATTGTCAGTTTTTCGTTTGTTACAAATTCCATAATTCTTTTCTATTTAAAGTTTGTATAATATAAACGTTTTCGCAGGAGAGTATGTTTCCTTTTCCGGATACAAAGGTATAAAAGCTTTCGATAGGGTGTTTATTCTAAAATATTATATCGGATAACAGAAGGTTATATTGGAACTCTTTATTCTTATCTTTTCATTTGGTGTTCTGATAGTTTCATACAGGGAGGGTGCTGGCAGGGCGTGTGGAGATAAAATGTGCTGCCACCACCTCTGTATCTTCCTGTTGATGGAGATTTTAAAGGAGAAGTGGTAGCAGTGGTAGCACATTTGCTAAACTCTAGGAAGAGTAATGTAACTTTTCAGTGCGTCTACATATTCCTCAAAGGCTTCAAGACCTTTCGGGGTAATTTTGCAGATTGTACAAGGCATTTTGCCTTTGAAGGTTTTAATGACTTCCACGTATTCTGCCTTGTTCAGCTTGTCTATCTGTACACTCAGATTTCCTGCCGTTGCTCCTGTCTGTTGTTTCAGATAACTGAATTCGGCTTCTTCCACCGAAACCAGTATCGACATGATGGCAAGTCGAAGCTCGGAGTGTAGCAATGGATTTAATTCTTTGAACATAGGCGCAAAGTTATAATTTTTTTTGTTTACGGGCAGCATGGTTCAGCACATGTCCCGGGATAATCATCATAAAAATAAAAACAGGAGCGAATATCAATACCTGGGAAAAGGCATCCGATGGAACTTAATGCTCCCAGTGTGCCACAAATGGTCACTGTTTTATAATTTATCACCAGTCCTGTTAAAGTGGTACCCATACCCATCAGTAGAAGAATAATGAATAGGATGGGAAGTTTCCAGAAAAACATAGCGAGTAGAGATATCAAAAATCCGGCTGTTCCGAATACCAGCCAAATGTAACTGATGACTTTGTCTAAATGACTTTTGACAGTCGGCTGTTGGTTGCGTGCAGAGAGGTAGGTTCCGGTTCCTCCTATAATGGGAAGCATAAACCATAGATATTGCCAGTTATTATTCTGTGTGTATGTTACCAGAAGCCATACTAACAGACTGGTAAATACAGTAGTGTATCCCCATAACAGGAAAGGCATACCGCAATTTGTCTCCATTCTATTTTTCGTGTTTTGAATCATTTGAGCGATGAGTTCCAAACTCTCTTTCTCATTCAATTTTCTTTCTTCCATAATGTTTTTCTCTTTAGTTTGTGATTGGTTAATATTTGATACTTTTCTCTATGGCTGTTATCAGCAGGCTGATTCCCCAACCTGCTATAACCCATAATACCCACCAGTAATGTGGACTTGTAAACCAGTTTACAGCTACTAAAAACAGGTTTATTACCACATAATAGACTAATGACCAAGTAAGCCAATTCCAAAAATAACGGGCTCTTTGTTGGCATTCCGCTTTAATTTGTTCCTCGGTTGGAACGAATTTTTCATTGTTCTGATTTACTTTCATGGCTTTTATTTTCCTTTCTCTTTTTTGTCTTTGTGCAATGTGTAATTTTCGTTTTCATCGTGATAAACATAAATAGTGTGTTTTCCAGATGTCACTTCTTTAATTTGTGCTGTGGCTCTTGAACCTGTTGTTTTTTATTATCTCTTCTTTCATAGATTGTGGAGTGTGTAAATCTCCTACACCTATCATAAGATTTCCTTTGTCCGTCTTAATACCTTTTCCCGGAGCTGCTAGTGTGGCGCATGAGGCTGTGTCAAAACGTGGATAATGCTGTCGTTTGATTCGTAGGGACGATGTCCGTTCGCCCGAAAACAGTTTGCTTTGTGTCTTCGGGCAGGCAAATCCTGCCCCTGCAGCTGACGATTGGACAGGCGGTTGGGTTCTGACACACTCCTCTCTGCTTGCTGTTTACGGGAAATTCAAAATAAAGAGATAGATAGTTATGACAAAGAAGATTTTATTGCTGGGCTCCGGCGAACTGGGAAAAGAATTCGTCATTGCAGCGAAACGTAAAGGACAGTATGTAGTAGCTTGTGATTCGTATGCAGGGGCACCTGCGATGCAAGTAGCAGACGAGTTTGAAGTATTCAGTATGCTGGACGGTGATGCATTGGATGCAGTTGTGGCTAAGCATAAGCCTGATATTATTGTTCCTGAAATCGAGGCTATTCGTACTGAAAGGCTTTATCATTTGGAGAAGGAAGGCATTCAGGTAGTACCTAGTGCGAAAGCTGTGAATTATACCATGAATCGTAAGGCCATACGTGATTTGGCCGCTAAGGAACTCGGATTAAAGACTGCCAAGTATTTTTATGCCAAGTCTTTGGAAGAATTGAAAGAGGCTGCCGAAGAAATAGGTTTTCCTTGTGTGGTCAAACCGTTGATGTCTTCATCGGGTAAAGGACAGTCATTGGTGAAGAGTGCGGAAGAGCTGGAACAGGCATGGCACTATGGTTGTGAAGGTAGTCGTGGTGACATTAAGGAGCTGATTATCGAAGAATTTATTAAATTTGACAGTGAAATCACTTTGTTGACTGTTACTCAGAAAAATGGTCCTACACTGTTCTGTCCTCCTATCGGTCATGTGCAAAAGGGCGGTGATTATCGCGAAAGCTTCCAACCCGCTCATATTGCTCCTGAGCATCTGAAAGAAGCACAGCGCATGGCTGCTAAAGTTACTGAAGCATTGACCGGTGCCGGAATATGGGGAGTTGAATTCTTTTTGAGTCATGACAATGGTGTATACTTCTCTGAATTATCTCCACGTCCGCATGATACCGGTATGGTGACATTGGCAGGAACTCAAAATTTGAATGAATTTGAACTTCATTTACGCGCTGTATTGGGTTTGCCTATTCCTGAAATTACTCAGGAACGTATAGGTGCCAGTGCTGTTATTTTGTCACCGATTGCCAGCAAAGAGCAGCCGCGTTATCGTGGCGAAGAGGAAGTATGCAAGGAAACCAATACTTATTTGCGTATTTTCGGTAAACCTTATACAAAGGTTAACCGCCGCATGGGAGTTGTGGTATGCTATGCTCCGAATGGAAGTGACTTGGATGCACTTCGTGACAAGTGTAAAGCGATTGCTGCTAAAGTTGAAGTATATTAATTGATATCTTATTATATAGTGAAGAGTTGTTCCGGTTATGCCGGAGCAGCTCTTTTTTTGTTTTTGGAAGCACTGGCAAGGAATATGTTAAATACCCAAAAATAACAAGTGACGGCACAACACCTTTCATCGGATGTTGTCTCCTCCGGTTTTCAAACTCTGCATACGTTTTGAACTCCCTAAGTCGTTTCATTAGCCGGACTAAGCGTTTTCATCCTTTCGGTTATGCCTGTCTGTAAGGCGGATTACTACAGTCTACGGCAATGGACTATACAGTCTACGGTAACGGACTGTACAGTCCACCGTAGCAGACTGTACGGTCCACTGCAATGGACTATACAGTCCACTGCCGGAGACTGTAATAATTCGACTGACAGACAGGCATAGTCGAAAGGACGAAAACGCTTAGTCTGGCTAATGAAAAAGTGACTGAAATTACCAAATGGTAATTTTTACCCTAAAATAACATCCTATCTTTGCAACCGGAAAAATAAATTGATATAGGTATGAAAGATAGTATTGATTTTGGTAGCATGGAGATTCCGAAGTTGTTTCGGAAATTGCTGATACCTACTGTGTTGGGGATGGTATTTTCGGCTGTGTTTGTTATAACAGACGGAATATTCGTAGGTAAGGGGATTGGAAGTGATGCATTGGCAGCGGTAAATATTACGGCTCCACTGTTTTTGATAAGTACAGGCATCGGGCTGATGTTTGGAGTGGGGGCGTCTGTGGTTGCTTCCATTCATTTGTCACAGGGTAAGCAGAAATCAGCGCGTATTAATGTAACGCAGGCAGTGGTGGTTTCTTCTTTGTTCTTGGCGTTGCTATGGGGGGTGGTGTGTATGTTTGCACCTCAAGTGGTACGATTGCTGGGAAGTTCGGAACGCTTGTTGCCTTTGGCGGTAGAATATATGCATTGGTTTCTTCCCTTTTTGGTGTTCAGCGCACTGCTCAGTTCGGGTATGTTTTTTGTGCGATTGGATGGGTCTCCTAATTATGCCATGTGGTGCAATGCTATTCCGGCAGTGATTAATATTGTGCTCGATTATGTGTTCATCTTTATTTTCGGTTGGGAAATGATGGGTGCGGCACTTGCCACCAGTTTAGGTTATGTGGTTGGGGCTGCTATGATAATCATATATTTGAGCCGTAAGAAAAATGTTATCCATTTCTGCCGCGTGAAGCTCAGCAGAAAGAGTATGCAGCTCACTTGGCGTAATGTGAAATATATGTGCCGGTTGGGAGCATCCACGTTTTTGTGTGAGGGAGCAATTGCCTGTATGATGTTTGCCGGTAACTATGTGTTTATTTCGTATCTGGGAGAAGACGGGGTGGCAGCTTTCAGCATTGCCTGCTATTTTTTCCCTATTATATTTATGGTGTATAATGCTATTGGACAGTCGGCACAACCCATCTTGAGCTATAATTTCGGAGCCGGTGATGAAGCACGTGTGCGTTCGGCTTTTCGTCTGGCATTGGCGACAGCTGTGATTTGCGGACTTGTATTCTTTGCTCTTACAGCGATATTCAATCACCAGATAGTGGCAATGTTTATTGATCGTTCTTATCCGGCATACGATATTGCAGTGTCAGGATTGCCTTTGTTTGCTTCGGGATTTGTTTTCTTTGCCGTGAATATCGTGTCCATCGGCTATTTTCAAAGTGTGGAGCGTGCGCGCCCGGCAATGGTGGTTACGGTGTTGCGCGGATTCGTATTCATGGTTATCTGCCTTCTCGGGCTGCCCTTACTGTTTAAAGTGCCGGGTATTTGGCTGGCAGTTCCGTTGGCTGAGGTACTTACTTTTTTAGTGATAACCATAATTTATTGGCGTAAACATCAGTCGGTTCGGGGATGATTTGTTACCTTTGCGGTATTAAATCAACAGAGAAGTATGGATGCGTTTGTTCGGAAGTTTTGTGAAAAATACAGTTTGCCCATAACCGTGAGCTTACAGTTATTGGAGAAAATGGCAAAGTTTAGTTTTCGCAAATGAGATTTTCTGGTGCAGGAGGGGGACGGAATTCGAATTTCTATATTATAAGCAAGGGAATCTGGCGGGGGCATTACCTGAATGATGTGGCAGATGTCTCCGTTTGGTTTGCTTCCGAGGGAGAGGCGGTTTTTTCGTCTTGGGGCTACATAGAAAATACTCCTTCATTGGTTTCCATAGAGGCCATGTGTGACAGTGAACTTTATGGTATTTCTAAGGCAAAATTGGAGTCTTTTTATGCTTCATCTGCTGAATTGGCCAACTTCGGAAGAAGGCTTTTCGAACAGCAACTTCTCGGTTTGGAGAATTGGCTTATCAGCGGAGGGAGTCCTCGTGCCAAAGAGCGTTATCTTGCTTTGTTGGAAGAGAATCCCGAACTTTTGCAATATGTTCCGTTGAAGCATATTGCTTCTTATCTGTGGATTACTCCGCAGTCATTGAGCCGCATCCGTGCAGGACTGGGAAAGCAGAAAAAGATAAACGGCTAATTCGATAGTATGGAACTACACAAGTTTGAGCGTCAGCTTCGCCTGATGATGTTGCTGACACAAAACCGTAAATACACCTTGGAAGAACTTGGAAAACGGTTGGATATGAGTTCGCGAAACGTCTATCGATATATTGAGGCGTTCAAAATGGCAGGGTTTATTGTCCGCAAGACAAACGGCTGTTATTCACTCGATAAATCTTCTCCTTATTTTAAGGATATTTCCACTTTGGTGCATTTCACCGAGGAAGAGGCTTATATTTTAAAACGTGCCATCGAAAGTGTAGATGGGAATACTTCACTCAAACAAAATTTGAAAGAGAAACTATATAAAGTATATGATTATGAGATTCTTTCCGAGATAGTTGTCCGTAGCGGCATTGCTGACAATGTGCATAATCTTTATGAGGCAGTGAAAGATAAGAGACAAGTGGCGTTTCATGAGTATAAGTCATCGAACAGCCATGCTGTGACGGACAGGGTGGTGGAGCCGTTTGCTTTTACTGCCAATAATAATGAAATATGGTGCTACGAGCCGGCAAGCGGTAAGAATAAACTTTTTAAAGTGTCCCGGATAACTTCGGTGGAGGTGTTGGAGACCGGTTGGCAATTTGAGGAGTCTCATGAAGAAGGGTATACTGATGTTTTTCATATCAGCAGTGA
>OGNO01001461.1_pt1 | contig 10885 bp, 9 predicted proteins | sample 1573491 | NCBI WGS metagenome assembly OGNO01 (sample SAMEA2581900, study PRJEB24529) | metagenome | biome: Human gut stool | place: China | collected 2011
CCACCAACCCCGTCCGCTTCCAGCATCTGGTTGCCGGCACCTACAAGAAGTGGGCCATCGAGAACGGCAAGAAGTACTTCTCCGTCGCTTCCGGCGGCGGCACGGGCCGTACCCTGCACCCCGATAACGTCGCAGCCGGCCCCGCCAGCTACGGCCTGACCGACTCTCTGGGCCGCGTCCACGGCGATGCTCAGTTTGCAGGTTCCTCTTCTGTGCCTGCACACGTCGAGATGATGGGCCTCATCGGCATGGGCAACAACCCGATGGTCGGCGCTACTGTCGCCTGCGCTGTTGCTGCTGCACAGGCCAACGCCTAAATCCTTTTCCCAAGTTCGGCAGAGGGGGCTGCTTGTAAAAGGGCAGCCCCCTTTTTATGCTGATAGATGTTCGCAACCACAAACCACGAAGCAAGCAAGGAAGGAAAATCATGAAGAAAGCTCAGATCAAGAAGAGCGTGTCTGCACTGGCTATGGCAGCGGTCATCGCGGTCAGCCTGTTTGGCTACGGCTGCGGTGCAAAGTCTGCCTCTACCAGTTCTGACGCAGGTGTGTCCGGTGACTTCACCGCCACTGCCAAGGGCTTCGGCGGCGACGTTTCCGTCACCCTGACCCTGACCGACGGCGCCATCACCGGCTGCACCGCCGAGGGCAAGGACGAGACTCAGGGCGTCGGCTCTGAGGCCATCGCCAAGATGCCCGGCGAGATCGCCGAGAGCGGCAGCATCGCCGTGGACGGCGTGTCCGGCGCTACCATCACCTCTACCGCCATCAAGGAGGCTGCTGCAGCTGCTCTGACCGCTGCCGGCCTGAACCCCGATGACTACAAGACCGCTGTGGAGAACAACGCTGCCGCCGAGGACTCCACCGTTGACGCAGATGTCGTCGTCGTCGGTGCAGGCGGCGCAGGCATGACTGCTGCCATCACCGCTGCCGCTGAGGGCAAGAGCGTCGTCATCCTCGAGAGCCAGTCCATGGTGGGCGGCAACTCCGTCCGCGCTACCGGCGGCATGAACGCCGGCAAGACCGTCTATCAGGACGAGAACGAGTTCGGCGAGTCTGCCGGCGTCGAGAAGACCCTGAAGACTGCTGCCGAGAAGTACGCCGACAACGAGACCATCACCGCTCTGGCAAAGACCGTCTCCGAGCAGTGGGCTGCCTATCAGGCCAACCCCACCGGCTACTTCGACTCTGTCGAGCTGATGGAGCTGGATACCATGATCGGCGGCAAGGGCATCAACGACCCCGAGCTGGTCGAGACCCTGTGCGCAAACTCCGCTGACGCCATCGACTGGCTGGACGAGCACGGCATCACCCTGCACAACGTCTCCAGCTTCGGCGGTGCATCCGTCAAGCGCATCCATCGCCCTGTGAACGCAGAGGGCAAGACCGTTTCCGTCGGTTCCTACATGATCCCTCTGCTGGAGGAGAATTGCCAGAAGGCTGGTGTCCAGATGATGCTGAACACCACCGCCACCGAGATCCTGACCGATGACAACGGCGCTGCTGTTGGCATCAAGGCCACCGGTGCTTCCGGTGAGACCATCACCATCAATGCCAAGGCTGTAGTGCTGACCACCGGCGGTTTCGGCGCAAATCTCGATATGGTCGTTGAGTACAAACCCGAGCTGAAGGGCTTTATGACCACCAACGCCCCCGGCATCCTGGGCCAGGGCATCAAGATGGCACAGGCCATCGGTGCTGACACCGTGGATATGGATCAGATCCAGATCCACCCCACCGTGGAGGCCAACACCGCTGCCCTGATCACCGAGGGCCTGCGCGGCGACGGTGCTGTGCTGATCAATGCCGAGGGCAAGCGCTTCATTGATGAAGTCGGTACCCGTGATGTGGTTTCCGCCGCTGAAATCGCTCAGACCGGCAGCTACAGCTGGCTGGTGGTGGATCAGGCTATGGTGGATGCCTCCAGCGTCATTCAGGGCTACATCAAGAAGGGCTACACCGTGACCGGTGAGACCTATGAGGAACTGGGCAAGGCAATGGGCGTTGATGAGGCTGCTTTTGCCGAGACCATGAACACCTGGAACGGCTATGTTGAGGCCAAGAACGACCCCGACTTTGGCCGCACCAGCTTTGCAAACAAGCTGGATACCGCTCCCTACTATGCCATCAAGGTCACCGCAGGTGTGCATCACACCATGGGCGGCCTGAAGATCAACACCAACACCGAAGTCCTGAACGAGAACGGCGAGGTCATCCCCGGCCTGTTCGCAGCAGGTGAGGTGACCGGTGGTGTCCACGGTGCAAACCGCCTGGGCGGCAACGCTGTGGCAGACTTTACTGTCTTTGGCCGCATTGCCGGTGCAGCTGCAAGCAAGTACGCTGCATGAAACGCCTGAAAAGCTGGCAGAAAAACCTGATCTTTGCGGCCGTGGTGCTGGCCGCGGCAGCGCTCCTGTTCGTGCTGTACCGTGCCAACGCCCCCAAAGCGGAGCCGCTGGTGGCCGTGGTCGATTTCGGCGACGGCATCACCGAAACGATCCCGCTGGACGAGGACCACGATTATCTGTATGATGTGGGTGATTACATCGTACATCTGCAGGTAAAGGATGGGGCCATTGCCTTCCTCGACAGTCAGTGCCCGGACCATGTGTGCGAGCAATTCGGCTGGCTGAGCGAGCAGGATGCCTGGGCCGCCTGTGTCCCCGCCGGGGTCTATGTAACGGTGCAGGCCGCAGAAACAGAATAAAACAAAGAGGCCGCCGTGCAGGATCATCTCCTGCACGGCGGCCTGTTGTATAGGGGAAAATGTTATTTCACGTATTTGCCTTCGCAGATATTTTTGCAGCAGGCGCTGATGGGGAACCAGCAGCAGTCACGGCAGATATCGGCCAGCATCTCGGGGGTGGCTTTGGCATCGATCTCCCGGATGAGGGCCTGGTAGTCGTATTCCTTTTCCTCCAGCCCGAAATACTCCACGGTCTTGCGGTCGTATCGCTTGACCTTTTCCTGTGTGTCGCACAGGTCGGTGCCCAGCTTGTTGGGGCAGCAGGAACAGAGGGTGTCGGTGGAGAAGGTGAGCTGGATCTTCGTCCCGGGCACCTCCCGCAGCTGGTGAACGACATCGTTCATGTGCTCCACAAAGGCCTCGCTGTAGCCATGGCCGGAGTAGCCCTGAGTGCAGAGCAGGTGATGCGGGCGCAGTACGATGCTCATGCTTTTTTTACCCCCGGGATCCGCTTCCGGATGTTCAGGCCCAGCACGCAGGCCAGCACAGCCTTGATGATGGCGGTGGGGATGAAGGGAAGAACGCAGGCAGAAACAGCCACGGACACGGTGCTGTGGGCGACGATCACGAACAGGATAACACCCACGATATAGTTGACCACGGTGCCCACGACAACCGCCACGGGGAAAGCACCCTTGAAGGCATCCCTGTGCTCCACGCCCAGGCCGATGATGTAGGCCATGATGGGGAAGGAGATCAGAAAGCCGCCGGTGGGGCCGACAAACTTATCGATGCCGCCGGAGAAGTTGGCCAGCACCGGCACGCCCACAGCGCCCAGCAGCAGGTAAACGAGCGTGGCAATGGCGGACAGCTTGGAGCCCAGCACCACGGCAGCCAGCGTGATGGCGAAGGTCTGCATGGTCATGGGCACACCCAGCGGCATTGGGATGGAGATCTGTGCCATCACGGCGATGACGGCGGCAAACAGGCCCGCGTAGCAGATATCGCGCACCGAGAACTTACTGTTCTGATTCATAGAAAAAATCCTCCTCTGGTTTGGTACAAACAACGTCCCGATTAAACCAGAAAGCGGCAGACAGGTCAACTTGCGATTTGCGCAAAGGTTTACAATCTGTGAAAATTTGCTGAAAAACGTTCAAACGAAATTTGGACGCTTGTGTATCCGGGCAAAATGCGATACACTACACCTATACATAGGAAAGGAATCTGGCAGGCCGCCCTCCGGCGGGCCTGAATCTGATAGGAGGAACATGATGATCTGGAATAAGAAGAAGGACGGCGCGGAGAACCCGGGTGCGGAAACGCCTGCGGCACAGACAACCAAGGCCCCGGTGCTGTTTTTGCAGAAGAACTGGAAATGGCTCGTGCCGGTGGTCTGTGTGGTGATCGCGGGCGGTGTGTTTCTGCTCAAGCCCAAGAGCGCCAGCACCACAGCCGTGGACCCCAGCTATCTGGAGACCAGCCCTGAAGTGCGGGATGTCTCCAACACCCTGAGCGGCACCGGTACCCTGAACCCTGCCAACACCTACACTGTGAAATCTCTGGTGGAGGGCAAGGTGCTCACCGGCGAGTTTGAGGAGGGCGACGTGCTGGATGAGGGGAGCATCCTCTACACGCTGGACAGCTCGGATGCTTCCACCAATTTTGAAAAGGCTGAGATCGCCATGCAGCAGGCACAGCGCAGCTATGACAAGGTGGTGGACCGCCAGTATGTGCGTGCCGAAGTGGATGGCACCGTGAGCACCCTGAAGGTCGCCAAGGGCGACGAGGTGACCAGCGGGCAGGAGGTCGCCATCATCCGCGACAGCTCCAAAATGCTGCTGACGCTGGAATTCCCCGCCGCTGATGCCGCCAATTTCAGCGTGGGCCAGACCGCCCAGGTGACGCTGGACGGCACCTTTGAGCAGCTGGACGGTACCGTGACCAGCGTGACCGGAACGGATGCCCTGAGTACCGGCAACCTGCTCACCCGCACCGTGACCATTGCCGTGCGGAATGCAGGCGGCCTGACCACCGCGCAGGCGGCCACCGCCTCCATCAACGGGGTCAGCTCCATCGGTTCTGCCACCTTTGGCTATCAGGCAGAGCGTACCCTGACCGCACAGGCCGCAGGCACCGTGACCTCCATCCATGTGCAGGAGGGTCAGACCGTTGCCAAGGACGATATCCTGATCGAGCTGAGCGGCGATGACCTGACCGAGAGCATCCAGTCTGCCTCTGAGACCCTGCGCAGCGCTGAGATCTCCCTGCAGAACCTGCAGGATACCATGGCCAACTATACCGTAACCTCTCCCATCAGCGGTACCATCATTGAAAAGGATGCCAAGGTGGGCGACGCGGTCAAATCCGGCGATACCCTCTGCGTCATCTATGACCTGAGCTATCTGGAAATGGTAATCAACGTGGACGAACTGCAGATCAGCTCCCTGACTGTGGGCCAGAAGGTGCAGATCACAGCCGATGCCGTGCAGGATAAGAACTATGTGGGCACTGTGACCCGCGTCTCCATGAAGGGCACTTCCAACGGCGGTACCACCACCTACCCGGTGACCATCCGCATTGACGAGACCGACGGCCTGCGGCCCGGCATGAACGCCAACGCCGAGATCGTGGTGGCCGAGGCCGCCAATGCCCTGACCGTGCCCAATGCGGCCATCGTCCGGGGCGGCTATGTGCTGGTGACCCAGGACTCTCCCAGTGCGGTCAACGCAGACCCGGACATGGTCGCACCGGACGGCTTTGTGTACGTCAAGGTCAAGCTGGGCGTCAGTGACAGCGATTACACCCAGGTTGTCAGCGGCCTGACCGCGCAGGACACCGTGGGCTACGACCCCAGCTCGGTGAGCAGTGATACCTATTACGACAACGGCGGCTATGAGTACATGACCGATGGCACCACCGACACGACGGGCGGCGAGACCACCGACGGCACGGCCGATGGGGAAGGTGCAGAAAGCACCGTGACCGAGGAACCGGCCGTTGACGAGCCGGGGGACGCCTGAAATGACGGCGAAGTGATCGGCGAGGCCGACGGCGTGATCCTGACCTGACACGGAGGAATGCATGAGCGCTCTGATCGAATTTGAAGAGGTCTGCAAGTATTACCAGATGGGCGACACCACGGTAAAGGCCGCAGACCACATTACCATGAAGATCGACAAAGGCGAGTTCGTGGCCATCGTGGGCCAGTCCGGCTCCGGCAAGTCCACCTGCATGAACATCATCGGCTGTCTGGATGTGCCCACGGCGGGCACCTACCGGCTGAACGGCCGGGATGTGGGCAAGATGAGCCGGAACGAGCTGGCCTCCATCCGCAACGAGATGCTGGGGTTTATCTTCCAGCAGTATAATCTTCTGCCCAAATTAAACTTACTGGAAAACGTGGAGGTGCCGCTGGTCTATGCGGGCATCCCACGCGCCGAGCGCCACCGCCGGGCCCGCGAGGTGCTGGAGCAGGTGGGGCTGGGCGATAAGCTGAAAAACAAGCCCAACCAGCTTTCGGGCGGCCAGCAGCAGCGCGTATCCATCGCGCGGGCGCTGGTGCGCAACCCGGCGATCATTCTGGCTGATGAGCCTACCGGCGCGCTGGACAGCCACACCGGCCGCGAGGTGCTGGGAATGCTGCAGGACCTGCATGGGCAGGGCCATACGGTGGTGCTCATCACCCATGACAACTCCATTGCCGTGCAGGCCGACCGCATCATCCGGCTGGAGGATGGTCAGGTGGTCTACGATGGCGACTCCCGCGCGCCGGAAGCCATCGTCCAGCCGACGCTGAACTTTGAATCGGCAGAACAGGAGGGGAACAAATGATCATTGAGACCTTCCGTCAGGCCCTCCAGAATGTGTGGAGCAACAAGCTCCGCACCTTTTTGACCATGCTGGGCATCATCATCGGTGTCATGGCGGTCATCGTCATCGTGGGTCTGGGCAACGGCATGACCCAGAGCATGCGGGACAGCTTTTCGGCGCTGGGCACGAATGCCCTGTCCATTCAGGTCTGGGGCTACGGCTCCCGCACCGCCTCGGTGGAGGATGTGTATAAGATCGCGGATAAGAACAAGGAGCTCATCTCCGCAGTCTCGCCCCAGATCGATTTCAGCAACAACACCCCCAAGGTGGGCACCACGACCTACCGCTACGGCACCAGTGTTTACGGTGTGGACGAGCACTACGCCGAGATGAAAAACTATACCCTCGCTCAGGGGCGCGGCCTGCAGTACATGGACATCAAGGACAACAAGCAGGTCTGCATCATCGGCGATTACCTCAACCGGGCAGCCTACGGCGGCAACGCGGTGGGCCAGACCATCAAGCTGGGGGCCTACAAGTTCCGGATCGTGGGCGTGCTGAACGCCAAGGTGACGGACAAGAACCTGCAGCCGGGCTCCGACGATGACTGCATCTATCTGCCCTACACCACGGCCATGCGGCTCTCCAACCAGTCCAGTGCCAAGAACTTTGTTGCGATTATGAAGGACGAGAGCCGGGCCAACGAGGCCAAGGCGGTGGTGGAAAGCGGCCTGTACGATCTGCTCAAGAGCGACAACGCTTATTACATCTACAGCGCCAGCGAGTGGCTGGAGGAGATGAACGAGATGATCAACATGGTCATCATCATCCTTACCGGCATTGCCAGCATCTCGCTGCTGGTGGGCGGCATCGGCATTATGAACATCATGCTGGTGTCTGTGACCGAGCGCACCCGCGAGATCGGCATCCGCAAGGCGCTGGGCGCAAAGGAGCGCACCATTCTGGCGCAGTTTGTGGTGGAAGCAGCCACTACCTCGGCGCTGGGCGGCGTTTTAGGCATTGCGCTGGGCTATGCGGTGTCCATGGCGGCAAACAAGGTGCTGCCCATGTTCATGACCGATACCACTGTTACGGTAAGCCCCTCCTTCAACTCCATTGTGGTGGCCTTTGGCATCTCGGTGGGCATCGGCGTGCTGTTCGGCTATCTGCCGGCGCGGCGCGCAGCCCGGCTGAACCCCATTGAAGCATTGCGCTACGATTGATCGCGGCGGCGTGATAAACAAAGAACAAGAGGTACGACCAATGAAAAAACGGATTCTCGCATTTCTGCTGGCGGTCAGCATTGCGGTGTCGGTGCTGGTGCTGCCGGTCTCGGCGGCCAGCATCAACAACACGGCCCTGCAGACGGCTATTACTCTGGGCGCTGTGCCCACCGGTCAGGAGCTTAGCGCCAACATTACCCGCGGCGCTTTTGCCAAAATGCTGGTGTCCTTTTCCACCTACCGGGAGAGCGTAGGCGCACAGGGCACGGTGGGCACTTTGTACCGGGATGTGCCCGGCACCTCCCAGTGGGCACCCTACATCCGCATTGCGGTGCAGCAGGGCTGGATGAACGGCTACACCGACGGCTCCTTCCGCCCGGACAACACCGTCACGCTGGAGGAAGCCTGCGCAGCGGTGCTGAAGCTGCTGAGCTATAAGACCACCGACCTGACCGGCTCCTTCCCGCAGGCACAGCTGAACAAGGCGCAGCAGATCGGTCTGCGGGATCAGCTGACCTGCACGCAGGGTCAGGCTATGACCTACGAGCAGTGCACCCTGCTGTTGTACAACGCCCTGCGCGCCAACACCGCAAGCGGCAGCGCCTACGGCAGCTCGCTGGGCTTTACGGTGTCCAACGGTCAGGTGGATACCTCCTCGGTGCTGCTCAAGAGCCGCAAGGGTCCCTTTGTGGCGGAGGAGGGCACCCAGCTGCCCTTTACACCGGTGAGCGTCTACCGCAACGATAAGACCTCCGCTTCGGCAGAGCTGAACAAGTACGATGTGTACTATTACAGCGAAAGCCTGCAGACGGTGTGGATCTACACCCGCCGCGCCGCAGGCCGCATTACCGCGGTATCGCCCAGCGCCAGCGCACCCACAGCACTGACTGTGGCGGGCAGCACCTACAGTCTGGGCAGCTCTGCGGTGGCGTCCAAGATCTCCACCCTGAACGGCGGCGGCGTGGGCGAAGTAGTCACCCTGCTGCTGGGCATGGACAACGAGGTAGCCGATGTGATCACCGGCGAGGAAGCCGACAGCGTGTTCTACGGTGTGGTGCAGACCGCCACCCGCAGCCTTGTGGAGGATAACGGCGCAGACGTGCTGCAAAAGATCTCGGTGATGTGCACCGACGGCATCACCCGCACCGTGAACATCGACAAAAGCCTGAACTATCCCACCGGCTGGCTGGTGGAGATCAGCGTGACCCCCGAGGGAGAGCAGGTGACCGCCATCGAGTCCAAATCGGTCAGCGGCACCATCAACGAAACCGCCACCGCGCTGGGGGACTATGCTCTGGCCGATGACGTACAAATTCTGGATACGACATCGGAGGGGTTGGCTGGGACGGTTCGTCCCAGCCGAATAGCGGGGACAAAGCTGAATGCCCTGACCGTGCGCTACTATACGCTGAATGAGCAGGGGCAGATCGATCGCCTGATCCTGAACGATGTCACCGGCGACCTGTGGAAATACGGCGTGCTGGACGATGTGAAGAATCTGGCCGTCAATGCCGGCTCCATTCTGGGCACCCTGACCGGCAGCGGCTCCTCCGGTTCGGGGAGCAGTTCCTCCGGGGACAGCTCCGGCAGCACTGGCAGTACCACCAACACCACGACGGTGACGGATGATCTGCGCGATGTACTGGTGCCCACCACCAGCGAGATCCTGTGGGGCGTCATTGACGGCTCGCTGCTGAGCACGGTCTGGAACCGCATCACCAGCAGCTCCGGTTCGCTGCTGAGCATCGGTCTCAAGCAGCTGGCCGATATCACTGGTCAGCCCATGAGCACCATCCTCAACTTTGTGGGCGGCGGCGCTACTTATATCTGCTATGTCAACGGCAGCCCGGCAAGCTTTTCCACCTCTATCAAGTATCCGGTGCTGGCGGGTGGTCTGGCAGTGCGGCAGAACGTGAACGGCACGGTAAAGGCCATGATCCAGCTGATGCCCATGAAGATCGACAAGGTGGGCGCAGCATCGGTGATGAGCAACGGCACCCGCTACGAGACGGCTGACGATATGCAGGTGTACCTGTGGTACAAGGGTCAGTATTATGCCACCAAGCTTTCCGAGGTGAACTCCGAGGGCTACTACCTGACCGGCTGGTACGATAACTTTGGCTGCGCAGCAGGCAAGCGCGTGCGGGTGATCGTGGCAGTCAAAAAGGACTGATGGACTACTATGACCCCCGGCGCAGGGCGCTGCGGGCGGTACGGCAGCTGCTCTACCCGCGTGAGTGCCCCTTCTGCGGCCGGGTGCTGGGAGATGTACGGGATTGCCCGGACTGCGCAGAGCAGCTGGAAGCGCTGCGCCGCAAGCCGGGTATCCGGCTGGACCCGGCGCAGCACTATATCAGCAATCTGGCTGGTGCAGCTGCGCCCTACCGCTACAGCGGCTGTGTGCGGCGCGGTATCCTGAACACAAAGTATCAGGGCAAGCCGTGGCGGGCTGTGGAGATGGGCAACCGTCTGGTGCAGCTGGCCTTTGACGGAGAACTGACCGTACAGTACGGCGAGCTGCTCCCGCAGCCGGTGCCGTGGGCAGCTATCGGGTACGACCTGATCGTGCCGGTGCCGGCCTCCGGCAAAAAGCGCGGCTACAACGTGCCGGAACTGATGGCGCTGCCGCTGGCAAAAGCCATGGAGGTGCCGCTGGCACCGCAGGCGCTGGTGCGCACCCGCGCCAAACGGCATCAGGCTGGTCTGCCGCTGGAGCAGCGCATGGCCAACGTAGCAGGCGCGTTCCGGGCGGCACAGCCGCAGCAGGTGGAGGGCAAGCGCATCCTGCTGGTAGATGACGTGATTACCACCGGCACGACCGCTGCCGCCTGCGCACAGGCACTGCTCCATGCCGGGGCAGACAGCGTGTTCGCGCTGGCCTTTGCCACGGTAGAGTTTGGCGCACCGCCGGACGACACCACCCCGATCTGCGAGGATGACGAGGAAGATGTGTATAGCGATTTTTGAAAATAACGCTCTTTCGCGCATCCCTTCGGCGGGCAAAGCCGGGAAAGCAAAATGTAAAAACGGCATAAGAAATTTGGAAAAAGCGCTTGACAAAACGGGAAAAGTCGGGTATACTAATCAAGCTGTGAGCGGCAAACGCAAACAGATATCCGGGTGTAGCGCAGTTTTGGTAGCGCGCTTGAATGGGGTTCAAGAGG
>OGNO01001463.1_pt1 | contig 10852 bp, 7 predicted proteins | sample 1573491 | NCBI WGS metagenome assembly OGNO01 (sample SAMEA2581900, study PRJEB24529) | metagenome | biome: Human gut stool | place: China | collected 2011
TATTCGTGATTCGGCTCCAAAAGTGTGGTTTGGAAGGGCGGCATGTACTAAGCCGTACCAGTCTTTCTTAAAAAGAAACGCCAAAGAGGCGGAACTTTTCTTCGGAGAGGTTCCGCCTCTTTTTATGTATACCCCGCGCCCCGGCTGCCCACCCTAACCACAGGGAAAGGGGGCGCGGGGATGTCTGGCAAACGGGTATTGGCGGTGTATGCCGCCTTGCTGCTGGGATTTGCGGTGGTGCTGTGCCGGTTGTATCTGCTGGCGCTGCACCCCGCCTATGCTGCGCGGGCTGCGGCGCAGAGCACGGTCACCCTGCAGTTGCCCGCCCGACGGGGCAACTTTTACGATGCGCAGGGGCGGCTGCTCACCGGCCTTGAGGAGCGCTGGCAGGTGGTATGCTTTCCCGGGCAGGGAAACTACGACCGCCTGTATGCCTGCACCGATGCCGCCGGGCAGGCGCTTTTGTACCGCAGCCGCAGCCGTGCTGCGCCGTTTTTACTGGAGGTAAGCTGCGACCCCGCCCGCCTTGGGCTGACCGGTTATCCTACCGCCCGGCGGTATGCGGCGGTGCCGCTGTGTCAGCATTTGCTGGGCTATCTGGATAGCACGGGTCATGGCGCTGCCGGGCTGGAAAAGGCGCTGGACGCCGTGCTTTCCGGCACAGGGGAGAACAGTAGTCTTGTCTGCGCCGTGACGGCGCAGGGTACGCTGCGCACCGGAGAAACGGCTAGGCTTTTGCAAGCCGACAGCGGGGCGCTGGGCGTGCAGCTGACCATCTCCCGCCCGGTGCAGCGGGCAGTGGAAGCAGTGGCGGCAAGTACCATGACGAGCGGCTGCATTCTGGTGCTGGATACCGCCACAGCGGCGGTGCGCGCCAGCGTCAGTGTGCCGTGCTACGACCCGGAGCACCTTGCCGACAGCCTGCAGGCAGAGAATAGTCCCTTTCTGAACCGGGCACTGCAAAGCTACGCGGTGGGCTCAGTGTTCAAGCCGGTGCTGGCGGCGACTGCACTGGAAGCGGGCTTGCAGCCGGTTTTCGAGTGCACCGGCGCGGTGGTAGTGGATGGGCAGATCTTCCGCTGCGCGGGCGGGGTGCCGCATGGACAGGTGGACCTTGCCGCCGCGCTGGAAAAAAGCTGTAACGGCTATTTTATCCGTCTGGGACAGCAGCTGGGTGCGGAAAGCTTGCTGGACGCCGCTAAAGCCTTTGGCTTTGGGCAGAGCCTGCTGCTGGCAGAGGGGTTTGCCGCCGAGGCCGGGCAGCTGCCCACCCCGCAGGAGCTGGCGCAAAGCGGGCAGCTGGCTAATTTCAGCTTTGGGCAGGGCAGCCTGCTGGCGACACCCATGCAGGTGGCGGCACTGTTCAACACCCTTGCGGCGGACGGCGTATACCGCGCCCCCTATGTGCTGCAAGCCACGCTGGACGAGGCCACCGGCCAACCGGTGGAGACCCTCAGCCACCCCCGGGGACGGCGGGTGATCTCAGCACAGAACGCAGCGCTTTTGCGCGCTATGCTGGTACAGGTGGTGCAGCAGGGCACCGCGCAGGATGCCGCCGGGCTTTCCGGCGGGGCGGGCGGCAAGACCGGCACTGCTCAGACCGGGCAGTTCACCCCGGAGGGCACCGAGCGCTGCAACCTGTGGTTTGCGGGGTTCTGGCCGGCAGAAAAGCCCCGCTACACCATTGTGGTATTGCAGGACGGTGCGGTGCACACGGCGTACTCCGGTGCAGCCATCTTTGCGCAGGTCTGCACCGCGCTGGAAGCAGCGGGTTAAATGCGCGGATTCTACTTGCAATTTTGGCTTTGTTATGCTACTATATAGTTGTATTTTTGCGTAGTTTTCCGTATTTACAAATAAAAGGAGCGTTACGATTCATGTCTGTTATCGAAATTGTTGGCGGTGCCATTCTGCTGGTGGCTTCGCTGGTCATCGTTTTCCTCACCCTCATGCAGCACACCCACGGTCAGGGCCTGTCCGGTGCCATCAACGGCAGTGTGGGCGGTGCCAACAATGCACGTCTGACCCCGGCAGATCAGATGCTGGCTAAGGTCACCCGCATTGCAGGCGTGGTGTTCTTTGTGGTTGCTATTCTGGCCTGCCTGTTTGCAGGCCGTCTGGCAGGCTGAGAAGGCGTTGCAGCCCCGTGAACGGACGGGGCTGTTTTTCTGTGCAGAAAAAGTGTGGGCAGCCGGTTCTGCGGGCTGCCGCAAAGAGGGGACAGGGGAAAGTGCCCGTCCCAAGGCAGGGCTGTGCTCCGCAGGAGATGCACGGCCACGGAAGTGAAGGAGAAAATATTTTATGGCAATGCGCGATAAAATTGAGCACGCGATCCAGAATCAGCCGTGCACCGTAAAAGATCTGAAGAATAAGTTCGGCGGGGATCGCGGCGCAGACCGCAAGGTGATGGAGGCTGTGGATCAGCTGGTGCACGAGGCTGTCATCTGCCAGCGCCAAGGCGTGTTCTTCACCGTGCGCAGCGGCCGTGCCGATAAGGCACTGCTGTGTAAGGTGGTAAAGCTGGGCAAAAACTTTGCCTTTGTCATGCTGGAGGACGGCACCAGCGATATCTTTATCCCCGGCCGGTTCACCCGCGGCGCAATGCCCGGCGACAAGGTGCTGGTGGAAAAGTTTGCACACCCCCGGGTAGAGGGCAGCGATGAGGGCGAGATCCTTGCTGTTCTGGAAGAGAAAAATTCTCTGGTGGGCACCATGCACCGCGTGGAGGGCCGCCTGAAGTTCGTGCCGGACGATTGCCCCGCCATCTCCATGCAGGTCATGCGGGACTGCGAAGGCAGCGCCAAGGACGGCGACAAGGTGGCAGTGGAGATCCTGCTGCGCGGCAACCGTCAGGAGGATCACCGTGTAGGCGTTGCCATGCGCTTTGGCAGCTGCGATGAGGCCAAGCGCTGCGCAAAGGCACTGCTCTACGCGCAGGATATCCGCAACCGCTTCCCGGACAAGGTGCGGGACGAGGCCAAAAAGCTGGACAACGCCGAGGTGTCTGCTGCGGACTGCGAGGGCCGCATGGATCTGCGCGCCCTGCCCATCTTTACCATCGACAGCGCCGAGACCAAGGATATCGACGATGCCATCAGCCTGACCAAGACTCCGGACGGAGGCTTTGAGCTGGGCGTGCACATTGCGGATGTTTCTAACTACGTCAAGCCCGGCTCCGAGCTGGACAACGAGGCCTTTAACCGCGCTACCAGCGTCTACTACGCCGATCAGGTGGTGCCCATGCTGCCCAAGCAGCTGTCCAACGGCATCTGCAGCCTGAACGAGGGCGTGCTGCGGCTGGCTTTCTCCTGCCTGATGCGGCTGGATAAAGACGGCAATCTGACCGACTACCGCTTTGTCAAGTCCGTCATCCGCAGCCGGGTCAAGGGCGTGTACTCCGAGATCAACGCCCTGCTGGCCGGCAGCACCGATGACGAACTGACCGGCAAGTACCATGAAGTACTGGCGCAGCTGCCTGCTATGAAGGAGCTGTATGGCCACCGTGCCCGCCTGCGCAAGGAGCGCGGCTGCATGGATATCGAGAGCGGCGAGGTGAAGCTGATCCTCGACGAGGACGGCCACTGCATCGATGTGAAAAAGCGCACCTCCGGCGAGAGTGAAGCTATGATCGAAGAGTTCATGCTGCTGGCCAACCAGTGCGCTGCCCACTTTGCCCGCGTGAAGCAGATCCCCTTCGTGTACCGTGTGCACGAGGAACCCAATGCTGAAAAGCTGGAGCGTCTGCACACTCTGCTGCAGGCCTGCGGCATCAACGATCACTTTGCCAAGGATGTGCCCACCCCCAAGGAGCTGAGCGCAATTCTGGAAGGTGTGCGCGGCGGCCCGTATGAGCAGATCATCAATACCGGTATGCTGCGCTGCATGTCCAAGGCTGTGTATGAGGAAAAGCCCAAGGGCCACTACGGTCTGGTGCTGAAGGACTACGCTCACTTCACCAGCCCCATCCGCCGCTACCCGGATCTGGCCATCCATCGCATCATGACCGCCCAGCTCAAGGGCATGGATAAGGATACCATGGTGCTGCGCTACAGCGACTTTGCCGAGAAGGCAAGCAAGCAGTCCAGTGAGCGCGAGATCATTGCAATGCAGATCGAGCGCAAGGCTGAGGACTGCTACAAGGCCGAGTATGCCCGCCGCCATCTGGGCGAGTGCTACGAGGGCCGCATTTCCGGCGTGACCCAGCGCGGCCTGTTCATCGAGTTGGAGAACGGCGTGGAGGGCTTTGTGCCGGCTTCCAGCCTGACCCCCTCCGGCACCATGCTCACCGAGGGCATCCGCCTGTCCGACCCCGTCTCCGGCAAGAACTGGAGTCTGGGTGACACCATGATGATCACCATTGTGCGTGCGGATGTGAACCTGGGCAAGATCGACTTTGAGGTTGCTCCGGCAAGCACAAAGTAAACAAAAAAGATCAGAACACCTGTACTGCGTTTTCCTGCATAGGAAGAGACTGTACAGGTGTTTTTGTCCGCGGACAAGAAGCGATGGAAAAGGGGAGAACGACATGCTGAAAAACGAAACACTGCGCAGAGATGCAGATGCCATCATCCGTGCCAGCCTGAACGCTGTTCTGCCGGACGAAGCGGTGTGCCGCGCGCTGAAAAATTTCCGACCGCAGGGCGGCAGGGTGCTGCTGGTGGCTGCCGGTAAGGCAGCATGGCAGATGGCCCATGCTGCAGTGAGATTTCTTGGCTGGGTGGATGGCGGCGTGGTCGTGACCAAATACGGCCACGTGAAGGGCACGATCCCCGGCGTGGACTGCTGCGAAGCCGGGCATCCCGTGCCGGATGAGAATGGCTTTGCCGCCACCCGGAAAGCGCTGGAACTGGTGCAGGGCTTAACGGCAGAGGATACGGTGCTGTTTCTGCTGTCCGGCGGAGGCAGTGCACTGTTTGAGAAGCCGCTGATCCCCGGCGCAGAGCTGCAGCAGATCACGGGCCAGCTGCTTGCCAGCGGTGCCGATATCGTGGAGATGAACACCATTCGCAAGCGCCTGTCCGGGGTCAAGGGCGGGCGGTTTGCACAGAGCTGTGCGCCCGCGCAGGTGTTCAGCATCGTGCTCAGCGATATTCTGGGCGACCCGCTGGATATGATCGCCAGCGGCCCGGCAGTGCCGGATACCTCCACCTGTGCACAGGCCCTTGCCATTGCGGAAAAATATCACCTGCAGCTTTCGGCACAGGCCAAGGCTCTGCTGGCACAGGAGACTCCAAAGGTGCTGGACCGTGTTGCCACGCAGATCACCGGCAGCGTGCGGGAGCTGTGCAGCGCAGCAGCCAACGCCTGCCGGGAGCTGGGCTATGAGCCGGTGATCTTGACCGACAGGCTCTGCTGTGAAGCGCGGGAGGCTGGCAGCTTCCTTGGTTCCATAGCCAGCACCCACGCGGGGCAGGGCAAAAAGCTGGCCTTTCTTGCAGGCGGTGAGACGGTCGTCCATCTGACCGGAACAGGTCTGGGCGGGCGCAATCAGGAGCTGGCCCTTGCTGCAGCACCGGTGATCGCCGGGCTGGACGCAGCGGTCTTTTCGGTGGGCAGCGATGGCACCGATGGCCCAACCGATGCTGCGGGCGGCTATGTGGACGGCAGCACGGCCGCGGCACTGGCGCAGAACCAGCTGAAGGTGTACGATGTGCTGCAGAACAACGATGCCTACCATGCCCTCAAGGCGGTGGATGGGCTGATCATCACCGGCGCGACCGGCACGAATGTCAACGATGTGGCCGTGGTGCTGATCGGAAATCAAGGATAGAACAAAGCCACCGGGAGTTCTCTGCAAAAGCGGAAAGCTCCCGGTGGCTTTTTGTGTGATACAGGGAATGGACTTTTTAGAAATTTTCCTCCGGTGCAGCAGACGGGGCGGTGATGTCCCGGTAAAAGACGGCCCACGCGGATTCCTCATAGGGGCGCAGGAAGAAGCCAATGCGTAGCGGAACCTTGAACAGCATGCAGGCAATTGCCAGCGGGAAATGCGGAAAGTACTCGGCAGAACAAGAAGGCTCCAAAGGCGGCGGAAGGCCGCTCTGTGCGCGAATCGACCGTTTTCAGACGTGAATCGACCATTTCGTGCATTGACACCCATTTTTCGGAAATGGTATAATTTCTCTGGGAAGATATAAGAAAAGTAGAGGGAACAGCTTATGAAACAGCGGAGGAAGAATATCCTTCTTGGGGCAGGGCTTGTTCTGGTAATGCTGCTCAGTATTGTGGCATACAGCCGCTATACCCAGCGCCAGATCCACCACGAGAGCACGCAAAATCTGCTTTCCACCTATGGGCAGGTAAGCAAGACCTTTACCATGTTTGTGCAGCGCAACTGGAACATCCTTGAGATCTGGTCTGATGATCTTGCGCAGCTGGCAGAGGAAACGAATACCGAGGTAAAGTGGCGCAGATATGTGAACGAAAAAGCCAACTGGCAGTACAGCGAGGTGGCCCTGTTCAACGCGGATGATCAGTTCTGGACGGTCAGCGGCAGACGGGGAGATGCCCCGCATATGCAGTCTGCACTGGAAGAAGTATACACTATGGACGGCCCTATCGTGACCAGCTACATTTCCAGTAAGGGTGTGCGCAAGGTCATGTTTGCCCAGCAGATCGAGCCTGTCACGATGGATAGCGTTACCTATACCTCGATGGCGATCTGCTACGATAACTCCGTACTGGAAAACATGCTGGGCGGCTTGGCTTATGAGGGACAGAGCGATTGCTACATTGTTCGCTCCAATGGCAATATCGTGCTTTCCACCGAGCCGAAGAGCGAGATCCCGGAGCAGATGACCAACCTGTTCGACTATCTGGAAGCAAACGTCAAGGCCGACCAGCCGTATTTTGACGAGATGCGCAAGAACCTGCCGCTGCAGTACAAAGGCAGTGTGAGCTATACCTTCAACCGCAAGCGCTACTATATGGTATACCAGCCGGTAGGTGTAAAAGACTGGGCCATCATCGGCATTGTGCCCACCAATGTGATGGACGCGGGAATGCGCCAGGTGCAAATGTTTACCATTGCACTGCTGGTAGTGCTGTCTCTGATGATCTTGGGCGGTATCGGAAAGATCTTCTATGATAAGGAAAAAACGCGAAAAGAAAAAGCGGAAGCGGAACGGATAGAGCTACAGCGCCGCAAGGAACTTACGGAACAGATGTTCCACGGGATGGCCCGCATCGTGGACCGGTTTGTGGTGTGTGATCTGGAAAATGACCGCTATGAATACCACGAGCGCAGGAGAAAGGAGCTGTACCCGACCGAGGGCAGCTATCTGGATCTGCTCAGCTGGCTGTCCCGGCAGTATGTGATCCTGACCGACGGCGAGAACACAAAGCTCGTGCAGATGCTTGCACCGGAAAACCTGCGTGCAAAGCTCAAAGAGGAAAAGGACAGCATCAAGTTCGAATATGCCACCCGTGACCGCAAAAGCTTTTTGATGATGACGGTGGTGCCTGTCGGCTGGCAGAATGGCCGTCTGACCCAGATCATAATGATCTCGCAGGATATGAGCGGCCAGCACATTCTGCAGGAACTTGCCAACACGGACGGCCTGACCGGCCTGCTGAACAAGCGCTATTTTGATGCTGTGACCCGTGCACTGGTCCACCAGGAACAGGCGTTTGTGCTGTTCTATCTGGATCTGGATCGTTTCAAGTCAGTCAACGATACCTATGGACACGAGGTGGGCGACAAGCTGCTGCAGGCGGTGGCAAAGCGCCTGCAAAGCTGCATCCGCAATCAAGATTATGCGTTTCGCATGGGCGGCGATGAATTTGCCCTGCTGACCATTGGCGCAATGTCCCCGGAAGAGGCCCACCGCAAGGTCGAGCTTATCTGTAAGACTGTTGCAGCACCCTATCATGTTGCAGGCAGTCTTCTGACGATCGGCACCAGCTGCGGCTTTGCCCTCTACCCGGAAGAAGGCACGGATACAGACAAGATTACCCGTCTGGCTGACCAGCGGATGTATAAGCACAAGCAAAAGAACCATGCCTTGCAGGATCATGGATCATAGGGGTAAAAAATAAGGTGCTGTCCGCACAGACAGCACCTTATTTTTATGGTTTACATGTGTAGCAGGCTGCGCTGCTCGCTGGCGCGGAACTTGAGTGCCGCAGCAATGAATGCCTTGAACAGCGGGTGAGCACGGTTCGGACGGCTCTTGAACTCCGGGTGGAACTGTGCGCCCAAATGGAAGTCACGGCCGGGCAGCTCTACAGTCTCTACCAGACGACCGTCCGGGCTGGTGCCGGAAATGACAAGACCGGCGTCCTGCATCTCCTGACGGAACTCGTTGTTGAACTCGTAGCGGTGGCGGTGGCGCTCCCAGATCTCGGCCTCGCCGTAGCACTCGGCCATCTTGGTGCCGGGCATCACCTTGCAGGGGTATTTACCCAGACGCATGGTGCCGCCCTTGGGAATGTTGCCCTGCTGGTCGGCCATCAGGGCGATCACATTGTGCTTGCCATCCGGGGTGAACTCGCTGGAATTTGCATCCTTGTAGCCCAAAACGCCCCGGGCAAACTCCATCACCATGATCTGCATGCCAAGGCAGATGCCAAAGTAGGGAACATGGTTCTCGCGGGCATACTGTGCAGCCTGGATCATGCCCTCAATGCCGCGGTCGCCAAAGCCGCCGGGTACGATGATGCCGTCCACATCTGCAAAGGCTTCCCTGCAGGCGTTCTGGTCGGTCAGGTCCTCGCTTTCCACCCACTTGATCTCCACCTGGCTGTCATTCTCGAAGCCTGCGTGGTACAGGCTCTCCATCACCGACAGGTAGGCGTCGTGCAGCTTGACGTATTTGCCCACCAGTGCAATGCTGCAGGTCTTGCTGCGGGTGGCAATGCGGCTGACCACCTGCTTCCACTCGGTCAGGTCGGCAGCGGGCACATCCAGCTTGAGCTTCTGCACCACTACCTCGTCCAGACCACCGGTGTGCAGCATCAGCGGGCACTGGTACAAGCTGGGCATGGTCAGGTTCTCGATCACGCACTCCGGCTTCACATTGCAGAAAGTGCTGATCTTGCGGCGGATGTCGCCGCCCACACTGCCGTCTGCGCGCAGGATGATGATGTCCGGGTTCACGCCCATGCCCTGCAGCTCTTTCACAGAGTGCTGTGCGGGCTTGGATTTGTACTCGTCCGAGCCGGAAATGTAGGGCACCAGCACCACATGGATGTAGCAGCAGTTGTCGCGGCCCTGCTCCAGACCCACCTGACGGATGGCCTCGAGGAAGGGCTGGCTTTCAATATCACCGGTCGTGCCGCCGATCTCGGTAATGACCACGTCAGCCTCAGTGGAGGAAGCCAGATTGTAGATATAGCTCTTGATCTCGTTGGTGATGTGGGGAATGATCTGCACGGTCTGGCCCAGATATGCACCCTGACGTTCCTTGTTCAGTACGTTCCAGTACACCTTGCCGGTGGTCAGGTTGGAGTATTTGTTCAGATTCTCGTCGATAAAGCGCTCGTAGTGGCCCAGATCCAGATCGGTCTCAGTGCCATCGTCGGTCACGAACACCTCACCGTGCTGCAGCGGGCTCATGGTGCCGGGATCCACATTCACATAGGGATCCAGCTTCTGGCTGGCCACCTTCAGACCGCGGCACTTGAGCAGACGGCCCAGCGATGCGGCCGTGATGCCCTTGCCCAGACCGGAAACGACACCGCCGGTGACAAAGATGAATTTGGTTTGTTTCTCTGCCATAGAATTTCCTCCTCTATTTTTTGTTTTTTCTGAATTCTTTCCCTTATAAACCTTTGTGAATTTTTTCAGGTGAACAGTCTTGCTCTCAGCCTCTCCCAAAATGAGCCGGTGAAAGCAAAGATACTTTTCCCAATCCGATATTATACACCCATATCCTCATAATTTTCAAGGACTTCCTGTGCAATTTCTGTGCGGTCACGACGGGTATCCATGGCCTGTTTTTCTATGTAGCGGTGTGCCTCGGCTTCGGTCATGTGCTCGTGCTCCACAAGGCAGCATTTTGCCCGGCTGACCAGCCGCACCTGTGCGATCTTTTCCTGTAAGCGGGCGTTCTCCTGCCGGGCACGCAGCAGGCGGTGGTTGCCCGCCGCCGCCATGTGCATGGCCTGCACAAAAAAGGCGGTGCTGAAGGGCTTTGACAGCAGCAATACCCCCTGCTCGCTCAAAGGCCCCAAAAGCTGCTCAGCCTGTGCGGCCTTGACCAGAAACACTACACCGGCATCTGTTTTTTCCACAGCATTGATGCACACCTCATGCCCGAATTCATCGGGCAGGGGAGAGTTGACCACGATCAGCTCAAAATCCGATTCCGTCATGCGCCGCCGGGCTTCGGCCCCGCTGGGAATGATCACCGGGCGGCTGTAGCCCATTTCGGTCAGCCGTGCAGCGATATACTCGTTGGAGCTTGCACCGGCACTTACGATCAGTGCACGTCCCATTTCCTTCGCTCCTTTCTCCTACACACCCTCTTTTGCAGGGGTCAGATGGCGTTGAAGTAATGGGTACGCTCATACTCAACAGGGTCGGACGCGTGCTTCAGTGCTTCGCAGCGCTTCAGTTCTTCCGTAAAGTAGCGGCTGGCAAGCTGCTCGGGCAGCACTCTGCGCAAAAATTCGCTCTCCTCCGCAGCCTGCACGGCCTCTTCCAGACTGGAGGGCAGAGTCTCAAGACCGAGCCCCTCAGCCTCGGAGGAATCGAACAGATTCTTGTTCACGGGGGCAGAGAGCACCATGCGGTTCTCAATGCCGTCCAATCCGGCAGCCAGCACCAGACCAATGGCCAGATAGGGGTTGCAGGCAGGGTCCGGGCTGCGCAGCTCCATGCGGCAGTTGTCGCCCTTTACCTGCGGGATGC
>OGNO01001464.1_pt1 | contig 10844 bp, 10 predicted proteins | sample 1573491 | NCBI WGS metagenome assembly OGNO01 (sample SAMEA2581900, study PRJEB24529) | metagenome | biome: Human gut stool | place: China | collected 2011
GAACCTGAGCCAGAGCCGCCGCATGGACTTTATCGTCTGGATGGACTACACCAGCAGCCACCCGGAAAAAAGCTTTGGCCTACTGGACGAAGAGACCAACTGTTATATCGAGCTGCCCGCCGAGTGGGAGGGCAACCTGAAGCTGACCGACAGCGAGGAATTTGACGGCGCAGTGGAGCTGCGCACGGTGGACGAGGATCAGCTGGTGCTGACGGTACGGCTGGCAAGGACCTCGGCCAACTCCACCGGCTGGACCCGGCTGGGCGTGGTAGCGTCCCGTCAGGTACAGGCCAGAATGGGCCCGGACGTTTTGCTTTCTGACACGAACTACCGCCTTTCCAAGGCGTTGTATCTGCTGAATTAAGGAATGGAGGATGCTGCATGGTACGAGTGCTTGTTGTAGAAGATGAAGCCAATATCCGCGATATGATCGCCCTGAACCTGCGCCATGCGGGGATGGAGGTGGTGGAGGCCGAAAGCGCCGAAGCCGCTCTGCCGCTGCTGGCACAGAAGCCCGGCTGTGATGCCGCTATTCTGGACGTGATGCTGCCGGGCATGAACGGGTTCTCGCTGTGCGAGACCATCCGCCGCACCGACCAGCAGATCGGCATCATCATCCTCAGTGCCAAGGGGCAGGAGCAGGATAAAATCCGCGGTTTGTCCATCGGCGCAGACGATTACATGACCAAGCCCTTCAGCGTCAGCGAGCTGCTGGCGCGTGTGGAGGCGCTGTGCCGCCGGGTGATCCGCACCAAGGAGGAGGACAGCAACGGGAACACCCCACTGGGCACGTTGACCAGCGGCGAGTTCGTGCTGGACGAGAACCGCCGCGTGCTGCTGAAGGCCGGTCAGCCCATTGAGCTGACGCAGGTGGAGTTCCAGATCATGGAGCTGTTCTTTCGCAACCCGGGCACTGCGCTGGTGCGCGAAAAGATCCTGAAAGGGGTCTGGGGCGAGAACTACTTCGGCGACGTAAAGATCGTGGATGTGAACATCCGCCGCCTGCGCATGAAGGTGGAGGACGAGCCCAGCCACCCCACCCACATCATGACCGTGTGGGGCTATGGCTACCGGTGGGAAGAATAAAAATGTGATTCAGAAAAGTCCTACGGACTTTCCTGAATCACAAAAAAATATCTTTTTATTATCAATACTCACCGAAAGGAGGACACTGTTATGCGAAGCGGTATCACCCGCCGCTGGCTGCGGGGCAACCTGCTCATCACCGTACTGGTGGTGCTGCTGGCCGAGGCAATGTTTTTGTACAGCTATACCCGCAGCTACTACGGCAGTGTGCAGCAGATCATGTACCGGCGGTTCTCCTCGGTGACCGGTCAGCTGAAAATGTATACCGGCGATACCGCCCAGAGCGCCGCTGCCAGCCGCAGTCTGGCGCTGCGGCGCATGGTGGAGCAGTTTGCCGATAAGGATAAATACGAGTTCATGCTGCTGGACAGTTACGGCGGCGTCATTGCCTCCTCCAGCGGTACGGACGCGGAGGGCATCGTCAGCAGTAAGGACTTTGAGCAGGCGCTCAACGGCCCGGACGGTCTGGGTGTGGCGGTGTACCGCACCCAGTCGGGCGAGGTAGTCATGGCGGCCTGCTCGCTGGTGCCCTACGACGCCGAGGACGTGGCCGCGCTGCGGCTGGTCACCAGTCTGGCGCTGGTGGAGCGGCAGGTCAAAAACGCCATCATTATCAGTGTGTTCCTTGCGGTGGCGATCTTGCTGTTTACGATCATGTCCGGGCTGTACTTCGTGCGGGGCATCGTGGTGCCGCTGGGGCAGGTGGAACGCACCGCCGCCGGCATCGCCCGGGGCGAGCTGGACGTGCGTCTGCCCCTGACCGGCGACCCTCACGACGAGGTGGACCGGCTGCGCGGTACCATCAATCAGATGGCCGAGGGACTGGAAGAGACCGAGAAGATGAAGAACGAGTTCATCAGTTCGGTGTCCCACGAGCTGCGCACCCCGCTTACCTCCATCCGGGGCTGGGTAGAGACCCTGATGACACTGGACGACCCCACCGACGAGAACTACCGCAAGGGGCTGGAGATCATCAACAACGAGACCGGGCGGCTGAACAATATGGTGGAGGAGCTGCTGGATTTCAGCCGCCTGCAGAACGGACGCATCCGCATGGAGTGCCGCCCGCTGGACTTGGTGGCAGAACTGACCGATGCGGTGCTCTTCTGCGAGGCGCGCATCCGGCAGGAGGGGCTGCTGCTCCACTACGCCGAGCCGGAGGAGATGATCCCTGTCTACGCCGACCCGGACCGTCTGCGGCAGGTGTTCATCAATATTCTGGACAATGCTATCAAGTACTCTGCCCCCGGCGGGCGCATCACGGTCAAACTGTGGGCAGGGGAGTACAAGGCCTTTGTGGAGATCATCGATCAGGGACGCGGCATCCCGCCGGAGGATCTGGAAAACGTAAAGACCAAGTTCTACAAGGGCAGCAACTCGGTGCGCGGCAGCGGCATCGGTCTGGCGCTGGTGGACTCCATCATGACCGCCCTCGACGGCACGATGGACATCAAGAGCACTCTGGGCCGGGGTACGGTGGTGACACTGGGGCTGCCGCTCTACAAAAAATAAGATTTTGTCATATTTATATGATAGAATAAAGGTCAAAAACTGACAGGAGAAATCCATTTTATGAATCACGAACCCAAGAAGGAATGCTTCAAGACCAGTGTGGGCGGTCAGGCCCTGATGGAAGGCATCATGATGCGCGGCCCGGAGCACATCTGCTGCGCTGTGCGCAAGCCCGACGGCACCATCGAAACGAAGATAGACGACACCCCGAAACACGGCATCTGGGCCAAGATCCCTCTCGTGCGGGGAGCCATCTCGATGATAGAGAGCCTCATCACCGGCTACCGCTACATGATGTACTCTGCCCAGGTGAGCATGGGCGACGAGTACGACGCCGAAGAGGAAGAGTCCGCCTTTGAAAAATGGGTGGGCGACCATCTGGGCAAGAAGGCCGAGGACATCCTGATGGCCGGTGCGGCCCTCGTGGGCGGCCTGTTCGCTATCCTGCTGTTCACCGTCCTGCCGACGGTGCTGGTGGGCGGCCTCGGCAAGGTGGTCACCCTGACCCGCTGGCCGAGAGTCATCCTCGAGGCGGTGCTGAAAGTGGCCATCTTCCTCAGCTACATGGTGGCCATCTCCAAAATGAAGGAGATCCACCGCGTTTTCGAGTATCACGGCGCAGAGCACAAGACCATCGCCTGCTACGAGGCCGGCGACGAGCTGACCGTGGAGAATGTCCGCAAGTACACCCGTTTCCACCCCCGCTGCGGCACCAGCTTCCTCATTCTGGTGGTCATCGTCAGCGTTTTCCTCTACAGCGTGCTGCCCTGGAGCAGCACCAGCCTCCGCGTCCTGTTCAAGCTGCTGCTCCTGCCGGTGGTCATGGGCATCAGCTACGAGCTGCTCAAGTGGTGCGGCCGCTCGGACAACATCGCCACCCGTATCATCCGCCAGCCCGGCCTCTGGGTGCAGAGGCTGACGGTCTTTGAACCCGACGACAGCATGATCGAGGTGGCCATCGCCGCCGTGACGCCGGTGCTGCCCGAAGACCCGGAGGACGGCAAATGGTGAGCGAAGGGATGCTGCCCCGGGCAGCGGTCAAAGAGGTGGAAGCGCGGCTGACGGCGACGGGCTGTCCGGACGCAGATTTCGACGCCCGGGAGCTGTTCCGGCTGGCGACAGGCCGGGACGTCCGCCTTTCTGACCGTCCATTGGACGCCGCCGAAGCGGCAAAGCTCGAAGAACTGACCGTTCGCCGCGCGGCCCGGGAGCCGCTGCAATACCTCTGCGGCAGCTGGCCTTTCCTCGACTTTGAACTGGCCGTGGGGCCGGGCGTGCTCTGCCCCCGTGCTGATACCGAGGTGGTGGCTGAGACGGCTGCCGAGATGCTGGCGGGCGTGGAAGCGCCCCGGGTGCTGGACCTCTGCGCCGGTACCGGCTGTCTGGGTCTTGGCGTCAAGCGGCTCTGCCCGGCGGCGCAGGTCGTCTGCGTGGAAAAGAGCCCGGAAGCCTACGCCTATCTCGAGAAAAATACCCGTCTGGCCCTGAAAGGCCGGGGCGGCAGCACCGAAAACGTGCTGGATGCCTCGCCTTTTGAAGAGCCGGCCTTCGACTGGGGCATGAAGCCAACCCGCGCCGCAGAGCCAGTGGAGGGTGACCTCTTCACCTACTGGGAGACCCTGCCGGAGGGGCAGCTCGACCTCATCGTCTCGAATCCGCCCTACCTGACAGCGCAGGAGATGAGCGAATTGCAGCCCGAAGTGGCCAAAGAGCCGGCCATGGCACTGGAAGCCGGGGAAGACGGCCTCGTATTTTATAAGGCCATTGCGGAACACTACCAGAAAGCCCTGCGCCCCGGCGGTGCGCTGGCGCTGGAGATCGGCTGGCAGCAGCGGGAGGCCGTGACTGCCCTGCTGGAAGCAAACGGCTGGGCAGACATTGCCTGCCGGAAGGACTTCGGCGGCAATGACCGCTGTGTGACGGCCCGGAGACCCAAATAAGCGTGAGAAAAAGTGAAAATATCTACAACTATCTGTTGTAGATATTTGAAATCTGTGATATACTATAGAGGAAAGAATCTGTATAGTACCGCCTGCACCCCGCAGGCCATGTGATAAAGGAGCAGCACGCTATGGCAAAGAATCAGAACAACAACGTCGCCCCCGCCACCCAGAAGACGGAGCCGGGCGCAAAGAAAGATGCGCTGGCAACTGCGCTGGCCCAGATCGAAAAGCAGTTCGGCAAGGGCGCCATCATGAAGCTGGGCGATAACACCGCCATGCAGGTGGACGCCATCTCTACCGGCAGCCTCGGCCTCGACCTGGCGCTGGGCGTGGGCGGTGTGCCGCGCGGCCGTATCATCGAGGTGTTCGGACCGGAATCCAGCGGTAAGACCACGCTGGCCCTCCACATCCTCGCCGAGGCCCAGAAAAAGGGCGGCGAGGTGGCCTTCATCGACGTCGAGCACGCCCTCGACCCGGCCTATGCCTCCGCACTGGGCGTGAACATCGACGAGCTGCTGGTCAGCCAGCCGGATACCGGCGAGCAGGCCATGGAGATCTGCGAGGCGCTGGTGCGCTCCGGTGCCATCGACGCCATCGTCGTGGACTCCGTCGCCGCAATGGTGCCTCGTGCCGAAATCGAGGGCGAGATGGGTGACAGCCACGTCGGCCTGCAGGCCCGTCTGATGAGTCAGGCTATGCGCAAGCTGACCAGCGTCATCGGCAAGACCAATACGGTCTGTGTCTTCATCAACCAGCTGCGCGAGAAGGTGGGCATCGTCTACGGCAACCCCGAAGTTACCACCGGCGGCCGCGCCCTGAAGTATTATTCTTCTGTCCGCATCGACATCCGCCGCGTCGAGGGCCTGAAGGACTCTTCCGGCCAGTTCATCGGCAACCACACCCGCGCCAAGATCGTCAAGAACAAGGTGGCTCCTCCGTTCCGTGAGGCTGAATTTGACATCATGTTCGGTGAGGGCATCTCCAAGATGAGCGAGCTCATCGACGTGGGTGTCAAGCTGGGCATCGTCCAGAAGAGCGGCGCATGGTTCAACTACGGCGACATCCGTCTGGGTCAGGGCCGCGACAACGCCAAGCAGTTCCTGAAGGACCACCCCGAGGTCTCCGACGAGATCGAGAAGATCGTTCGCGCGAACTCTGACCGCCTGCTGGCCGCCGGTAAGAAGGGTACCGTCAAGCCGCTGGACCCGAGTGAGGTCATCAAGCCCGCGGCAGCCGCTGAAGCCCCTGCCGCTCCCGCCGCCAAGACGACGGGCAGCGAGGTCGACCTCGATATTATGGTCGATGAATAAGCCATGCCGCGCCTAACGCAAATCAAGGAGACAAAAAAAGGCCGTCTGGCGCTGTTTTTGGACGGCGAGTTTGCCTTCTCGCTGGATGAGGACACCTTCGCCGCTGCCGCCCTGCACCAGGATGACGAGCTGGAGGACTGGCAGATCGAGGAGCTGCGCAAGAAAAGCGAGACCCGCCGCGCGCTGGACAAGGCCATGGATTATTTATCCCTGCGCGACCACGCGGCAGGGGAGCTGTACCAGAAGCTCTGCCGGAAGTTCGACGCCCACAGCGCTGCTTACGCCGTGGCGCGGGCGGGGGAGCTGGGGCTTTTAAACGATGTCTCGTTTGCCCGCCGCCGTGCCGCGGAGCTGCTGCGCAAGCGCAAGTCCCGCCGCGAGATTTTGAACGATCTTTCGGCCAAGGGCATTGACCGCGACACCGCCGCCGATGTGGTGGAGGAGTTGTTTGCCGAGACAGACAACGGCGAAAGCCCCGAGCTGGAGACGGCCCGCGCGCTTGTGCAGCGGCAGTACGCCGCCAAGCTCGCCGCCGGTAAGCGCGACCAGGTCGCCGCTGCCCTCGCCCGCCGCGGATTTTCCCATGCGGTGATACGGGAAGTGCTGTCCGACGACGAATAAAATCCGGCTGCCCTGTAGGGGCTGGGCATGCCCGGCCCTCAGCCTGCCGATTGCATCCCCTTAACGGTTCGCATTGCAGGGAGGGGTCTTGACCCCTCCGCGGCGGCCAGAGGGCTGGCCGCCCTACAATTTTTGGCAAACATCTGCCGCCCTGCGGGGTGTCGGGAAACCGCCCCTATAATCCTGCGCAAACCATACAATATTATATTAAAGGACTACCCAATGAAAATTGCCATTATTTCCCTCGGCTGCCCGAAGAACCAGGTCGACGCCGACGTATTCTGCCACGCCCTCATCAAGGACGGCCACACCACCGTGGCTGACCCCGCCGAGGCTGACATTATCATCATCAACACCTGCGGCTTCATCGAGTCCGCCAAGACCGAAGCTATCGAGAATATCCTGATGGCCTGCCAGTACAAGCAGGAAAATCCTGACCTCAAGGTCATTGTGACCGGCTGCCTGGCTGAGCGCTACAAGCAGCAGATCATTCAGGAGATCCCAGAGGTCGATGCCGTTGTCGGCATTGGCTCCAACGCCGCGCTGCCCGCCATCGTCCGCCGCGTCTGTGCCGACGGTGCGGGCCAGATCGAGAGCTACGGCCCCAAGAGCGATATGCAGCTCGGCGGTGTGCGCGTTATCTCGACCCCGCGGCACTATGCGTACTTAAAAATTGCCGAGGGCTGCAACAATGGCTGCTATTACTGCGCCATTCCGCTGATCCGCGGTGCGCTGCGCAGCCGTGAAATCAACGACTGCGTCGCCGAGGCCCGCTGGCTGGCGGGCGAGGGTGTGCGCGAGCTGATTCTGGTCGCGCAGGACCCCACCGCCTACGGCGAGGACTGGGGCAGACCCGGCGCCATCTGTGAGCTGCTGGACCGCCTGCAGGAAATCGACGGCATCCGCTGGATCCGCATCCTGTACGCCTATCCGGAACGTATCAGCGATGCATTTATTGCCGCCATGGTCCGCAACACCAAGGTCGTGCCCTATCTCGACCTGCCCATCCAGCACTGTGATGACGCGGTGCTCAAGGCCATGAACCGCCGCGGCGGACGTAAGGAAATCGAGGACGCGATTGCCCGGCTGCGCGCGGCCATCCCCGGCATCACGCTGCGCACGACGCTGATCGCGGGCTTCCCCGGTGAGACCGAGGAGCAGTACGCAGAGCTGTGTGACTTCGTCAAGACCGTCAGGTTTGACCGCCTCGGCTGCTTTGCCTACTCCGCCGAGGAAAACACCGTGGCGGCGAAGATGCCCAACCAGCTGGACGAGGAAACCAAGCAGCGCCGCGCCGACCACATTATGGAATTGCAGGCCGAGGTCAGCGCCGCGCGCGAGGGCGAGAAGGTCGGCAACACCTACGAGTGCATCTGTGACGGGGTGGACGATGAGACCGGTATGTACCTGCTGCGCACCAAGGCCGACTGCCCGGAGATCGACGGCAATGTGCTGACCCCCGCCGACACCCCGCTGGAGACCGGCGCGTTCTACAATGTCACCATCACCGATGCCGACACCTATGATCTGTACGGCTATGCGGAAGAAAAGCTGGAGGATTGATGTATGAATCTGCCCAATAAACTTACGATGCTGCGTGTTATCTTGGTGCCTGTTTTTATGGTGTTTGCCGCTTACAGCCGCTACGGCACCGCCGATTTCAACCCCACATTTGCGCTTATTGCCGGTATTATCTTTGCCGTTGCCAGCTTTACCGACTTTTTGGACGGCTATCTGGCGCGTAAAAACAATCTGGTCACCGATTTCGGCAAGTTTATGGACCCCTTGGCCGACAAATGCCTGACCACCGCCGCCTTTATCTATATGGTGGCCTGCGGCATCTGCAGCCCTGTGGTGCTGGCGGTCATCCTGTTCCGCGAGTTCGCCGTGGCCGGTGTGCGTATGCTTGCCGCCGAGACCGGCACCGTCATCGCCGCCAACATGTGGGGCAAGGTCAAGACCGTGCTGCAGATGCTGACCATCATCTTCTACTACTTCGGCACCGCATTGACCTGGGGCAATTTCGTTATGATAGGCGCTGACTGCGTGTTCCTCTCTTACTGGCTGTGCTGGCTGGTGGCCGTTGCCACCGCCATCTCCGGCATCAAGTACCTGTGGGACAACCGCAGCTTCATCAATACCGCAAAATGATCAAGAAGATCGCCATTCTCTGTTCCATTTTCCTGAACCTCTGCATCGTGCGGTGGGAGCCGGTGGCCATCCGGATGACCTGGGAAGCGGTGGGCAGCCAGACCTTCACCTTTTACACCGAGAACTCCAATGTCTTTGCGTTCTTTGTCTGCCTGCTGGTGGCGGTGTGTCAGGTGATCTGCCTGTTCACGGGGCGGCAGCTGCCCCGCTGGGTCAAGATGCTCAAGTACATTGCCACCTGCTGCCTGACCATGACCTTCCTGACCGTGGTGTTCGTGCTGGGGCCCTGCTGTGCCGACCAGGGCGGCGTGGTGTTCCTGCTGACCGAGAGCTCCATGCTCTACCACCACCTGCTCAACCCGCTGTGTGCCTTTGTCTCCTTTGTCCTGCTGGAACGGGAGCCAAAGCTGCCTGCGCGGTGCGTTCCGCTGGCGCTGGTCCCCACGATGCTCTATGGCTCTGTGGCCCTCTGGGCCAATTACCAGCGGCTCATCACCGGGCCTTACCCGTTCCTGCTGGTCTATCAGCAGACCACCCGGCAGACGGTGCTGTGGTGTGCGGCCATCCTGGCCATGAACCTGCTCTATGCCTGGCTTGTCTGGCGGCTGGGCGGGAACCGCCGCAAAAAGAGAACTGTGGGCTTGCTTTTCAGAAGCTGAGATGCAAAAAGGCTCCCTGCCGTTTTGGCAGAGAGCCTTTTCTCGTGTTTTGCTTACAGCAGGGGGATCCCGGCCTTGGCGCAGGCCGTGCGGGTGGCTTCGTCCCAGACGCTTGCCTGTACTTCGCCGATGTGGGCGCTGCCCAGCAGCAGCATGCACAGACGGCTCTGGCCGATGCCGCCGCCGATGGTGTAGGGCAGCTCACCGTTCAGCACTGCCTTGTGGAAGGGCAGGGTGCGGCGGTCGTCACAGCCTGCCATGGTCAGCTGCCGGTCCATGCTCTCGGGGCTGACGCGGATGCCCATGCTGCTCAGCTCGTAGCTGCACTGCAGAGGCTCGTTCCAGAACAGCAGGTCGCCGTTCAGGTCCCAGTCGTCGTAGTCGGGGGCGCGGCCATCGTGGGGCTTGCCGCTCTTCAGGGGAGCACCGATCTTCATCAGGAAGGTGGTGCCGTTCTCCTTTACAAAGGCGTTCTCGCGTTCCTTCGGGGTCAGGTCAGGGTACTTGTCCTCCAGCTCCTGGGTGGTGATAAAGGTCACGTTGGGGGTGTGAAGGGGCAGATCCTGCAGCTGGGGGAACATGGCGTGCAGGTTCATCTCAGTGGCGCAGACAGCCGACACGATGGAGCGCACCACGTTCTTCAGGTAGGCCTCGCTGCGGTCCTCCTCCCGGATGACCTTCTCCCAGTCCCACTGGTCCACATAGATGGAGTGGAGGTTGTCGACCTCTTCGTCGCGGCGGATGGCGTTCATGTCGGTGAACAGGCCCTTGCCGACCTTGAAGTCGTAGCGCTTGAGCGCAAGACGCTTCCACTTGGCCAGCGAATGAACGACCTGAGCATTGGTGCCGACGTCGGGAATGTCAAAGGAGACGGGACGCTCGACGCCGTTGAGGTTGTCGTTCAGACCAGAATTTTCATCCACGAACAGCGGAGCAGAAACCCGGCGGAGATTGAGGGCATTGCTCAGATTGACCTGAAAATTGCTCGTGATGAATTCGATGGCGCGCTGCATTTCATAGACAGACAGCGGGGTGTGGTAGTCCTGCGGGATATAGACTTTGCTCATACCGGTTTCACTCCTTAAGAAAAAGTATGCGCTAATTATAATCAGGCATATTAGGAAATTCAATAGTGAAATTTTAAGTAGTTGAGCTTGCAAAATGAGAAATTTTTGTCGACATGGTCAGCAATATGGAAAAACTTAAACCTTTTGCCCGTTGCAATCTGAAAGCACGCGTGATAGACTGCATAATGAGATAAAATGCAGATAGGAGGCTTTTTTGTGAGCACACTCTTGAAAGGCGCGGACATTCTGCTGCGCAAGGAAAACGGATATGAAACGCTGCACGGCGCCTATCTCGGCGTCGATGAGGCGAAGATCGACTATATCGGTGAGGAAAAACCCGAAAAGGCCTATGACCTGGAAAAGGACATGAGCGGCAGGCTCCTTGCCCCGGGACTCATCAACTGCCACAGCCATATCGCCATGACGCTGATGCGCGGCATCGGCAGCGGACTGCCTTTGCAGGACTGGCTCTTCAAGGCCACTTTCCCGATCGAG
>OGNO01001486.1_pt1 | contig 10609 bp, 9 predicted proteins | sample 1573491 | NCBI WGS metagenome assembly OGNO01 (sample SAMEA2581900, study PRJEB24529) | metagenome | biome: Human gut stool | place: China | collected 2011
CGGTGCCGGGCACCCACAGGGCGGCATAGCCCTGCATCCGCTTGGTGCGGATGAGCACATCCTGCATGGTGTTATCCAGCGCATGGCCCATGTGGAGCTGGCCGGTCACGTTCGGAGGGGGCATAACGATGGTGTAAGGCTTCTTGTCGGGGTCCGCTTCCGTGTGGAAGTAGCCGCCGTCCTGCCAGAACTGGTAGATGCGATCTTCCACCTGGCTGGGATCGTACTGTTTTGCGAGTTCTTTCATTGTATCCTCCCAAAAATGTGATGAGTGGGACGAAAAAAGCCGCCCCACGGAACGTTCCATGGGACGGCTGTAAACTACATACCGCGGTACCACCCAAATTGCACCGGCTGCAAACACAGCCCGTGCCCCTTGATGCCCCGGTAACGTGGGGCAGCTCCGAGGGCGGCTACTGGCTTCACCGCCCCTGCTCAAAAGCGACAGTGCGCGGCGCTTACCTGCCGGGCTCTCACCTGCCCCCGGCTCTCTGCAAGGCGGTTTGCCGCGCACACTCTTTCTCGTTGCATTTATACAAAGAATATAACGTTTTTTTGGCGTTTTGTCAATATGCTCCGAGAACTTCCTGCTTCAATCTGCCGATCAGCCGCTCCATCAGGGCCACCCGGTTGAAGGGGGTCATCAGGTAGAGGCCGTCCGCATACGGCAGGGCGGCCTTTGCCATTTCCAGCGAGATGGCAAGCCCCAGCTCCTCGCCCTGGGCACGGTCGAGCCCGGCAAACTTTTCAATGATCCAGTCCTCCACATGGATGCCGTTGATCTCGTTCTCCATGAAGATGGCGTTGCGCTGGCTGACCACCGGCATGATACCGGCCAGGATCTTTGCATCGGCCCCCAGCGTCTCCCTGGACTTTTTCAGGTTTTCCACCGCCTGTGCCGAGAGCACCGGCTGGGTCAGAAAGCCGCTCATGCCGTTTTCCAGCTTCTCCTTTGCCCGGCGCAGCTCCACATCAAAGTTGCGGGCGTTCAGATTCAGGGCACCGAACACGGTCATGGGGCCGGGCATCTCCCGGCCTTCCCCTGCCAGCGAGACGATGTATTGGGCCAGCTTGCGGGAGTTGAACTGGTAAACGTTCTTCACCTCGTCCCGCTCTGCCGTGGGGATGGGATCACCGGTGATGGCCAGCACCTCCCGCACGCCCTCGGCGTACAGGCCCAGCAGCAGGGCCTTGGTGGCGTTCAGGTTGCGGTCGCGGCAGGTCATGTGGGGCAGGGTGCACAGCCCCAGCTCCCGGTGGACCCGGCAGGCCACCAGAGAGGAATCCATCCGGGCCTGTGCAATGGGGCAGTCAGCAATGGTCAGCAGGTCAGCGCCCGCCGCCTGCAGCTTTTTCGCCCCTTCCAGATAACCGGTCAGGTCCGCAGTGCGGGGCGAATCCAGCTCAATGGCAATGACCTTTTCCCCTGCGTTCAGCTTGCGCAGGAAAGCATCCTCATTTTCCACCGTCTGTTCCTTCACGGTGGAAAACTCTTCTGCCGGAGCCGTTTTTTCCACCACGGGCAGGCTGTCCAGCTCCGCCCGCAGGGCGGCAATGTGGGCAGGGGTAGTGCCGCAGCAGCCGCCCAGGATCTGAACCGTGCCCTCGGCGGCCAGACGGCCCAGCTCCCTTGCAAAGTACTCCGGCCTGCCCTGATACTTCACCTGCGTCCGGGTGACAACGGGATAACCCGCGTTGGGCATGACCGACAGGGGCAGCGTGCCCCCCAGCTGCTTTGCCAGTGTGCGCATGGCACCGGGTGCCGACACGCAGTTCAGGCCCACGGCATCCACGATGCCGCTTTCCTGCATCCGCCGGGCCAGGTCTTTGCAGTACATGCCCTCCCGGGTGTAGCCGTCGGGCAGGACCGCAAAGGACACCAGCACAAAGGCATCCGGCACTTCCGCCTTGATGGCCCCCACGGCATCCAGAAGGCCCGCATCGGAGCTCAGGGTCTCGAACAGAAAATTCCTGGCTCCCAGCGCCGCGAACTGCTTTGCCACAGCCGTATATACCTGCCCCGCCGGAACCGCCTCGGTATCCGGAGCCGGGCCAAGGTCGGCAAAAACGGCGGCACCCGTCTCCTTTGCGGCCTGCACAGCCAGCTGCCAGCCTGCCTGCGCCAGTTGTTCCCAGCCGGGTGTGTGTGCCGCCGCCAGCCGGGGCAGGCTGAAGGTATTCGTCTTGACGGCATCAGCCCCTGCCGCCAGATACTCCCGGTGGACAGCCAGCACCCCCGCCGGGTCGGTCAGGTTGGCCTGCTCGCACTCCACCCCGGGAGCCGCCTTATAATAAGTACCCATGGCACCATCAAAAAGCAGGGGGCGGGTCTGTAACAGTTCGCGGATGTCTTTCATAAAATGTCTCCTTTTCCCTCAGTTCCCTCTTGCGAATATAAAAAAATTCAGGTATAATTTTGTTATGAAAGCGAGGTGTATTTTCATGCCGAAAATTCGTTCCAGCGCAGACCTGCGCAACAACTACAATGATATCTCTACCTTCTGCCACACCTACGCAGAGCCGGTGTTCATCACCAAAAACGGCAAGGGCGATCTGGCCGTGATGAGCATTGAGACCTACGAAGAGCTGGCAGGACGCTTTGAGCTTTATTCCAAGCTCCAGGAAGGTCTGGACGATGTTGCCGCCGGACGCGAGCGTCCACTTGATGAAGTAATGGCTGACCTGCGAAATCGGAGGAATCGCCGATGAGCTACTATATTCACGTCACTGATGCCGCTGAACGAGACATTCAGGAAGCTTACGACTATATTGATCTGACCTTAAAAAATCCCACCGCGGCTGATTTTCTGACAGAAAGTGTTGGAACCAGTTTACAGAAGCTCGATCGTTTTCCTAATCAGAATCCTGTTGTCCATGATCCGTTTTTGTATGGCCTTGGCATTCACTTTATCATTGTTCAAAACTATATGGCTTTTTATCAAATCGAGGAACCTGCTCAGGTCGTCCACATTCTCCGGTTCCTCTATGGTAAAAGCAACTGGGTCTCCATCCTCAAAACCGACTTCAACGCAGAATAACCTTCCACTCCCCGGGCTCCGGGGAGTTTTTTATTGCTTTCTTCCTTCAGTTTAATAAAGTTTCGCCTCTTGTCAAGCGTTTTTTCGTGCCACAGCTTGCAGGCAGGGCAGTTTTGTGCTATCCTATGCGTAACTTTTACATGTGAGGAGAGATGTATCATGCGCCATGCAGGCACACAAACGATCGAAACGGAGCGGCTGCTTCTGCGCCCGCTGACCCCGGAGGATGCCCCCATGATGTACGCCAACTGGGCCAACGACCCGGACGTGACCCGCTGGCTGCGGTGGGAGCCCCACAAAAACGTGGACGAGACCCGGGAACTGCTGGCCGCATGGGCGCTTCTCTACCCCAATGGAGATTACTACCAGTGGGCCATCGTGGAAAAGTCTACCAGGCAGGTATTTGGCTCCATCAGCGTGTTCACATCCAGTTCCGCCGAGCCGGAGCGTGACCTCTGGCCCGGCTTCGACCACACGAACGGCGTGTGGGAAGTGGGCTACTGCATCGGCAAGGCCTGGTGGAACAAAGGCTTTACCACCGAAGCGCTAAAAGCAGTTGTAGAATACTGGTTTAAAAATACAGATAGTAGCTGGCTGGCCTGCTGCCATGCGTTTAAAAATCCTGCCAGCGGCCGGGTCCAGCAGAAAGCCGGCTTTGTCTACGACCACGATTCTGTCTACCACAAATTTGACGGCACACCGGTTGCCTGCAGGTGCTACGCATTGACAAGAGAACATTACGAAGAACTGAGAGGTTTATTTTGAGCGAACTTTATGACATTTTAGTAGAAACGCCCCCCACAAAGGTCATCTTACTGGCCCTGGATCAGGGGCTTTGGGACTGTGAGCGCAGCCTGAACGAGCTGGCTGCACTCTGCGAGGCCAACCACATGGAGGCTGTGGCATCCGTGACCCAGAAGCGGCAGACCCCCGAGACCGGCATCGTGCTGGGCAGCGGCAAGCTGGAGGAAGCCTCCGCTGCCGCCGCGGAGCTGGGTGCCGAGTGTGCCGTGTTTGACGGCGAGCTGACCGGCAGCCAGATCCGCAACATCTCCACGGCGCTGGGCGGCATGGAGGTCATTGACCGCACCATGCTGATTTTGGAGATCTTCCGCAGCCGCGCCGTGACCAACGAGGGCAAGCTGCAGACCGAACTGGCGTTGCTGCGCTACCGTCTGCCCCGCCTGCAGGGCATGGGCGAAGCGTTGAGCCGTCAGGGCGGCGGCGGTGGCGGCGGCGGCGGTGCCCGCCGCGGTGCCGGTGAGACCAAGCTGGAGCTGGACCGCCGCCACGTCCACGCCCGCATCGACGCACTGGCCGAAAAGCTGGCCGAGATGGAAAAGCGCCGGGGCGAGAGCCGCAAGGCCCGGGCCAAGACCGGGATGCCGGTGGTCAGCCTTGTGGGTTACACCAACGTGGGCAAATCCAGCCTGATGAATGCCCTGTGCGGCCCCAGCGTAGCCGAGGCCGACATGCTGTTTGCCACCCTGGACCCCACCAGCCGGAAGCTGGTTCTGCCCAGCGGCATGGCCGTTCTGCTGGTGGACACGGTCGGCTTTGTCTCCCGCCTGCCCCACAATCTGGTGGAGGCCTTCAAATCCACGCTGGAGGAAGCCGCATGGTCTGATGTCATCGTGCGGGTGGCGGACGCGGGCGACGACCAGCGGGAAGAACAGCTGGCCATTACTGATGAGGTCCTGGACGGGCTGGACTGTGCCGACATCCCCCGCCTGACCGTTTACAACAAGTGTGACAAGCCCAATGCCCTGAACTTTGACCCGGACATCCTGTTGACCAGTGCCAAGACCGGCTACGGTCTGGATGCCCTGCTGAAAAAGCTGGACGAGCTGCTCAGTGACCGGGTGCACACCATCCGGGTGCTGCTGCCTTATGATAAGCTGGGCCTGGCCGCCCCCATGCGGGAGCGGGGCAGCGTGCAGGTGGAGGAATACCGGGAGGACGGGCTCTATCTGGAAGGCATCGTCAAAACCGAGGACCTGCACTGTTTTGAGGGATTCTTGGTTTAATAAAGGGAATCGGCCGTTGGGGAGCTTTCCCACGCAAGTGATACGGGGCATTCCATCCCCCGCCCAACTGCCTGACGGCAGTCGGGTCCCACCCTCCGGACACTTGCTTTGGGAAACTCCCCGCCGTCCTATCGTCTCGAACAAATAAAAAAATCCCCAACAAACACAAAAACCCGCCTGGCAGCGGGTTTTTGTGTATAGAGGGGTGGGAAAGTATATAAAGTTGGGAATCGCAATTCAAATGCAGGCACTTGAGAAACAACGTGTTTTTGCGCAGTCTTTGGCGCTTACCGTGCCTCGCGATATGTATTATACGCTTTTTTCTTTTCTTGTCAAACAAAATTTTTGACATTTGCTTTAATTTAGCACTTTACATTTCGATCAAAACTTTATATAATTAACACAGAAAACACAAAAGCGAGTTTTTTCGCGGTTTATGCGATTGCGACAACAGTAAAACTTTACTTTCAAAAATTTTTGTACAATTCAACAAAAACATAAAAGGAGACCTTTCTCATGGACGATTTAGACCGCAAGATCCTCTCCCTTCTCGCAAAAAATGCCCGGATGCCCGTCAAGGAGATCGCCGAGCAGGTTGCACTGACCAGCCCGGCTGTTTCCAGCCGCATCCACAAACTGGAGACCGACGGCATCATCAGCGGCTACACCGTGGTGCTGAACCGCCCGGCAGACCGTGTCTATGTGGACGCGCTCATCAGCCTGTCCGTCACACCCAGCCACCGGGACGAGCTGGTGGAGCTGATGCAGAACAGCAAGGAGGTGCTGCAGTGCTACCACGTCACGGGCGCTTACACCTTCCTCATCAAGGTGAGCTGCGGCAGTATGCCCCAGCTGGAGCATCTTATCTTACAGTTCCAGAAGCTGGGTACCACCAGCACCCAGATCATCCTCTCGACGCCCGTCAATCACGGTGACCTTGAGGCCATGATGCTGTAAGCGTTCATAGAACTGTTACACTTGTGGGTGCAATTTTCGCCCGCCGTGGGTCGTTTACCGAATAGCAGGGATAAAACATCAAATACTATCACTGCACACCGAAAACCTCACCCTGCGAACGAAAGGATAAATTGAATATGAAACGTATCATTGCTTGTCTGATGGCCGGCGTCATGCTGCTGGCTCTGGTGGGCTGCGGCGCGTCGGGCAGCTCCGGCAGCGCGTCTTCTGCCGCGAAGAAAGATTACACTCAGATCCTCCACGACGCCCGCAGCGACGAGGACAACAAGTATGAGATGATATTCACCAAAGGCGAGGACGGCAAGTTCACGGCCCAGTACGGCTACAGCGCCGAGTATGAGGCCGACCAGCTCTCCGACGAGGTGGCCAACATGATGATGCCTCTGCTGGGCCTCGAGGACGATATGTACGACGACTTCGCCGCCTCGGTGTCCGGCATGATGGTCAGAGTCTACGGCGTGGCCATCGTCAAGCCCGCCGAGGGCAAGACGCAGGACGTGGTGGATGCGATGGATGCCTATGTCCAGAGCCAGCAGAAGTCCATGGAGCATTACCTCGAAGACCAGTACCAGATCGCTTCTGCCGCCCGCGTGGCGACTGTCCCCACCGGCGAGGTGGTCATGGTCTGCTGTGAGGACAGCGACACCGTCTTTGAAAACATCAAAAAGGCTCTGGCCGCATAACGTATCGTAGGAAAAAGCCCCCGCTTCCAGCTGGAAACGGGGGCTTTGCTGTATTTGTTGATCACGGGTTCTCGATGGCGTTCACGAGCTTGTTGGCGATGTACTGGTGGCCCTTGATGGTGGGATGCACGTCGATGGTGGTCTCCGTGTTGGGGATGGCCACATAAGTCAAGTTATAAGTCTTGGCGATCTGCTTCTCAAACTTGTTCAGCTTGTTGAAGTAGCTGCGCCAGCAGGGGATGAGCGGCACAGGGTTGGTGTAGCCCACGAGGATGATCTGGGCATCCGGATTCAGATTGCGGATCTCCTGCACGATGGAGATGAGGGCTGCGGTGGTCTTGGGGTAAGTCTCGTCGCAGATCTTGCTCATGCCGGAGAAGAGCAGATTCCAGGTGGCGTCCCTCTCGGCCTTGGTCAGGTCCATCGCCTTGATGCTGCGGTAGATGGTGGACATGGTGGAGCCGGAACCTTCATTGCGCAGGTCGCCGGCCAGAATGGTAGCGGCCAGCTTCTCGCTCTTCCAGTTGGTGGCGTTGCCCAGAGCCACGATGCAGGGGACGAAGGCGTCGTTGGAGCCGATCTGGACGGAGACGACGTCGGCCTTGCGGATGTAGTCCTGGAACTCAGGGTAGTTGTACTCGCAGCCGGACGCCATGTTCATCTGGGGCATCTTGCCGTACCGGATCATGTCCGCGAGGTCGGGAGCCGTCAGGGCCGGCAGGCCGAGGTTGATGGCGTGGTCACGGTCGAGGCCGAGAGCTGCAGCCACCTTGCCGACATAGCAGTTGGGAGAGTAGCCATGGAAGTTGGGAGCCATATCGACGCTGTAGCCGGAGCGCGCACTGTACTGGACATCGGCCAGGCCGACGCCGGACACGATGCTGTCGCCCAGTGCGACGTAGGTGAGCTGCTCGTCCTTGGTGCCATCAGCCTTGACCTCGGCTTTAGCAGCGGTCGCTGCTGAGGCTGCGTCGTACGCAGAAGGGACCGGGTCGGCCTGAGCCGTCTCGGTGGCAGAAGCCGCGGCTTCCGCCGGAGTCTCGGGCTGCAGGGCAGCCTCCGGGTTCAGGGTGACGATGACATGATCATCGCCGGCGGCGTCCGCAGCGGCCGCGCTCCCCTCGGCCAGCGCGGGGACGCTGAGCAGGGAGACGAGCAGCAGGGCAGAGACCGCCAGACTTGCAAAACGCTTGTTCATGGCAGAAGAGTCCTTTCATGAAAATCAATAGTCGCGGGGGGAGATGTCAGCTTCGAGCTGACGGTAATCGACCTTGCCCACAGGGGTCATGGGCATACTGGAAATAAACTTGTAGGCTACGGGCTGGACGTATTCGGGCAGCTCCTCGGCGCACATCCGCTCCAGCTCCCGGATCACCTGCTTTTTCTTGGCGGTGGTGTCGGCCTTGAGCACGATGTAGACGAAGGGCAGACGGCCCTGCACATGGTCCTTGTCGGTGCAGCCCACCACAGAGCACTGATGCACAGCGGGGTGGCGGCTGACGACGTTCTCGATCATGGAGGGGAACACCTTGAAGCCGTCGTGGCGGATGATCATCCGCTTGATCCGGGAATCCAGGAACACAAAGCCGTCCTCGTCCAGATAGCCCATGTCGCCGGTGTGGGCCCACACCCGGCCGTCGGGGTGGCGGCGCAGCAGGATGGCGGTCTCCTCGGGTTTGTTGTAGTAGCCCTTCATCAGGCAGGGGCCGGAGATGCACAGCTCGCCCCGCTGGCCGATGGGCAGCTCCTGATCGGTGCCCGGCTCAAAGGCCGCCACCACGGTGTTCACCATGGGGATGCCCACACTGCCGGGCTTGTTGTCCAGCCCGGCGGCCACCGTGGCTGCCGAGGACACTTCAGTCATGCCGTAGCCCTTGGCAATGGGGTACCGGGCCCCGTGGGCAGCCAGAAAATCGTTGACGGTCTGCTCGGCCCCCCGGGAGAGGGAGTCGCCGCCGGCGGCGTAGTTGATGATGAAAGAAAGGTCCTTGTCCCGCAGCTTGGGGTCAGAGGCAAGCTGCTGGTAGTGGGTGGGCACGCCGAACATATGCTCGGGCTTGTGCTTCAGCACCAGACTGCCCAGCTTGGCCGGATCCAGGTTGGGGATGATCACCACCGTAAAGCCCAGCACCAGGGGCAGATGGATGCCGCAGGCAAAGCCGTAGGCGATAAAGGGGGGCATCACGTTCATCAGCTTCTGCCCCCGGTGGAACAGCTTGGGGTAAGCCTGGAACTGCAGGGCGATGCCGTTGAAGCAGTCGTCCGTCAGCATGACCCCCTTGGGGGAGCCGGTGGTGCCGCCGGTGTGTACCACCACGCAGGCATGGTCTGGGTCATAGGGCTCCGCAGCGGTGCTCTGGCCCTCGCCGCCCTTGATGAACTGCTTCCAGCGGATGACGTTGGAGGCATATTTGTTCTTGTCGGGGGTGGTCAGCTTGTAGCCTACGGCCATCACCGGGGGCAGAGAGTCGGCCGGAGAGAGGACGATGACCTTTTCCACGTTGGTGCGCTTTGCGGCCTGACGGCAGCGCTCGTACACCACGTTCAGGCAGACCAGAAGATGGGAGTCCACCTCTTCGATGTACTCGTGGATGCCCTCGACACTGTAGCGGGGGTCTACAAGGTTCAGGGTGGCACCGATCATGTCCGCTGCATAGAACAGGGCAATGACCTCGGGGGTCATGACGCTCACTACCGTTATGATGTCGCCCTTCTGGACGCCGACGCCCCGCAGGGCGGCAGCAGTCTTCTTGACGTTGACGATAAGGTCAGCGTAGGTGAACTTCCGGCCGTAGTAATCCAACGCGGTGTCATTCAGATGGTTTTTGTTCCGCTGGCAGACATATTCGAATGCCGAGACGGTGGGAAGGGTCTGCTCAATGTACTTCTGGTCGTAATATTTGAGCCAAGGTTTGGCCTGGGATGCGTAAACAGGATTCTGCGTCGTCATCAATTTCTCATTCCTTTATGTTTGTAGACCCGCGCGGGGGCCAATGTTTTGTTTCGTTTTGTTACAAAGCCACTCCTGTTATTGTAGTAGAGCAGAGAACAAAAGTCAATAAACAGAGAGGCAACAATGAGAAAAACGCAAGAAAAAGTTTACAATTCCCGGCACCAGTCTTCGGCCTCGGAGGCGCTGCAGAGCACCCAGTGACGGGGCCGAAGCTCCCGCCACTGGGGAGCCTCCGTGGAGTAGTCGTGCATGGAGGGGTCATAGACCAGCAGCTTTTTCTGCCGCTCGCGGCGGGGGCTGGGCATGGGGATGGCCGACAGCAGGCTGCGGGTATAGGGGTGGATGGCGTGGGTCACCAGCTCTTCGGCGTCGGCCAGCTCCACGATGTCGCCCTTGTGGATGACGGCGATGCGGTCGGAGATGTAGCGCATGACGGAGAGGTCATGGGCGATGAAGAGGTAGGTGATGCCGCGCTCTTTCTGCATATGGCGCAGAAGGTTCAGGACCTGGGCGCGGATGGACATATCCAGTGCCGAGATGGGCTCGTCGGCGATGATGAATTCCGGCTCCACGATGAGGGCCCGGGCGATGCCGATGCGCTGGCGCTGGCCGCCCGAGAACTCGTGGGGGAAGCGGGACGCAAACTCGGGCAGCAGGCCCACATCCAGCAGCGCCTGACGGACTTTTTCGTCCCGCTCGGCGGCGGAGAGGTCGGGCCGGACGTTCATCAGGCCCTCGCCTACGATGTAGCCCACCTTGGCGCGCTCGTTCAGGGAGGACTGGGGGTCCTGGAATATCATCTGAATTTCCTTGATGACCTGCTTGTCCAGCGCGTGGGAGATCTTGCCGTTTATCTTCTGGCCCTTATAGAACACCTCGCCGCCCGAGGTGGGCAGGATGCGCATGATGGCGCGGCCGATGGTGGTCTTG
>OGNO01001487.1_pt1 | contig 10603 bp, 10 predicted proteins | sample 1573491 | NCBI WGS metagenome assembly OGNO01 (sample SAMEA2581900, study PRJEB24529) | metagenome | biome: Human gut stool | place: China | collected 2011
AACCAAGAACATAATACTACCAAATATAATAAACGGGACGGACTTTTTCATACATTGAGAAACATCCAGTTCTTTTCTTACCATTATAGTTTGATAAACAGCCACTGTCACTTCTGCAATTATTGTTCCAACTGCTGCTCCAACTGAAGCCAGCCGCGGGATTAACGCCCAATTTATAATCACATTAACTCCCGCCCCTAAAAACACAGAATAAATATATACTTTATTCTTTTCTGTTGGAATTAAATATAGCGTCCTTACTATGCACGCCCATGTAATGAACAACACAGTTGCCGAAAGCATTATTGTTATACTAACACACGCATCATATCCCGTTCCATAAAAGATAGGTATAAAATCATTAGCAATAGAAGATATTCCAAATGTAATTGCACATCCAATAAATATTGCAATTTCCATCGATCGAACAAACAGATCCCTACATTCGTCATATTTGCTTCTAGCATATAAATTTGACATTCTTGGCATCATTACAGCACCAAAAGCACTAATCACACATAGACAAACATTAATTAGCTTTTCTGAGTTCTCATAAAATCCAACTTGCTGCATCGTGCTAAAGTTTCCAAGCATAACTTTATCCATCATTCTATATATACTCGTTGCTACCAACGGTATAAACAAAATTAAGATATCCTTAAAATGCTTAAACGCTTCATTTATTCTCGTAAAGTGAAACTTTATATACTTTGAAGCAAACAACCACATTGATGATTGCGCAATAAAATAGCCAAGACTAAGCACAAGCAAATATTTCCATAAGTCAGCACTCGTTTTAACAAATGCAAAAATTAAGACAACATTAATAATCTTAACCAACACTTTTCGAGTAACTGTTAGTTTAAAATCCTCCATTCCAAAAAAAAGCCAGTTAATGTCAAATACTCCACTTAATACATAAAAGACCTGCAGAAACGCGTAAAGTTTATTTCCGCTAAACATCGCAATGTATAATACATATACTATAACTGATATAGATGCTATTATAAATTGTAATGTATAGATGCTTGAAAACACAGCACTTCTTTTCTGTTCATCATCTCTAACACGCGCAATACTACGATTTCCATAATTTTCAACTCCCAACATTCCAAACAGTAAGAAGTATTGAGCAATTGAATATGTATATGAATATGTTCCAATACCCTCTGCACCAAGAACTCTCGATACGTATGGCATAGTTATAAGTGGCAAAATCATCAGTGCCACTTGATATACCATATTATACAAAAAATTAACTTTTGTGCCTTTTCTTTCCATATCTTCTTATCCTTTTTCCTCTACTGTTCTTGAACGTTTAACAAATATACCAATCAAAATAAAAACACAAATCGAACTAAACTCACTATAACTCTTTGATGCAACGCTTGACAAAAGGAGAAAGCCTAGTGCACAGAAAGTAGAGAAATACATATACTTATTTTCTTTTGTTGAATTTATTGTCATTCGCATGAATTTAATCAAAGCTACCAAAATTAACATCGTGCCAAAAAAGCCAAATTGTCCCATTACCATAGGCCAATAGTTATCATTGAGGAAGTATGTTTCACCTTGACGCATTCCATAAATAGAATTAAAGCCGTATTTCTTATAAAGTGGAGAATATTGTGTAGCTGCAACATCAGAGCCAAATGTTCCAAATCCAGCTCCCAACGGAAAATATGTCCCCACTGTCATGATACCAAATCTCAAAAGAACCGATCTTGCTTGTGTATCCGATGTAAAGTAGAACACCAACTGATTCCAGCAAATCGCAACTGCTACTACACAAATCGGAATTATATATGCCACCTTTATTTTTTTTCTAATTTTTTCTCCCCATTTTTTTCCATTAGATGTGAAGAAAAAAACTGCCAGTAACAAAAAAACAGCTATAAAAGAAAACGCTCTTGATCGCATTGTTGAAGCCCACACGACCAAAGCTCCCGCAATAGCAATTTTTTTATATAGAGTTGATTTATAACACAAATCTGCTGTCAACAGCGGAATTAAAAAGTAAAACATTTTGCTAAAATTTCCTGGCACATTATACACAAACTGAAATGATCGAATGCCATATCTTGCTGATGCAGTCATACCTATGTCAACAACTTGAGAAAAAACCATGAAAAACAGCATAATCCAAACCAGTAATCTTCCCCATTTAGCCATTAACTGTATCAATTCGTCATAAACGTGTCTTTGCCAATTCGTCATAACAATAGCATAATACGCAAGCCAAACCTTTACAGTCGAAATCACATCTATAACAATATACATTGGCTGGGTCAGCAATCCGGACACTGCATTTCCTATAGCACCAATAATGCAGACAAGAATTAGCAACCATAAGATTGTCCTCTCATCAGCATTTAATCGAACTTTTTTACTCAGAGTTTTTGCCACAAGGCTCATTCCAACTATAATTGCAAACAACTCATCCATATAATTGAATATAGAAATCGAGCCTACTAATGCTCTTTGAAAAACGAACAAATATGTAATAATCGACCAAACTAAAACATGCTTATTAATTTTCAGCGACATTCACTATACTCCTTTCTTATTCTATAATCTGTCTCACTCGTTTGGCCACCTTAATAATGCCCAATTTATAAAGTACTGGTTTCATATATTCTTTAACCTTATCTACTTTTTTTATTGGCATATATTTTTCAATTGCCTTTTCAATACCATATTTTGACAAATACTTGTAGAACTCTCCTCTATCTGGATGCATTGTCGGCTGTTTGTCAAACATAATACCATCAGCTATCTTTGTTTCTTCGTAATTTACGCAAAAGCAGTTCATTTCCTTGAGCGAATTAAATACTTTTTCCGCTTTTTTAGTATGAACTACAACAGCTGTATAACCTTTATCATTATCTTTTATTCCTGCCAATTTTCCAGCACTCCATCCATCGAAAATAGTGTAATCGCTAACTCGATTGTCACCCTTAAATTGGCAATGATAGCAGCTTGGTCTTTTTGCTATTCCACTCACGAACAGTTTCATCATCGGATCAGTTCTACCGCTTTGTGAATAAACGTCTCCGTTCTCAAATAAAAGCATCATCGTGCTACATTGATAGCCATATGTTTTATTTCTAAAATTCACACTGTCAATTTTAGAATTATATTTATCCTCTTGATATATTAGATATTTTTTCCATAACTCAGGTGAAGGCACCCCTGCACATAAGACTTCTACTAAAATCAAATTCTGATAATCTTTTTTTAAGTACGTCTGCAATCCAGCCACTTGACACGGTGTTCCAGAAAAGCAGACCAACATTCCATTTTTAAGGTATCTTTCAATAATTTTGTAAGAATCTCCAATTTGACTTTGAACATATTTTGATCCGCTCAATTTATAAACATCTGCAAATGAATCAATTATGACATGTCTTACTTCATTATTTTCACAATATGCTGCTCCACAAACGCATCCCCCTCTATTTAAGACATACTGAGCTATTAAGTTCATAAATCCTCCTGATGCGCTTCTTTTCAAAGCATCGTCATCTTTACACTGGATTTCGTATGTCTTTCTAACTTCTGTTTTAAAGGGCTTAGGATTTTTTATTGGGCAAGCATCTTCACACAAGCCGCACTTCACGCACTCTTTCAAATCAATATTCGGATACAAGAATCCCTCCTCATCTGCCATCATTTCAATCGCTCTTTTAGGGCAAATATTAGCGCAAGCTGAACATCCGCAGCAATCCGATTTATTTAGAATTTTAATCATAATATATCTCCTGAAGAATACTATTCATTCAGAAGATCAAGGGACTATCACCTTAATTTATTTCTTATATATCGAAATGCACTCATATTATACAAATATTTTTTTGAGTATTCTATTAAATAATCTTTCACTTTTATCGGGGCAAATTTTTGAACATGATTATCCAATAATTCCTCGTCAATCCCATGATAGAATTCATTTCTTCTCGGATGAGGTTGTGCTGAATTCCAAATCATAACACCATCTAAATCTGCTGCCTTTTTTAGATCCACAGAATACAACTCGTATTTATCTTTTATTTCTTCCAGTATTTTTTCTCCTTTGGAAGATTGAACAATTAAGTTTGTAAATCCTTTATCATCATCAATTAGGTTATTAACCAATTTCTCTGCATTCCAGCAATCATAGATAGTAAAGTCACTACACCGCTCCAATGTCTTAAAATGACACTTATAACAGCTTGGCCTTGACGATAGTCCCTCAAAAAAGCTCTTGAGCATTAAATCTACTCGTGCACTTCCGAAATAGCTTTTTCCGTTTTTAAACGCAATACGCATTGTGCTACTATGGTATCCATACGTTTTATATCTAAAAGCGACGCTCTCTATTTCTGAATGATATTTACTTTTTTGCAAGTTTAGATACTTCTCCCACATCTTTGGTGAAGGAGTTCCGTGGCATACCACATCAACTGTAACAAGATTATCATATTCTTTTCCTAAAAAAGACTTCAATCCGCAAACTTGACAGGGTGTACCAATAAAGCATACAACTGTTTTTTTCTCTATATGTTTCTTTATCTCCGTAAAGCAATCTTTTAAATCACTTTGAACATATTTTGAGCCTCGGAATGCTTGCCCCCCCCCCCCCATATTACATGCACAACTTTGAAATTTTTATCATATGTTGCGCCACAGATAACGCCACCTTGTTTGCTAATCCAATCAGCTAAAGGAGACACAAAACCGCCCGACGTACTTCTTGAAACAACACTCTGATCCAAGGCCCTAATAACATAACCATGTCTTTCAAAAGATTCTAAAGGCATGTTTTTTTGTGTTGGGCAAACCTTTTTACAAAGATCACAGCCAACACACTCTGATGCATCTATTATTGGATATAAGAATCCCTCCTGGTCTGGTTTCATACTAATGGCATGTTTTGGACAAATACTATAGCACGCTGTACACCCACAGCAATTTTCTTTTTTCGTATATACATTTTTCATTTAATTTTCCTTCAAGGCATCCTTAAGATATTTAGCAGATTCTGCTCTTAACTTTTTCAATTTTTCTTCAACAGCATTGTAATCAATGCCATTTTTGACGTCCATAACATTTCCACTATATCTTCTTTCGCTCAGTCCCAACAAAGTACAGAGACTATCAATTCTACTATTTCTTGAATTTGCTCCTGCATTAAAGCGGTTAAACGTCATAAATTTTTTGTGATTCAGAATGCTGAAAACAGAGCCGTGGAAAGAATCTGTCAAAATATACTCAGCATGACGAATCAAATTTACAAAGTCAGCTGCATCAATATCGAAGAGCTGAATATCGCCAAAGTTCAAATCACATTCCACATAATTATCCAAGAACGGACAAGTAGCCAGTTTTAGCCCTGTCTTGTTTTTGAACTCATTTGCAATCCTTCTATGCTCTTCATTTGTTCCCAAAAAATAGCAGAACACATACGGTTCTTCTACAACTTTCTTTTCCGGGAGCATTTGTTTCCATCCCTCTGCGTCAAATAGCAAGGTTGGGTCACATACTACCTGAGCCGTTTTTCCTGTTAATTCTTTAATGATTTTTTGTCCAGCAAGTTCTCTGGTACTCAAATGCTGAAAACGGTTCAAATATTTTGCGGTAGCCTTTTTTTGAGAATTTGGAATTTGGCTCACTCCAAAACTCGTTGCATATGCAACCTTCGTCTTATTGTCCGGTGCAAACTCAAGCGTGTAGAAATGGCTTCCCAGATTATTCGGCAACCAAAGCTGGTCACTTCCACAAAGAAATGCATCATAGTTTTTCTTGCATTTTGCCACAAGTGTTTCCCAACCACCATAAGATTCCGAAAACAATGGAGCAAAATACTTATCTACAAAAGCATCAAACCGTTGATTTCGTTGTTGCACTTGTGCCTGATAAAAAGGTTTGCTTTTTAGTGCATTATCTTTTTGGTTTCCAGAAAGTTTCGATTTCACAAACGAGATATTAAATAATCTAGGAATTGTTTGAACAATAAAAGTTGGCGTTATTTTTTTCTTATAACGAATTATTTCCGACTTACAATCAAGCTCCTCAACTTTTTTTACGGTGGCAAGCACCTGTAATTGACTTCCGAAATTTTTTGTGTCATAGCATACTGCTAATCCGATTTTTTTCATACTCTTTTCTCCTACATCACATCAATATAATATTGAGCTAATTTTTGATGCATCGCGTCCATGCTGTACTTTGTATGAATAAGCGCAATATTATTTTTTCCTATTTTTTCTACTGTCTCTTGATTCATACAATATCCAATTAAAGCTTCCGAAAGCTTTTTAATATCTCCCGGCTCTATTAAAATCCCATTTTCTTCTTTTACAACTTCTGGAATCGCACCAACCGTAGTGCTTATAATCGCTTTTCCGCAAGCCATACCTTCCAAAATCGCCATTGGAAGTCCTTCATTATAAGATGGAAGCACCAATACACTAGATCTTTTAAGCAACTCTAATTTCTTATCAAAATCAGCCCATCCCACAATAAGGATATTGCTCTTGAGATTCTTTTCCTCAACAATCTGCTTGCATCTATCAATATCCCCATCGCCAGCCAAATAACATTTAATATCCGGTATTTGTTCCCTAACTTGTTCTATTGCTTTTATGAGGTCATACGTTCCTTTTCTTTCTCCAAGTCGCCCAAGAGATACAAAAGTGTGCGGATGATCTTTGACCATTGTTATAGCAGGCTTCAATCTCTCAGTGTCTATACCATTTTCAAGAACAACACAATTTTTCAGTCCAAATGTTTCATCAAACTTCTTTTTCCAATCAGCAGACAACGCAATAACCTCATCTGCTTCTTTCAATATTGAAACAATCTTATCCTTTTGATTGCTTTTTTCATAAAAGAGCATATATTCAGCACCGTGAATATGTAAAATTACTTTTTTGCCCCACTTTTTCGCGGCATGAACATACAAACCTTTTCTGAATGTACTACCATATGAAGCTGCATGGATATGATAAATATCATAATTTCGTTTCGTAAAATAGAATCGAACAAATGAAAGCAGAGAAAACAGGAGAACTTTTAATTTATTTCCATCAATATATGATTCATAAACATATATTTCAAATTCTTCATTCAGCTTTTTGTCCTTTACAATTTCCTCTATAACAGTAGCCATCCCACCTTTAGATCTTATTGGACTCGGCCCTATTACTAAAATTTTCATTACATTACTTTCTCCTTATTCTATCATCTTTCCCCGATTAGATATTTCTCTTTATAGAGTCCCAATATGGAATTTTCAACTTTCTGCCAAACATTAAATCTGTTTCATATGTAATATCCGCATCAAATCCAGAATTCGGTGACAAAGTGATTTCCCCGAAATAAATTTGTCCGTTAATATTATACAAATCGATACGCGCAAAAACAAAATCCTTAGATAAAATTTTTGCTATTTCTAACATTTTATCTAAGTTCTTTGGCATTGGAATCTTAGGATCAGGCAACTTATCATCGCCTTTGTTCAATGGAATGAAATTCCATTCTTGGTCATAGTATAAGTAAGATGCTTTGTGTGAATTTTTGCTAAATCGGTCTTTGCAAACCAATATGACATCCGGCTTACCATTAAAGCAATAAATCTTATAATCCATCGGAATATTTCCATCATCAGAAATGAATTTTTCGCAGAGAATCATCGGCTTAATGTTCTTATATTGATACTCGCGACCAATATAAAAGAAATTACTCTTTAAGGATTTTTCAATTTTGCTTCTCGCGTTTGCATGATCAAGTTTATTTTTGTCTGTACAAACTACTAATCCGCCAGAATCGTGATTGCATTTCAAGACAAATTGCTTTGGAAGCAAAGAAAAATCAATGTCTTCATATTTTTCCCAACTACCTAATAGTGGAATTAGATATTCCTCTCCTATTTTTTCTTTCACATAATCTCGAACCAGCAACTTATCAGACACGATTGATTGTAGCGGAAACCTATAATTAAACTTCAGCCACTGGAGCTTTTCATTTAATGTAGTCGGGTTGTTTGTATTCAATTTTCTTCCAACTCTCAGCTGATAATATAACTTGATATAGCTTTTATCTGGCAAAAAACTAAGACTCTTTTTTACAAAAGTCATAACTTTATCTCTGTTCATAATCAATTTCCTTTTATATATTCTTCAATACTATTGATAATGTTAATTGTATTTGATTTATAGCTGTTATACTTTGTCTGTTGCACTGTATCAAGTGCAGTTTCCAAATCACCAACATCATGACAAGAGCATATCAAATTAAGGTCATCAAACTGCTTTATCAATTGGAGCTGATGATCATCAACATGCTCACCATATTTCGCGAGCCTCGGAACAGCTATAACCTTCTTTCCCTTCTTGACAGCTCCAATAATGGCTCCAGTGCCTCCATGTGTTATAACAATGTTGGCTTTTTCCATTTCATTGCTAAACTCATCCCTATCCAAAAACTTTTTATAGCTGAAATTTTTCGGAAGGTAATCGCTGTAGCCTATTTGTGCAAACACATCTTCTGCATCAACTGTCCCTTTTTCACACAGCTCATCAACAGCCTTCAGCAATCTATTAAACTGAAATTTCTGTGATCCAAGTGTTATAAATATCTTATTGCCCATTTAATAGATTCCTCCTAAAAATATGGCTTTAGGATAGAATTTCAGCATTGGCTTCCACTGAACATAAAACTGATCCGCAAACTTGTAGAGCAATTTTCCGGTTTCGGTAGGGGAAGTAACTTTCGCAAAAGATTCTATGTAGATCAGTTTCTTGCCCATAAATTTAGAAACCAAGCAAATCGGTATCATTGCAAGAACTCCTGTGCAGATAACTACATCGGGTTTTTCTTTTCTATAAATGCCGATAGACTTCCAGGCATTTTGAATCATCCGCCAGATAAAATCTTTTTCTCGGCGATTGACCTGCTTCATATAATATGTTTTTTCGCCTTTTGCTTCTGCGCTATAATCTGTCTTCTCAGTAATGACAAAGCTATCATATTTCTCCATCAGTGGTTTTAACATCATGAGCTGCTCATAATGTCCGCCTGATGATGCCGCAAAGCATATCTTTACGTTTTTCTTTTCATCCATCTCTCTACTAACCCACACTTATTAATCTCTACCAAACAAATCTCTGGTATATACTTTTTCTTTCACATCATCCAAACACTTGTCATAACGGTTTGCAATAATGGCATGGCTCATTTCCTTGAACTTCGCTAAGTCATTGACAACTAGGGAACCAAAGAATGTTTCGCCATCTTTCAACGTCGGCTCATAGATAATGACAGTTGCGCCCTTTGCCTTCACACGCTTCATAACGCCCTGAATAGAACTCTGCCGGAAGTTGTCGGAGTTGGATTTCATAGTCAAGCGATAAACACCAATCGTAACAGATTTCTCCTTGTTCTCATCAAACTCATTCTCTGCATCGTAGCCATAGTAATCAGCCAATTTCAGAACACGGTCAGCAATAAAGTCCTTACGGGTACGGTTAGATTCCACGATTGCTTCGATCAGATTTTCCGGAACATCTGCATAGTTTGCCAGCAGCTGCTTGGTATCTTTCGGCAGGCAGTAGCCGCCGTAACCAAAGCTGGGGTTATTATAATGTGTGCCAATGCGGGGGTCGAGGCAGACGCCCTCGATGATATGCCGGGTATCAAGCCCCTTCATCTCGGCGTAGGTGTCCAGTTCATTGAAGAAGGAAACGCGGAGGGCCAGATAGGTGTTGGCGAACAGCTTGACCGCCTCGGCCTCGGTGAAGCCCATGAAGAGGGTGTCGATATTCTCTTTGACAGCACCTTCCTGTAACAAATAGGCAAAGGTGTGTGCCGCCTCCACGAGGCGCTCATCCTGCATATCCGTACCTACGATGATGCGGCTCGGGTAGAGATTATCGTATAGTGCCTTGGACTCCCGCAGGAACTCCGGGCTGAAGATGATATTCCTGCACTGATACTTTTCACGGACACTGGCCGTGAAGCCCACCGGGATGGTAGACTTGATGACCATGACAGCCTCGGGATTCACCTTCATCACCAGCCGGATGACCGCCTCCACCGCCGAGGTATCGAAGAAATTCTTCCGGCTGTCGTAGTTGGTGGGGGCCGCGATGATCACAAAGTCAGCGTTCCGATAGGCCGTCTCCCCATCCAGCGTAGCCGTCAGGTCGAGATTTTTCTCGGCGAGGTATTTTTCGATGTAGTCGTCCTGAATGGGCGATTTTTTCTGGTTGATGAGCTCCACCTTTTCCGGCACGATGTCAACAGCCGTGACATGGTGGTGCTGGCTCAGCAGGACAGCAATGGACAGGCCGACGTAGCCCGTACCCGCGACAGCGATGTTCAGTTTTTCGAATGCTTTCATGGCTTTCGCTCCTACGACACAAATAGAACAAATTGTGGTTTTGCTTTATTGTATCATGAAGTTTGCAGAGTGACAAGTATCGACAAACAAAAACACCCTTCCCCTGCGGCGTACCGCAGAAGGAAGGGTGTCAAACTCACGGATCAGGCTTCCCGCTTATTCAGCAGGGCACCTCAAGCACTTTTGAGCGTAGAGCTGTGATTAGCAGTTCTCAGCGAAGTA
>OGNO01001495.1_pt1 | contig 10507 bp, 8 predicted proteins | sample 1573491 | NCBI WGS metagenome assembly OGNO01 (sample SAMEA2581900, study PRJEB24529) | metagenome | biome: Human gut stool | place: China | collected 2011
CCAGCTTGACGGTGGTGGAGCCGGAGTCGATGCCGATATGCACCGGGCCGCACTGCGCGCTGAACGGCACACGCGGCACACTGTGGGACATGTGGCGGGCGTGGAAGGCCTCGTATTCCTCCTTGCTGGCGAACAGCGGCGGCTCGCTGGCGTAGGTGGCAGTGGCAGCATACTGATCCAGCGCATCGGCCACCTCGGACAGAACAAAAGCCTTGTCGGCATAGAGGGCAGCGCCCAGTGCCACATACAGCAGGCTGTTCTCCGGGCAGGTGCCGGTCACGTTCAGCGCTTCGTCAAAGCTCTTGCGCAGCACGCTGCTGAAGGTGAGCGGGCCGCCCAGATACAGGATATTGCCCTTGATGGGACGGCCCTGTGCAAGGCCTGCAATGGTCTGGTTGACCACAGCCTTATAAATGCTGGCAGCAATGTCCTCAGTGCGGGCACCCTGATTGATCAGGGGCTGCACGTCGCTCTTGGCAAACACGCCGCAGCGGGACGCAATGGTGTAGGTGCGCTGTGCATTCTCTGCTGCCTTGTTCATCTCGTCGGCACCCATTTTCAGCAGGGTGGCCATCTGGTCGATGAAGGCACCGGTGCCGCCGGCACAGCTGCCGTTCATGCGCACCTCGGTACCGTTGGTCAGAAACAGGATCTTGGCATCCTCACCGCCCAGCTCGATCACGCAGTCGGTGGCAGGCACAAAGCGCTTGACCGCCACGCGGGTGGAGAACACCTCCTGCACAAAGGGCACGCCGCAGCTGTCGGCCAGACCCATGCCCGCCGAACCGGAAATACTCAGCAGCGCCTTCTGACCGTGCAGCTGCTCGGCATCGATGCGGCGCAGCAGCTCCTGCGCCTTTTCCAGAATATGGCTGTAATGCCGTTCGTATGTAGAATACAGCAGCGTATCATGTTCATCCAGCACCACACACTTGATGGTGGTACTGCCGATGTCAAGACCTACTCTCACGTTGTTTTCCTCCTAAGGACAAATGCCGGAGGCAAAGCCCCCGGTGGACGGCAAAATCAATTTCTTTGCCAAAAATTAGTTTGTTAACGAATCATTTTGTCAATTCGCATACAAATGTATTATAATCCAATTTTGCGGCACAATCAATCAGCGTCCTTTATTTTACACAGAAAAAATAGTATTTTCCGCTCAAAAAGTTAAACATTTTGTGAACTTGTCGCTTTTTATGCGGCTGCACCGGTGTCTCGGCAAAGTTTTTTAACCTTTGCCAACAAAAAAGGACTGCCGCACAGGAGCATCTCCCCCGCAGCAGTCCTTTTTCATTATTATAATGCAATCATGCAGCATGCATCACAGCTCGTCCGGGTCGCCGCGCTCCGGCATGGTACGCAGCTCCCGCACCAGCATATTGCGCAGCTGGTACTGATGCTGCTGTGCCTGTGCCGTATCGCCGCCCGTATGCAGTTCTACCGTCGGCTCCGCCATGCGGTCGGCGCACAGCGGAATGGTCACCACTGCCTGTGTGCCCTTTTCCGGTGCGCGCTCCACCCGCAGGCCCCAGCCCATACGGCGGCAGCACTCGCGGCAGAGCAGCAGGCCCAGCTTTGCGCCGCCCAGAAAGCAGCGCCGGTTCTCCAGCCATGTATCCTCGCCTGCTTCCGGCAGGCCGCAGCCATTATCCATCACCGTCAGCTGCCAGAAGCTTTCGCTGCGGCGCAGCATCAGCCGCACTTTGCCGCCCGCACTGCAGGCCCGCAAGGCATTCGAGAGCAGATGCAGGCACAGCAGTTCTGCATCACTGCGGTCCGCCATGATCCGGCAGGCTGTCCAGCCGCCATAGTCCAGCGTCAGTTCCACCCCAAGCTGCGCCTGCACCATATCGGCCTGTGCGGCGACCTGCTGCAGCAGCTGGCACAGGTCCAGCGGATAGAGCCGCGGGTCTTCCTCGGTGCGCAGAAAATCCAGCAGCGACATCACTTCGTTCACAGTGCGGTCCAGCCTTGCCGCCGCAGCGCTGATATCGTTCACCGCCTGTCGGGTCTGCTGGTCGGCACCCACATGCGCAAGGTGCTGGTCCAGATATTCGCAATTGCGTCCGATCAGACCCAGTGCATGGAAGCATGCCTGTTCCACATCCTTCTGCGGGACCGCCTGCGCGGTCAGTGCACCCGCCTCGTTCTGCCGCATCTGCTCCATACCCTTGCGCCTCCTGTGTTTTATGCTCAGTCGTCCTTCTGACGCTGAAGATAATTCTTGACAGTGTAGATCAGTTTACCAGTGGTAGGTTTCTCGTCCGCAAATCCGTTTTCTTCCTTGAAGCGCAGCCACTTGACCGAGGGCTTTGCTTCCAGCTGGTCGATCATACGCCGGATGCCGCTGTCCACAGCAGAGACCGACACATCGTACTGCTCGCTCACCGCCTGCAGGATCTCCTTGCGGATGGCCAGCTTCTGGCTGGTGCCGTACACCACGCCCACCGCACAGGAAAGATAGTTGCAGTTCACGTCCGGCAGCTGGATGCCCCAGCCCTCGTACAGTTCCTGACACTTGCGTTCTATGCGCTGGCTCTGCCGTCCCGGCAGGCGGTACAGCTCCCACAGCAGGTTCTTCAGTTCGGCATGGCCCACATAGCAGAACCCATCGCCCGATTCCAGACAGATGGCACTCGTATTCTGCCGCCTGCCCTCATCAAACAGAACAACATTCGGTTTGGGATCCATGCTGCGGATATTCATTAAAAACTCCAGCCCGCTCATATCTTCCAGCTGGCTGCAGAGGATCACAACATCAAACTGACGGCCCTGACGCAGCTGTTCCAGCAGACGGCCGCCGTTCTGGAAGCAGGTGCACTCCAACGCAGGGCTTTGCTCCTGCAGGTAGTTCTTTTCCACCCGCAGTTCCTTGCGGTCGTAGCTTCCAAGGGCGATCTGCAGCGTTTTTGCTGTGTGCTCACTCTCCACGCAACGCGCCGCCTTTCTGCCTGAGCTGTTCTGTATCGGTCAGTTCTTCTACCACATCCTGCCAGATCTCCGGCTGGACACCATTCTCACACAGATAGCGCAGGATCCGGTAGCAGAACTCTGGTGCAGCTGCAATGTAGCAGCTTTGCATGTACTGCCGGTTCCCGGTACGGCAAAGCGTCAGGCAGCAGCCGTCTTCGTTGCCTGTATCCATTGAGTATACCAGCGTATATGCTTTCTGCAACCCGTCGATTGCCGAAAACTGACGGATCATAGGTGAAAATGTACGTTCCATAATTTTTCCTCCCTTGCTACAAGGTCCTGCGACATTTTTAAGGCATTCCTTGTTTTTCTTATCTTATTTTAAAGAGCAAGGAGGGCTGGTTCAATCCTGAAAAAGCGTCTAAAAACATCAAAATCACATTCGTTGCATTTTTTTGTCGTGTTTTTCTGTTCCGCGGCACATTTTATTTTGTGCTTGCGTTTGATCGCAGATTTTTTGCGTCGTATTGGCAGTGTAATTCTGCTTTCGTGATGTTTTTCCGTTTTATCAGGATCTTCCGCTATTAAAATAGCACGACGGCGACGCAAATTCAACCTCCACGTCAATTTTTCCTTTATTTTCCTGTTTTTCTGCCTCAAAAGCCAAAAATACCGGTCCGGTCAAAATTTACGTTGAAATATACACAGTTTTTTCATATTGTTCCGGTAAAATAGAAGTGTATAACGCCTTGCTGCGGGTCCTGTATCCGGGCAGTTTATTATAATGTATAGCGGCAGCGTTCCTGCGAGGATGCGCCGGAAAGGCTCACACATGCTCCAACTCAACCACATCAAGAAAGAATACAAGACCGGCGATCTGGTGCAGAAAGCACTGGATGATGTCAGCCTGAACCTGCGGGACAACGAATTCGTCGCCATTCTCGGCCCCAGCGGTTCCGGTAAGACCACCCTGCTGAACGTCATTGGCGGTCTAGACCGCTACGACAGCGGTGATCTGATCATCAACGGCATCTCCACCAAAAAATATACCGACCGCGACTGGGACTCTTACCGCAACCACACCATTGGCTTTGTGTTCCAGAGCTATAACCTCATCCCGCACCAGACAGTGCTTTCCAATGTGGAGCTGGCGCTGACCATCTCCGGCATTTCCGGTGCCGAGCGCCGCAGCCGGGCCACCAAGGCGCTGGAGCAGGTAGGTCTGGGCGACCAGCTGCACAAGCACCCCAGCGAAATGTCCGGCGGCCAGATGCAGCGTGTGGCCATTGCCCGCGCACTGGTCAACAACCCCGATATCCTGCTGGCCGACGAGCCGACTGGCGCACTGGACAGCGACACCAGCATTCAGGTGATGGAGCTGCTGAAGGAGGTGGCCAAAGACCGCCTTGTGGTCATGGTCACCCATAACCCGGAGCTTGCAGAGCAGTATGCTACCCGCATCGTCCGCCTGCGGGACGGCGTGATTCAATCGGACACCGCACCGTTTACGCCGGATGATTCCGCTCAGGTGCCGCCGGTGCACAAAAATCTGGGCCGTTCTTCCATGTCGCCGCTCACCGCTCTCGCGCTGAGCTTCAACAACCTGCTCACCAAAAAGACCCGCACCCTGCTCACCGCGTTTGCCGGTTCCATCGGCATCATCGGCATTGCGCTCATCCTTTCGCTCTCGGCCGGTGTGAGCAATTATATCCAAGAGATGGAACGCTCCACCCTTTCGGAATATCCGCTGCAGCTCTCGACCACCGGCGTGGACCTTGCCGCCCTGCTGGATCCGGAAAGCTACACCAGCGCCGTTGCCGACAACACCAATGTGGGCACCACCAGCACTTCTTCCACCCCGGAGGGCATGGTCACGGTGCGTGAACTGCTGAGCCAGCTGACCGAGGATAATTCCTCTGTCAATGACCTTGCTTCCCTGAAAAAATATCTGGACAGCAACGAGTGCACCATCTCGGAGGATGCTGCTTCCATCGAGTATACCTACGGCACCGTACCGCTGATCTACCGCCAGAACAAGGACGGCACCGTGCGCCAGATCTTCCCGGACAGCAGCCTTTCTGCGCTGAACAACACCACCTCTGCCGCCGGCATCGTCTCTTCCATGACCAACCAGAGCGTGTTTACCGAGATGGCCGAAGAGCCTTCGCTGTACGAAGATCAGTACGATGTCAAGGCAGGCCGCTGGCCGGAAAGCTACAACGAGGCCGTTCTTGTGCTGAATTCGGATGGCAGCATCAGCGACTACGCTCTTTATATTCTGGGCATTGAGGACGACAGCGTGATGATGCGTTTTCTGCAGGAGTACGCAAAAAACAAGAACACACAGGCTCCCACCGGCTACGGCACCTACCCCTACGATACCTTTGTGGGCCTGAAATATAAGATTGTTACCAACTCAGACTATTACGTTTATGACGAAGAACGCCAGATCTGGCGCAACCGCTCCGACGATGAAGCGTATGTGGAGCAGCTTGTGGAAAACAGTCCGGATCTGACCATCGTGGGCGTGGTGCAGCCCCGCGCAGATGCCAGCTCCACCATTCTGCCCATAGGCGTTGCCTATACCCATGCACTCACCAACTACGCCATCGACCATGCAGCCGAAAGTGAAGTGGTAAAGCAGCAGCTTGCCGACCCGGAAGTGAACGTGCTGACCGGCGAGCGCTTTGATGCCGACCAGCGCAAAACCGATCTTGACATTTCTTCCCTGTTCTCGGTGGATACCGATATGCTGAAGGATTCCTTCCAGTTCGATGCAAGCAAGCTGCAGTTCGACCTGAGCGGTGCATTTGATCTGCAGGATGGCAGCTTTGACTTTTCCTCCATCCTTGATCCGTCCGCATTCCAGCTGGATCTGAGCGATCTGGACCTGAGCGACATCGACATGAGCGATGTGGAGCTGCCGGACATGGACGCGCTGGATCTGAGCCAGTTGTTTGCCGATATGGACCTGTCCGTCTCGGAGGATGCGCTGCAGAGCCTGATGAAGAAGATCATGAATGGCTATAAGCGCTATATCATCGGCAACGGCATCTTGAATCTGGATAAGATCGGTTTCTCTTCCTATATGGAGAGCGACCAGTTCAAACAGCTTCTGTCCGAATCCATGGGCGACCTGCTGGACACCACCGGCCTGCAGGAGCAGTTCACCGCTTCACTTCAGCAGAACCTGCAGGGCATCATGACGAGCTATCTGCAAAGCTACTCGGAACAGCTGAGTCAGAAGCTGGGCGAAGCTCTGCAGACCAAACTTACCGCTGCCATTCAGACCCAGATGAGCACCGTGATGCAGCAGCTGATGACTCAGCTGACCACTCAGTTCAGCCAGCAGATCCAGTCCGCCATCCAGAACAACATCGCTCAGCTCAGCAGTCAGGTGGAAGATGCCCTGAAGATCGACCCCACCGTGTTCCAGAGTGCCGTGCAGGTGAACATGAGCACCGACGACCTTGTGGATCTGGTCAAGATGAACCTGCAGTCCAGCACCACCTCCTACGGCAGTGTTCTTGGTGCACTGGGCTATTCGGATTATGCCAAGCCCGGCAGCATCTGGATCTACCCCAAGAGCTTTGAGGCCAAGAACCGCATCGTGGACAGCCTGAACGCCTACAACGCCGCCATGCGTGCGCAGGGCGAAGAGGACAAGGTGATCGTATTCTCGGATACAGTCGGCACCCTGATGAGCGCCGTGACCAAGATCGTGGATATGGTCAGCAATGTGCTGGTGGCCTTTGTTGCCATCTCGCTGGCGGTTTCTTCCATCATGATCGGTGTCATCACCTATATCAGCGTGCTGGAACGCCGCAAGGAGATCGGTATTCTGCGTGCCATCGGTGCATCCAAGCACAATGTCTCCGAGGTGTTCAATGCCGAGACCTTCATTATCGGAATGTGCTCCGGCGTGATCGGCGTGGGCCTGTGCCTGCTGCTGCTGATCCCCGGCAACATGCTCATCCACTCCATTGCAGGAACCACCAGCGTCACCGCTGTGCTGCCGCCCAAGGCTGCACTGGTCCTGATCGTTCTGGCTACCCTGCTCACGATCCTTGGCGGTCTGATTCCCGCCCGCAGCGCAGCCAAGTGCAACCCCGTCACCGCCCTGCGTTCTGAGTAATTTTCTTTCTCGACAAGCAAAAGGAGTCGCTGCATCACGCAGCGGCTCCTTTTTGATGTCCGGTGCTTTATCTCAATTTCTCGTGTAATTCCTCATGCAGTTCCTCGCGCTCTTCCTTCAGTTCCTGCTTGAGAGTCCGGTCGATTTCCCGTGTCTCCTGCCGGATCTCAGCCAGATCCTTTTCGATCGCAGGGTTTTCTTCGATTTCTTCCCGAATGAACATGAGCGCAAAGCTTACCAGCAGCAGCCCGCAGGAGATCCAGATGGTCTTTCCTGCCAGCCGCGCTGCGCCCATGCTTCCAATACCGGCACCCACCGCGAACAACAGAATGATGCCAAAATAACGCATCATCCGATCCTTAACTTTCGGTTCATGGGTCTTGCTCCAGATGCAGAATGCTTCCACACCGCTGCGCAGGTCACCAATGCACATGGTGCTGGCAAATGCATAGCCGTTCACCTTGCGGAACGCCTGCACCTGCATTGCGCAGGAGAAGGAAACGATGGCGTTTGCCAGCAGATTCTGCTCCTGCGGTAAAAAACCTACAATGAACAGCAGAAGCACTTCGCCCAGCACCACCAGCTGCCGCCAGTGAAGCCGCTGCATGTTGCAAAAGCTCTCCCGCATCTTTTCTGCCACCAGTACGCCCAGCGCAAAAGCACACAGAGGAACCAGATAGTGCAGCACCCGATCCCACTGACCATCCATGATGTTGGAACTCAGCAGCACGATGTTGCCGGTCTGTGCATTTGCAAACACCTTACCGCGGAACAGATACGTATAGGCATCCTGCAGCCCGCCCGAAAGCGAAAGGAACACCGCCGTCAGGAAGGACTCTGACATCTGCCCATGATGTTTTGTTTTCATATTACCTTTTCCCCTCTTTTCGTACCCTATTATAATATATTTTTACAGCTTGGTCCATATCAGTTTTACATATCAGGCATGTGTATCCTTGCGCTCTGCCAGCGCCAAAAATACGGCCCGCACTTTGCATTCCCTCACAGGTTGTGTTAGAATAAGAAAAAAGCTTTTCCAAAGGAGAACTTCCTTATGCCGAATATTGTCGAGATCACAGACCTTTCCGCACCGGAGCTGGATGTCTATGCCCGCCTGACGCAGGCGCAGCTGCGCAATCGTCTGGAACCGGAAAAAGGCATCTTTATTGCCGAAAGCCCCAAGGTGATCGCCCGCGCGCTGGATGCCGGATACACACCGCTCTCCCTGCTCATGGAGCGTAAACAGATCACCGGCCCGGCTGCCGATCTCCTGACCCGTTGCGGGGATGCCCCGGTGTACACAGCCGACCGCGAGACCCTTGCCAGCCTGACCGGCTTCGAGCTGACCCGCGGCGTGCTGTGCGCCTTCCGCCGCCCGCTGCCGCGCAGCGTGGAAGAGGTCTGCCGCAATGCCCGCCGGGTGGCCGTTCTGGAGAGCATTGTGGACTCCACCAATGTGGGAGCGATCTTCCGCAGCGCCGCTGCACTGAACATGGATGCCGTGCTCGTTACTCCTTCCTGCTGCGACCCGCTGTGCCGCCGTGCCGTGCGTGTAAGCATGGGCACCGTGTTTCAGGTGCCCTGGGCGCAGATCGGCACCTGCCCTGCCGACTGGCCGGAAAACGGCATTGTTCAGCTGCACGGCCTTGGCTTCAAGACTGCTGCCATGGCTCTGAGCGACCGCTCCGTAAGCATTGACGACAGCGCTCTTTCCGCCGAGCCGAAGCTCGCCATCGTGCTGGGCACAGAGGGTGACGGCCTTGCCCACAGCACCATTGCCGCCTGTGACTACACCGTAAAAATCCCTATGTCCCACGGCGTGGATTCCCTGAACGTTGCCGCTGCCAGCGCTGTTGCTTTCTGGCAGCTAGGCAACCGCTGAGCGATGCTTTCTGGCCCTGCCCAAAATACTTGACAAATTTCCCGAACAGAGTTACACTTACAGGGTCATCACATGGGCCTATAGCTCAGTTGGGAGTGCAAGCGTATCGCTTTTGTGCCCCACGGAGTTGTGGGCATTCAAATGGGGAGTATGTCGGTTGGTCGCCCAACCGAGTCACGCCCCTAAATATGGGCCTATAGCTCAGCTGGGAGAGCGTTCGGTTCGCATCCGAGAGGTCAAGGGTTCGAATCCCTCTAGGTCCACCAATTTGCCGCATCGTTTTGTACGATGCGGCGTTTTTTATGCCTAAAAAAACTTTGGCAGACCGTGCCGGGCTCCGAACCCTGAAGTCGGATGCGAACCGGGCGGGGTCATCCATGTACTTTTTGAAAATCCATCGGTTTCACGCTTCTTTCTTTGCATTTTGCAGAGTGCTGCGGGCAAGCGCATCGCTTTTATGCCCCCTTCTCGGAAATTTCTTCAAAAATTTCCGCACCATCGTAGGTTGACACAGCCTTGAGCTGTTCCACTTGGTTGAAGCTGGCGTTCAGGGTGATCGAGATTTCGTAGTCTTTTCGGACACGAATCTCCGTAATGAACACCAGCAGAATGTCAAACTTGCCCTCCATCGCGGCCTGTTGAATTTTCTGGAGTTCGTCACGCTCTTTGGCAGACTTCTTAAAGCCGGAAACGCCTTTTTCGGAAAATTCCTTGACGATCTCCCAGCCCTGACTTTCTGCAAAGTTGCGGCAGGCTTCTTTCTGCATGGGGATGTCGTCTTTCTCGACCTGTCCCTTTGTCGAAACACGGTATAAGGTATAAACGCGTTTTTTCATTGCATTCTCACTTTCTTTTGGCGAGAAAAGCAAAATCAAACGGATATTGTCCATATCAGGTTTTCAAGGTTCAGTTCGATTTTATCTTATCTCACGCATTCAGGGAACACAAGGATGTCAGGCAGCGGTGTGCCCTGCCGTGCGCAGGATGGTGGTTTGCAGCAGCTTCTGGATCGCATCCAGACAGTCCGTATCCGCAGGCGCATAAGTAATCTTGACTTTGCAGCCTTTGACGGAAAGAGTTTCCGATTTAGCGGTGGTATCGCAGATAGCGTTCATAGGCCTCCTTTCTCCATACCCATTCGTTCAGATCGAGCTGATACAGCAGCGCATAATTAAGCCGAATGAGTTCCGGGATGCTCAACCGCCCCATCGGGCGGATCAGCCGTCCCTTGCTGATGGTCTGGACAGATTCTGCCAAGATCATAGAGGGCTGCAAAAAAGCCCGATTACCGTCCACAAGAACGTGGGCTTGGTGATCGGGCTTCTTTGCAGTATTGGATGTGACAGGCGCAACAATGAGGTTGGGCGAATAGCAGTTTGCGGTGTTGTTCTGCACCACGACCACAGGGCGGATACCGCCCTGCTCGGAGCCAAGGTGCGGCTCCAGATTGGCGTAGTAAATATCACCGCGCAAAAATTTTCGGTTGACCCACATCAGTTGGTTCTGCGCTTTGTCCGGGGCTGGGTTCTGCTTCAGAAGCTGAGCCATGGTTTGCCCCATCCGGCTCTCTGCCGTCT
>OGNO01001504.1_pt1 | contig 10438 bp, 6 predicted proteins | sample 1573491 | NCBI WGS metagenome assembly OGNO01 (sample SAMEA2581900, study PRJEB24529) | metagenome | biome: Human gut stool | place: China | collected 2011
AGCAGAACATGTAGGGAAAATATTAAAAAACCTGATCGTAAAGTATTCATAAAAGCAGAGCAAGACACATGGAATTATTAGTGACTATCATTATACTAGCTCTGATATTCGATTATATCAACGGCTTTCATGACGCAGCAAACTCGATCGCTACCATCGTATCGACTAAAGTACTGACTCCTTTTCAGGCGGTATTGTGGGCAGCATTCTTTAACTTCGTTCATAGCCAAATACATTATAGGTAGCTTTGGCATAGCAAACACTGTGTCAAAGACAGTCGTTGAACAATACATCACGCTACCTATTATCCTGGCGGGCATTATTGCTGCTATTTCATGGAATCTGATTACCTGGTGGAAGGGTATTCCGTCTTCTTCCTCCCATACGCTTATAGGTGGTTTTGCAGGAGCTGCTATCATGGCAAACGGCTTTGAAGCTATTCAGCTCAATATCATTCTTAAGATTGCCGCTTTTATCTTCCTGGCTCCATTTATCGGTATGGTTATCGCTTTCGGATTTACTCTACTTGTGCTTTACATCTGCCGACGTGCAAATCCGCATACCGCTGAAATGTGTTTCAAGAGTTTACAGTGGTTCTCTTCCGCCATGTTCAGTGTAGGACATGGTCTGAATGACTCGCAGAAGGTAATGGGTATCATTGCTGCGGCTATGATAGCCGGACATTCGGAAGGACTGGGAATGGGGATAAACAGTATTGATGACCTGCCGGACTGGGTGGCATTCTCTTGTTTTACGGCCATTTCACTCGGTACCATGTCCGGCGGGTGGAAGATTGTGAAGACCATGGGGACTAAGATTACGAAGGTGACGCCACTGGAAGGGGTGATTGCGGAAACTGCCGGTGCGTTTACGCTTTATCTGACGGAGTATCTGAAGATTCCGGTAAGTACGACACACACCATTACGGGAGCTATTATCGGAGTAGGGGCCACGAAGCGGCTTTCGGCTGTGCGTTGGGGAGTTACGAAGAGTCTGATGACCGCTTGGGTGCTGACTATCCCCGTCAGTGCTTTGCTGGCAGCAGGGATTTATTGTATCGTATCCCTTTTTTAGAAGTGCTGCCGCATAAAAAATAGACGGGTTCGTTTTATTTTGCATGAGGTTTGCACTATCTTTGCAGCCTGAAACTGTAAAATAGAATGCACATTGGACTGGCTATATAGTTTATTCGTCGAGCACTCCGCCTTGCAGGCGGTTGTGGTACTCTCACTGATTTCCGCTATCGGATTGGGATTGGGGAAGATACATGTTTGCGGCATTTCATTGGGAGTGACGTTTGTATTCTTTGCCGGCATCATTGCCGGGCATTTCGGGTTGTCCATAGACCCGCAGATGCTGAATTATGCGGAAAGCTTCGGGCTGGTGATATTTGTGTATGCTTTGGGTTTGCAGGTGGGACCGGGCTTTTTCAGCTCTTTCCGTAAAGGAGGGGTACAACTGAATATGCTCGCCACGGGTGTAGTGCTTATCGGCACCCTGCTGACTGTACTGGGCAGCTATGGGTTGGGAGTATCCCTGCCGGATATGGTGGGCATACTTTGCGGTGCCACGACAAACACACCGGCACTCGGTGCGGCACAGCAGACATTGAAACAGATGGGATTGGAGTCCAGTACCCCTGCTTTGGGGTGTGCGGTGGCATATCCGCTGGGGGTGGTAGGGGTCATTCTGGCCGTACTGTTCATCCGTAAGACGCTGGCGCATAAGGAAGACCTGGAATTGAAAGAGAAGGATGACGTGAACAAGCCTTACATTGTTGCGTTCCAGGTGCACAATCCTGCCATCTTCAACAAGAGTATCAAGGAAATAGGCGGGCTGAACAGCTATCCGAAGTTCGTGATTTCCCGCTTGTGGCGGGATGGGAATGTGAGTATTCCTACCTCGGAAAAGATTATAAAGGAAGGTGACCGCCTGCTGGTGATTACCTCGGAGAAAAATACGCCGGCTCTGACCGTGCTTTTCGGCGAGCAGGAGCATACTGATTGGAACAAGGAAGATATAGACTGGAATGCCATAGACAGCCAGTTGATTTCGCAACGTATCGTGGTGACGCGCCCGGAGTTGAACGGCAAGAAGCTGGGTTCTCTCCATCTGCGTAATCATTACGGTATCAATATCAGCCGGGTTTATCGTAGCGGCGTGCAGCTGCTGGCCACAGCGGAACTGACCTTGCAATTGGGTGACCGCCTGACCGTAGTGGGCGAAGCCGCTGCTATACAAAATGTGGAGAAGGTGCTGGGCAATGCTGTGAAAAGCCTGAAGGAACCGAACTTGGTGGCGGTATTTATCGGCATTGTCATCGGTCTGGCTTTGGGAGCAATTCCTATTTCCATTCCCGGCATCAGCGCTCCCGTGCGGCTCGGATTGGCAGGAGGCCCTATCATCGTAGGTATTCTTATCGGGACATTCGGTCCGAGGATGCACATGGTGACTTATACTACGCGCAGTGCGAACCTGATGCTCCGTGCATTGGGATTGTCTCTTTACCTGGCTTGCCTGGGACTGGATGCAGGTGCCCATTTCTTCGATACGGTATTCCGGCCGGAAGGGCTGTTATGGATTGCTACGGGTTTTGCGTTGACTGTGGTTCCGGTATTGATTATGGGTATCGTTACCTTCAAGTGGCTGAAGATAGATTTCGGAACAATGGCGGGTATGCTGTGCGGAAGCATGGCAAACCCCATGGCGCTGAACTACGCCAACGACACCATTCCGGGAGACAATCCGTCTGTAGCTTATGCTACGGTTTATCCGCTGTGCATGTTTCTACGGGTAATTATAGCCCAAGTGCTGCTCATGTTCTTCATTAATGGATAATGAAGAATGAGGGATATTATCAACTGTCAATTATCAACTATCAATTAAATAACTATGGGAAATATAACTCCGGAAAGTATTGTCAATGACTTGCGTTATTTGCAATTATTATCACGCAGTTTTCCTACCATTGCTGATGCCAGTACAGAAATCATCAATCTGGAGGCTATTCTGAATCTGCCGAAAGGTACAGAGCATTTTCTGACGGATATTCATGGCGAGTATGAGGCTTTTCAGCATGTGCTGAAGAATGCATCGGGGGCAGTGAAACGTAAGGTGAACGAAATATTCGGGCATACACTGCGCGAAAGTGAGAAGAAGGAAATCTGTACGTTAATTTATTATCCGGAAGAGAAGCTGCAACTTATCAAGGAGCAGGAAACGGACCTGGAAGACTGGTATTTGATAACACTGAACCAGTTGGTAAAAGTATGCCAGAACGTTTCGTCCAAATATACCCGTTCGAAAGTACGCAAGGCACTTCCAACAGAGTTCTCGTATATCATTCAAGAGCTGTTGCACGAATCGAGCATCGAACCTAACAAACATGCCTATATCAATGTCATAATCAGTACCATTATCTCTACGAAGCGTGCGGATGATTTTATTGTGGCGATGTGCAACCTTATCCAGCGCTTGACCATCGACTCGCTGCATATCGTGGGCGATATATACGACCGCGGACCGGGTGCGCATATTATCATGGATACTCTCTGTGATTATCATAATTTCGACATCCAATGGGGTAACCACGATATTCTGTGGATGGGTGCCGCATCGGGTAATGATGCTTGTATAGCCAACGTAATCCGTATGTCGATGCGCTATGCCAATTTAGCAACGCTGGAGGATGGTTATGGCATCAATCTGTTGCCGCTTGCAACGTTTGCCATGGATACCTATGCGGATGACCCTTGCACCATCTTTGCGCCGAAAATGAACTTTGCCGATGCGGAATACAATGAGAAGACCTTGCGGCTGATTACACAGATGCACAAGGCGATTACGGTTATCCAGTTGAAACTGGAGGCGGAAATCATCAGCCGCCGTCCTGAGTTCGGTATGGAGAACCGGAAACTGCTGCATCTGGTGGATTTCGAGCGTGGTGTGTTTGTATACGAAGGCAAGGAATATCCGTTGCGCGATGTGAATTTCCCCACCGTAGACCCGGCGGACCCGTATCGTCTGTCGGACGAAGAGCGCGAACTGATGCACCGGATTCATTCTTCTTTCATGAACAGCGAGAAGATGAAGAAGCACATGCGCTGCTTGTTTACGTATGGCGGCATGTATCTGGTGTGCAACAGTAACCTGCTTTATCATGCTTCCGTGCCTCTGAATGCGGACGGCAGTTTTAAACATGTCCGCATCGGCCAAAAGGAATACTGGGGACGTAAGTTGCTGAAAAAGACCGACCAGCTGATACGTACCGCTTACTTTGACGAGGACGGTTCGGACGAGAAACAGTTTGCACTGGATTATGTCTGGTACATGTGGTGCGGACCGGATGCCCCTTCCTTCGATAAAGACAAGATGGCTACCTTTGAACGCTATTTTGTGGCCGACAAAACATTGCATAAGGAGACGAAAGGGCATTACTATGCTTTGCGCAACGAGGCTGAGGTGTGTGACCGCATTCTTGATGAGTTCGGCGTGAAGCCGGGGCCACATTCGCATATCATCAACGGACATGTACCGGTAAAGACCATTAAAGGTGAGAAACCCATCAAAGCGGATGGTAAGCTGCTGGTGATTGACGGTGGTTTTTCAAAAGCCTATCAGCCGGAAACGGGAATTGCGGGATATACGCTGGTATATCATTCCCACGGCTTGCAGTTGGTGCAGCATGAGCCGTTCCAGAGCCGTCAGAAAGCCATTGAAGAAGGACAAGACATCAAGTCTACAACCCTGGTTGTCGAATTCAATTCGCAGCGTATGATGGTGAAGGATACGGATAAAGGAAGTGAACTCGTTACGCAGATTCAGGATTTGATGAAACTGCTGGTGGCGTATAGGACGGGGCTGATTAAGGAGAAACAATAATTTATAATTTCAGTATCGTTACCCCGCCCTCTACAATGATGCCTTTGTCATAGGTTTTCCCTTGGGTGTAGTAGCGGCTGCCGCCATAACCGCCGGTGAGGAATATGCCAAAGCGCTCGGTCAGGTGGTATTCCAGATTGACACGTGCCTGGAGGGCATAGAGACGTGCCGGAATGCCGTAGTCCTTGTTCTTGAAGGTTTCTATATGTTGGTATCCCAGATCTCCGCTGATGAACAGCTGTTTGTAGAGCGGTAATTCAAGACCGGCACGGTAGAAGAGGGCAGCGGAAAACTTATCGCCAAAATCCAGATAATGGGTACCGCCACCGAGGATGGTATAGAAGAGCCGGTTCTTGAAACGGGCACCTACATTCAGCTTGGTGGCATTACCACCGAAAAACATCAGTTGAACTTTTGTTTGGGGATTGGCATTGACTAATCCCAACTGGAAACCATCTAATTTTTCTTTGTAGTAGTTGAATAGACCTATTTGAAGCCCTTTGGCACGTATGGCCATATTGGCAGCGCCTATTTGTAATCCTCGGGCTGTACCACCCACCACATTGCCCAGGCCGGAAACCTGAACACCGGTCATATCTCCGGCGGTGATGTTGGTAAGGGCGGACATCTGCATGCCATTCAAGTCTTCACCGATTACACTTAGCAGGCCGGCCCCTGAAAATCCTTTGAAATTTCCACCGGAAATATTGGCGAGTCCGGCAAAGTGTATGCCGGAAGCACCTTCTCCGCTGATATTCAACAGGCCGCCTATGGAGGCGCCACGATTATAGTCCCCACTGATGTTTGCCAGACCGGAAATGATGACGCCTTGCGCATGGTTTCCGGTGATACCTACCAGTCCCGAAACGGATACTCCGATAAGGTTGTTGCCATTGATGTTGGTAATTCCTGCTATCTGCATGCCTCGCATGCTTCCCCCCACCATATTTGACAGACCTGCCATCTGTACACCGTTCACATCCCTGCCGGTTACACTGCCAAGAATATTCATGCCGAGGCCATTCAGACGGTTCATGGAGGAGAACACACCCAGATTGAAGCAGGTGCTTCCTATGGTATCAGTCCGCTGTGTGGAGATGTTTTTCCATAAGGAGATATTGATACCTACTGGGCCATGGTCTGTTCGTGGAGAGCGTTGTTTCCGGAAAGATTTCTCGGAGGATTTCTGAATCGTATCCGGCTGTACGCTGCCCGGATTATGTTCTTGGGCAAGAGCTGTCCCTGCAAAAAGCAGGGACACAAGGAGGAGGGAAAGGTTTCGTTTCATACTTTTTTCTATATTTCGTCCGGCCAGGGAGCTGGTTGGCGGGTGGCACGCAACAGAGGGCGCTGCGCATCCACAGACCGGAGGTAATTACTTAATTTCCGTGACAACTCTTTGACAACTTCAGGCTTCTCTCGGGCCATATCATGTTTTTCACTGATGTCGGCGGGGATGTTGAAAAGTTCCCGTCTACCGTCACCGAAATAATACACCAGCTTCCACTCGCCCGAACGGATGGAGCAAGTGGCTCCGATGCCCGGGCCGGAAGGACCCCAGCTATTGGGATAATGCCAGTAGATATCACGGTCTTTCATTTTACCTTTTCCGGTGAGCAATGGCATGAAACTGATGCCGTCGCGTTGCTGTACGGTTGTATAGTTGTCTACGCCTGCCATCTCAAGGATGGTGGGGAAGAAGTCCTCTATCATCAGGTAATGGTCGCATTGGGTTTGGGGCGCTACGATGCCCGGCCAGCGGACAATCATCGGTTCACGTATGCCTCCTTCGTAGGCGGAACCTTTACCACTGTTGAGCGGATAGTTCTGGACATGCAGTTGTCCGGCGCGGGTATGGGCCGCCAAACCGCCATTGTCGGACATGAAGATGAGGATAGTGTTTTCCGTCAGGTTGTTCTTGTCCAGATAGTCCATGATGTCTCCCAGACTTTTGTCCATACCCTCAATGAGAGTAGCATAGGCGGCTTCTACCGGAGGAAGGCCTTTGTCCAGGTACTTCTGGTAGAAACGCATGTCAGGTTGTATAGGGGTATGGATGGCATAGTGTGCCATGTACAGAAAGAATGGCTTGTCAGTCTGCTGTGCATCGTCCAGGGCCTTCATGGCCTCTATGGTAAGGGCTTCACTTAGGAAAGTGTCGGTTCCATGATATTTCTCCAGACCGGGTACGGCAGCCAGCGGGCTTTTACCGTCTGTTTTGTTGCCGAAATTCTCCTTGCCATAGTAGCTGGCAGGTGAACCGGCAGCATGTCCGGCTATGTTCACTTCAAACCCCATTTTCAACGGGTCGGCTCCGGGAGTGCCTTCAGCACCGAAGTGGGCTTTTCCGCAATGAATGGTGTGATAGCCATGGTCTTTGAGCACTTCGGCCAGGGAGGTGACTTGTGTGGTCCGTTCCACGCCAGGCTCTTGACAAATGCCGTTAACGTTCCATTCCGGATAAATCATGACCGAGTCGGGTTGTTCATGGGTAGTGTTCTTACGGAGGGTCCAACTGGTGACTCGATGCCTGGCAGCATTCATTCCCGTAAAAAGGCTGACACGCGTAGGTGAACTGATGCTGCATGCATAGGCCTGCGTAAACATTTTGCCTTGTGTAGCCATCCGTTCCATGTTGGGAGTATGGTACGTATCGTTGTACTTGGTACGCTGTGTCCAAAAGGGGAGGGACGTGTCTTGCCATCCCATGTCATCCACTAGGAACAGAATGATGTTTGGCTGCTCTTTTGGAGCAGGTACGGCATCCCCAGGCGGCATGCCATACGCTTCTCCCGCCATTCCGCATATCGGAAGCATGGCGGATAATAATAATTCGTTTCTCATTTAGATAATAATTTAGAAAGGGTTAGATAGGTTGTAGTTTAATTGTTTTTTTACATTATCCTTTGGCCTCCTGATACAAGAAGCGTTTGATAGATTTCTTCGGCGTTTTTTCAAATTCTTCAGGATAGATTTTCATTTTGAATATCTGGCTGTATGCGGGCAGTTCTGCATTCAGTGCCACACGGTTTTCCTCCATGACGCGTTCGATGTCGTCATTGTTCAGCCCATGGGCAAAGGCATCATCGAAGTCGGGGTAAACCAGACCTACCAGTTTCTCATTCTGCTGCACGATGATGCTTTCGGCTACATACGGCATATTGTTCAGTTTGTCTTCTATCTCTTCCGGGTAGATATTCTGAACGCTCGGACCAAGGAGCATGTGCTTGCTGCGTCCCTTGATGCTTACGTTGCCTTCGGCATCCATCAGGGCAAGGTCTCCGGTGTGCAGCCAGCCGTCTTTGTCGAGTACCTGTACGGTGGCCTCGTCGTTCTTGTAGTAACCCAGCATGACATTGGGACCACGGCAGACAATCTCTCCCGGAATGTTTTCGGGATCGGATGATAGGATTTTCACCTCCATACGCGGTGCGGCCTTTCCGCAAGAACCGGGTTTGAAGCGGGTCCAATCCTCGTAACAGATGATGGGACCGCATTCCGTCATTCCATAGCCTACCGTATAGGGGAAATCTATCATCTTTAAGAACTGCTCCACTTCCTGGTTGAAGGCAGCTCCTCCTACAATGATTTCTGCAAAGTTTCCGCCAAAGGCTTGAATCATTTGTTCGCGTACGGTTGCTTTTATCTTGTCGTTAATGATGGGTACTTTCAGCAACAGCTTCATGGCGGGAGTTTCCAGCTTGGGCAGTACGCTCTTCTTTATAATCTTTTCGATAATGAGCGGAACAGCCACAATCAGGTTAGGCTTCACTTCGGTGAAAGCCTGGAAAATGATTTTGGGGCTGGGCATACGAGTGAGGAAGAATATGTGGCAACCTACGGCGAATTCATACAGAAACTCGAATGCAAGTCCGTACATATGTGCCATTGGCAGCATGGAGACAATCTTGTCACCGGCTTTCAGCGGCAATACTTCGAAAGCAAAAGTAGTGTTTGACCAAAGGCTGCGGTAGGGCAGCATCACTCCTTTGGAGTAACTGGTGGTGCCGGATGTATAGTTGATGACCGCCAGTTCGTCGGGCTGGTCCTTGTGATAACTGACATGCTCCTTGCGGAAGTTCTTGGGGTATTTCTTACCGAACATTTCGTTGAGATGTTCGCGGGCATAGTCCAACTTTTCGCTGCGGGAGACAAGAATGTAGAAGTCTGCCATCATCATGATGCCCTCCAGCAACGGCATAGCACTTTCGTTGAGGTTTTCCCAAACCTGGTCGCCTACGAAAAGCAGTTTGGCTTCGGAATGGTTCACGATGTTGTGTACATTGTCTGCCTTGAACTCGTGAAGGATGGGGACGATTACCGCACCGTAGGTCAATGTTGCGAGGAACGTTACGCCCCAGTGGGAACTGTTGCGGCCACAGACGGCAATCTTATCGCCTTTCTTGATGCCGCTTGCCTCGAAAATGATATGCAGCTTTTCTATTTTGCGGGCTACGTCCTTATATTGTAGGGTTGCTCCCTTGTAATCGGTCAGAGCGTCTAAATCCCAATTTTCCTTTATGCTATTCTCTATATAGGCGATAAAACTTTGTTCCATGATATTAATTGCACATTTGGTTGAAAATTGTGCAAATATAAGGGTTTATATATAGAAAGCAAACTTTTATAAGGAAAATAGTTTTTATGGTGGCTATTTGTTAAAATTCGACAGTTATACCTAAAGTAGGCAGGATAGTGCCGCTTTCCTGCTTGAGGTATTTCATTTTATAGCGCTGTTCGGCAACAGGAGCAGACGGATTTTCGATGATGCCCGTACTCATTATCACATCCGGTTGCTTCAGTTTGTTGCCGGTGATATTCTGTATGTCCAGATAGATTCCTATCATGCAGTGATGGAAGTAGAAGGACTTGTCCACACGCAAGTCTAACTGGGCAAAGTTGGGAAGTCGCCCGGTATTATAGTACGCATAGTCGTAGTAGGGCTGTCCTTTGGCATCCCATGCTTCTACGAGTGATGATTTGTCTTCATCATAGGGAGTGTAGGGGCTGCCGCCTATATAGCTTAGCTTGCCTCCTATGCTCCAGCGCCGGGGCAGGTTGTATGTACCGCTCATGTTGAGTATGAAACGGTTGTCCCAGGTGGATGGAATGAAGTCTCCATCTGGACGGTTGCAGTATTCGCTGCGGTATAAGGTGAAGGAGGATACGAGATTGAACTTGCCGGATGCCTGCCAGCGGAACATGGTTTCCAGTCCGTAGGCCCTGCCGCTGGCTGTAGGGGCGAGTGCTTCGTTGCCGGTGACACCGTAATCGTTTCCTTTGCATGCCAACGGAATGTTGTCTTGAAGGGAAAGTGGCATACGGCTGTAACGCTTGAAGAAACCTTCTGCAGAAACCATGAACCGGTCTTGCAGGTGCCAGTCCACACCGAGGCTGCTTTCAAAGACCTGCATGTACTTCAGGTTTTTGTTGAGATATTGCCCTTCATTGTCTTTATATCCCAAAGCGGTGTAGGGAGGCAATTGGTGGTAGAGGCCGGTACTTCCGCGCAGGGTCCATTGTTCCGAGAGTTTGTAGGCTGCAGAGAGGCGTGGGG
>OGNO01001509.1_pt1 | contig 10406 bp, 9 predicted proteins | sample 1573491 | NCBI WGS metagenome assembly OGNO01 (sample SAMEA2581900, study PRJEB24529) | metagenome | biome: Human gut stool | place: China | collected 2011
ACTGCTGGAACAGGCTGCCCAGCATCAGCGGCACCGCAAAGGCAAGGATCAGCTTGAGCGGGCTGCCCTGCGTCATATCTTTCGTCATACGCACGTTCCTCCTTGGGAAAGCATCACAGACCTTATCACACGAATTTTTTTCCGACAAAAACGCCCTGCCGCGCAATGGGCAGGACGTTTTTGTTCATGTGGGTATTATATCAGGTTGCGATGAATTTTCAAGAGGTTTTTTCAAATTTTTCAGTGCTTCCCGGCCAGATGCTTCAGCAGCTGGAACAGAATGCTCCAGAAACCCGTTCCGGCATTACCCGAAGGCGGGGTCTCCTCATCCGGAACGCTCAGCGGCGGGTCATTCTGAATAGTGTGCGAGGAACTGTCTGGTACGCTCCTCCCGGGGATGATCGATGAGCTGTTTGGCAGGGCCCTCCTCCACGACCACGCCGCCATCCATGAACAGGATGCGGTCGGCCACATCGCGGGCAAAGTGCATCTCATGGGTGACAATGATCATCGTGGTCTTACGGTCAGCAAGATCACGCAGGACCTTCAGCACCTCGCCGGTCAGCTCCGGGTCAAGGGCGCTGGTGGGCTCATCAAAGCAGAGGATATCCGGGTGAAGCGCCAGCGCGCGGGCAATGGCCACGCGCTGCTGCTGGCCGCCGGAGAGCTGATGCGGGTAGTGGCCGGCCCGCTCCGAAAGGCCCATCTGCGCCAGCAGTTCTCTTGCCTGCTGTTCCAGCTCCGTGTGGATGGCCTTTTTGTTTGCCTGATATTCCGGACGTTCCTTTGCCAGCAGTTCTCCTGCCAGCATCACGTTCTGTAAGGCCGTGTACTGCGGGAACAGGTTGAAGTTCTGGAACACCAGACCGAAATGGAGCCGCTTTTTGCGGATCTCGCTTTCCTTCTGGGTGGCAGGGTCGGCAGCATCCCACATGGTCTCGCCGTTCACCTTGATCACACCCGTGTCAGGCCGTTCCAGAAAATTCAGGCAGCGCAGCAGCGTTGTTTTGCCGGAACCGGACGAGCCGATGATCGCCAGCGCTTCACCCTGCTCCAGATCCAGGGAGATGTCCTTCAACACATGGGTCTCGCCAAAATTTTTCCCGATACCGGAAGCTTCGAGCAACGCCATAATCTATCTGCCTCCTTAGCAGCGGAAATAATCGAGCTTTTTTTCAGCCCAGTTGAACAGGATGGTCAGTGCGCCCACAAACACCAGGAAGAAGAGCGCGGTGGAGAACAGCGGCCAGATCAGGCCCTTTGCGCTATACTCCTTGGCCATCATAATGATTTCCTTGTTGGCAATGGTGTTTGCCAGCGAGGTATCCTTGACCAGCGTGATGATCTCATTGCCCATGGGGGGCAGGATGCGCTTGACGACCTGAAGCAAGGTCACCTTGAGAAAGATCTGTGTTTTGGTCATGCCAAGCACCTGCCCGGCCTCAGTCTGCCCCTTGGGCACTGCTTCAATGCCGCCGCGGTAGATCTCAGAAAAATAGCAGGCATAGTTGATGGCAAAAGCCACCACCGCCGCCACCATCCGTCCGCCGGAGCCGGAGGGCCAGGGGTTGTTCATGCCCAGCAGGCCGGGGCCCAGATAGATCACGATGATCTGCAGCATCAGCGGGGTGCCGCGGATGATCCAGACAAAGGTCTTGACCAGCCCGGCCAGCGGCTTGCAGCGGCTCATGGAGCCAAACGAGACCACCAGCCCCAGCGGCAGTGCAAACAGCAGTGTCAGGGCAAAGAGCTCACAATTGAGCAGGAACGCGCCGGACAGGCGCATAAGAATCACAGACACAAAAACACACCTTTTTTATTCAGAATCCATATTCCCTTCCATCATCTCCGGTAAAAGTTCCCCCTGCTTGGGAGCCTTTCACACATCGGCAACAAAAAGCCTCCCTCACCGAGGGAGGTTGCATCGCATAGCGATGACGAAAGGAGTTTTACAACATACTCAGTCGGCCAGCGCCAGATCGTACTTGTCGGCCAGTGCCTGCATGGTACCATCGGCCTTCAGTGCATCAAAGGCCTCGTCCACAGCGGCGGCAGCATCACTGCCCTTGCGGAACGCCACACCGTACTCCTCAGCGTTCAGCTCGTCCACGATCTTCAGGTCAGCATAATCCGTGCCCTCACCGATCATAGCGTTGGCCAGGGTCAGGTCAAGTACAGCGGCATCGGCAGTGCCTGCGGCAACTTCCATCAGGCAGTCGGTCTGAACGCTCTTGGAAACGTAATCAGCCTGTGCCAGGTTCTCGTCCCCCTCAATGGCGGCCTCACCGGCGGAACCAGCCTCAGCAACCACGGTCTTACCCACCAGATCAGCGGTAGAGGTATAATCGGTGCCATCTTTCACAACGACCACCTGTGCATTCTTTGCATAAGCCTTGGTGGTAGCGGTGTTCTGCATGATGTCATCGGTCAGGGTCATACCGTTCCAGATGCAGTCGATGCTCTTGGCATCCAGCTCCACGACCTTGGTATCCCAGTTGATCTCCACAAACTCCGGCTCCACGCCCAACTTTTCGCAGACAGCGGTGGCCAGCTCGGTATCAAAACCCGTGAAGTTGCCATCGGCATCGGTGTAGTTCATGGGCTCGTAAACGGTGTAGCCGATGACCAGCTTTCCCTTGCCCTTGATGTAATCCAGGTCGCTGCCTGCAGCCTGGGATGCGGCACCACTGCCGGAAGCAGAAGCAGAGGCAGATGCGGCAGTGGAAGTGGAAGCGGCACCGCCGCAGGCGGCAAGGCTCAGTGCCATGGCACCGGCCAGGAATGCGGATACAAGACGTTTCATATACGGTTCCTCCCTCAGTGGCAAGCAGCCTTGTTTTATTGCTTTACCATGCTAAATTGCTAAACTGTGGTTATAGAATAGCGCGTTTTCTGCCATTTGGCAAGGGGGAAAACTGATTTTTCGCAGTTTGCTCAAATCTTTACCGCTTTACCACGGCAAAGCGGTCATTTTGACAAAACAAAAACGCCGCGTCGGCAGCTGCCAAACGCGGCGAGATGTTTTTCTCTGAAAACGCAGCGGAATGCCCCCTATCCGGGAGAGCCGGTGCGCGATTGCGAGACCGAAAAGGGCTTCCCCCTCAGCCCAGGGCATCCAGCGCCGCCTTTTGCAGATCGGTGATGTCAATGGTACACAGAGCCTTCAGGTCGGCATCGCCGCCGGAAAGCCCGGCGATCTCGGTGCGGGTCTTGCCCTTGAGGGCATCACAGAAGCCTTCGCTGTGCTCATACCACTCCTTGCCCAACGCCGATGCGCCGCGCATCCCGTAGTCCTCGCCCAGCTCCAGCTTGGTCTTGACGAGGTCCGGGGCTGTCACACCGCCGTCCGACACCACCGTCAGGGCCGGCTCGGCCATATCCGCAATGGCACTGGTCACGCGGTGATCCGCATCGGTGGTCAGTGCCACGATGCTCACATCCACCTGCGCATTCACATCCTTGTCATCGGTGGCGGTAATGTCCGAAGTCCCGTTCACCGCTTCGATGCCCAGCGCGGCCCTGTCGCCCTTGGCGGCACCCAGTGCCCTGGCATTGGTGCAGGCCCGGGTCACGGCATCCCGGTAGCGGTCCACTGCAATGGTGCAACCGCTCAGCAGGTCGGCATCCGTGGGCTTGCCATCCTTATCCACTTTGAGCATGGAGACCTGTTCCGGGGTCATGCCGATCAGGTAACTGGCAAAGGCATCTGCCTGTTCCGCCCAGCCCTTTTTCAGAGAGGACACTGCCGCCAGCGGGTAATCGTCCCCCTTCTGCCGCTTGGTGCGCCAGTCGGTGGGCAGGGTCACATGGCCGGTGCTGTCCGCCGAAACAGACACTTCCAGCTCATCCAGCAGAACACTCTCCAGTTTCCCCTCGCCATCCAGCAGGACAGCGGCCGCTGCCAGTTCAATTTTCCCTGCCCTGTCCTGATCGGTGGCCTCTGTCACCACACCCAGACCGGTTTTCCATGCCGCTGTCTGGGTCTGTGCGGAGGATGTGCCGCTGCTTCCGCTCATGCTGCCGGAGCTGCCCGACCCGGCGTCCGTTTTGCCGCAGGCGGTCAGCAGCAGCGCCGCCGCCATGGCACAGCTCCAAAGAGCCCGATGGTTCTGATTCATAGATACGCTCCCTTTCCACACGGCCCGTTGGGCCTTTGCCCCATAGTATGTCCAGAAGAGCGTAAGATTACGCAGCCGACGGGAGTTTTCCAAAGCAAGTGTCCGCTGGGGTGGGACCCTGTTGCCGCAGGCAATAGGGCGGGCGATGGAATGGCCCGTTTCACTTGCGCGGAAAAGCTCCCCGAGTGCTGCGCGCAGCCGCTTACATCAACGGGCTCAGCAGCCGCAGCACGCTGTCCAGTGCTGTGCCCGGCAGATTGGTGCGGCAGTCGGACCGCATGATCTCCCGGCACTGCGGCAGGGTGCGTTCCACATCCTTCCGCAGTGCGGCGATCTGACTGTTATGGAAGAGCAGTGTTCCGCACTCAAAGTGGAGAAACAGGCTCCGGTAATCCATATTGATGCTGCCCACCACGGCGACACGGTCATCGCTGACATAGCACTTGGCGTGGAGGAAACCGGGCGTGAATTCATAAATGCGCACGCCCGCCCTGAGCAGGGGCAGATAGTAGGAACGGCTGAGCCGGAACACCAGCTTCTTGTCCGGGATCCCGGGCAGGATGAGCCGCACGTCCACCCCGCGCTTGGCCGCATTTTTCAGAGCATCCAGCATCTCCTCGCCCACGGCCAGGTAGGGCGTATAGATATAAACATATCTCTGGGCCTGAGAGAGGATGTCCAGATAGACCGTCTCGGCCAGCGGTTCCTCGTCCAGCGGGCTGTCCGCGTAGGGCTGTACCACGCCATCCTGCACTGCAGGCAGGCGGGTGGGCGCAAAGGCGGTGTAATCGGTCTCCTGCGGGCGGAAGGCGTTCCATGCATTGAGGAACATCACGGTAAAGTTCCAGACAGCGGCACCCTCCAGCCGGATGGCCGCATCCTTCCAGTAACCAAAGCGCTGCTCGGCATTGATATACTCATCCGCCAGATTCACACCACCGGTGTAGGCCACATTGCCGTCAACCACCACGATCTTGCGGTGGTCGCGGTGGTTCATCACCAGCGAGACCAGCGGCACCACCGGGTTGAAGGGGATGCAGCGGATGTGCGCCTTCTCCATGCGGATGACAAAATCACTGGGCAGGCCCAGCAGACTGCCAAAATCATCGTAGATCAGCCGCACATCCACGCCCTGGGCGGCCTTGCGGCGGAGGATCTGCTCCACACCGTCCCACATTTTGCCGGAACGGAGAATAAAGAATTCCAGAAAAATGAACTTCTCTGCCTTGTCCAGATCTGCCAGCAGCTGGGGATACATCTCCTCCCCACAGGAAAAGTAGTGAGCAGCGGTATCCCTCCAGGCCGGATACGGCCCGAACTTTGCCACATAGCGGCTCAGGTTCCGGCTGGAGATATCCAGCGCATCGGTCTGGCCCTCAGGCTGGGCAAGCTCGGTCTGATGGGCCTTTTCCACCTTCTGCATCCGCTCCCGCAGATACTTGGCGGGGGCCTTGTTGCCAAAAGCCAGATAAAGCGCGCCGCCCAGCAGGGGCAGAAGGCCGATCAGAACGATCCAGCCGATCTTATAAGCACTGTTTTCATCCTTGCGCACCAGATACAGCACGATCATGATGCTCAGCGCCTTCAGGGCACCGTTCAGCCAGACCCGCCCCGCCGTGAAGGACCAGAACGCCCAGAGCAGCCAGAGCACCTGTAAAGCCACCAGCACCACCGTGATCGTGACACGGTTGAAGATGCGGTTGAAAAACTTGACGATGGGCAATCTGAACATGTGGTATCCCTCCCCTGCCGCCCACGGCGATTTTTGATGCTGTTAGTATAGCGCAGAGCGGAGGATTTTGCAAACAAAAAAGCGCCCACAACGGCTTTCCCCGCTATGAGCGCCTATTCAATCGTGGGCAGAATTTTTCCGAGGGCCGTTCGCTTATGCTTCCGCGTCCTCATAACCAACCAGCAGACCGCCCAGCTCTGCATAATAGCTGCACAGACCGCCGCATTCGCTGATGTCCACCTTTGCTCCATCAAACACAGCCATTACCATGTGCTTCAGGCGCTCGGCGGCGGCTGGATTGCCGCAGTGAGAGATATGGAGCCTGCCGTTGGTGTAGCCGTGCTCCTTGAGTTCCAGCACGATGCGTTCCAGCGCGCCATGCTCACCACGGGTCTTGCAGAGAACATCCAGCTCTCCGGCCTCACTTGCCTGTCCGATGACCCGGATGCCCAGCATCCGCGCCACAGCAGCAACAGCAGGCTTCACGCGGCCATTGCGGGCCAGATTGGCCAGCGATTCCAGCGAGAAGAGCAGATGGGTGTGCTTGTGGTAGCGGAGCATCTCTTCACAGACCTCGTCAAACTCCTTGCCCTCAGCCAGCAGATCCCGCAGATGCTCGGCCAGCAGGCGCTGCTCCGGGCCGGTGGAAAGGCTGTCCAGCACGAACACCCGCTTGCCGGGGTTCTCCTGCTGGTATTCCTCGGCGGCCAGCTGGGCGGCATTGTAGCTGCCGGACAGAGTGCCCGTGATGGTGATGGCATACACCTCGTCGGCTCCCTCGTAGGCGGCCAGCCAGTCGCTGACGTTGGGGCAGGAGGTCGAGGTCTTGCCCTTATAGGTACGCAGGGTCTGGGCCATGCCCACGGCATCCATCGTGCCGTTGTCCAGATATTCGGCATCGTCGGTGATGATCTTCAGGGGAACGCATTCAAAATCCACGCCCTGCAAGGTGTACAGGCTGGCGGAGGAATCCACAACAATCTTGGTGTTCATAAGCATTTATCTCCATTCCGGCGGCAGCGGATGCCGCAGTTTTTCCTGTTGTCTGAATCACTATATCAGCTTTTCAAAACCCTGTCAACTGTTTTATTGAATTATTTCAAAAGTTTTCAATTTCCTGTTGACCGCATTTCCAAAACATGGTATACTGTCCGCATGAAATTAGAATCAAACCGCCGCGTTGCGGCCTGCGCCGCAGGGTTTGCCCTGCCCCGGTATGCAGAACTCCCCACCGTAGGGCTTTATCTGGATCAGAGTGTACAGTTTGTCAACGGGTGTTTCCGCACATTTCAGGGGGTGGAGCTCACCGCTTCCATGGTGAGCAACTACGTTAAGAAAGGGATCATCAGCCACCCCATCAAAAAGAAGTATACCCGGGATCAGCTGGCCTGCCTGATCTACATCGTAGTTTCTAAAAATGTCCTGTCCATGGAAAATATCGACAGTCTGTTCAAGATGCAGCGGGCGCATTATACCTCCGCGCAGGCGTATGATACCTTTTGCGATGAGCTGGAGAATTACCTGCCCTATGTGTTCGGCCTGACCAAAAGCTTTTCCGAGCTGGAGCCGGATGTTGATGATGCACGCAAGCTCCTGCGCAGTACCATCATCTCGGCTGTGAACAAGATCTATCTGGACTGCGTTTTCACCGACCTGCGGCAGGAGCAGGCTCTCTGGCCCGATATCCTGCCGGATCTGGCGTAATAACAAAAAACGACCCTCTCTGTCACGCTTTGCAAAACAATGATGGAGAGGGCCATTTTTTCTTAAAATGTAAGTGCAGGGCTGATCTCATTGCGGCGCTGGGCCTGCACGATGCAGTCCTTTTCCGGCACGACACCTGCCGCACCCAGGGTGTTGAACATGGTCTGCAAGGCAAGCGCCGGGGTGTTGTTCTCCTGCGAGAGATGGCAGAGGGCAAACTTCTTGCATCCCTCCTGGATCAGCTCCAGCAGCTTTGCCGAGCACTCATCGTTGGAGAGGTGGCCCCGGTTGGACTCGATGCGGGAGCGCAGGTAGTAGGGATACCGCCCGCTGCGGAGCATGTGGAGGTCGTAGTTGCTTTCCAATGCCACCAGGTCACAGCCGCTCAGGGCCTGATGCACCGGCGGGGTCAGGACTCCCAGGTCGGTGGCAATGGTCATGGTCTTGTTGTCCGGGGTGTGGATGCGGTAGCCCACGCATGGTACGTCGTGGCTGGTGGGGAACATCGTCACGCCGAAATCTCCCACATCCTCTTCCCCGCCGGACAGGGTGCGCAGCGCACAGCTGGCGGGCACGATGCCGTTTGCATCCAGAAAATCCAGCGTATCGTCTGCGCCGTATACCGGCAGCGGATTCTTTTTGAGGAAGGTGGCCAGCCCCTTGACGTGGTCAGAGTGCTCGTGGGTGACCAGAATGCCCGCACAATCGCTGATGTTCAGGCCCAGCTCCTTGAGCGCCGCCGAGGTGGTGCGCACGCCCTTTCCCATATCGATGATGATGTACTTCTCCCCCGTGCGCACCACGCTGCAGTTGCCGGAGGAACCAGAGTATAACGAGATGAATTCAGACATTTCAAACCTCAAGAAACGAACCTCTCCGTCATTGCTTCACAAAAGCTCCCTGTCAGGAAAACTTCTGCAAAACAGACTGAGAGGTTCTGAATGATCACATTGCCGATTCCAGTGCGGCAGGCATCCGATCCACCTTGCTGATCTCAGCGCCCAGGCCGCGCAGCTTTTCCACGATGTTCTCGTAGCCGCGCTCAATGTGGCCGATCTCCTCGATCTCACTGGTGCCGTCTGCCATCAGGGCAGCCACGACCATGGCCGCACCGGCACGCAGGTCAGAAGCGCGCAGGGGGGCGGGGTTCAGCTTGTCCACACCCTCAAACACGGCCACCTGACCGTCCACCTGCACCACTGCGCCCATCTTGCGCAGCTCGTCCACATAGCGGAAGCGGTTATCCCACACGCTCTCGGTGATGGTGGAGGTCCCCTTTGCCACGCTGAGCAGCACACCCATCAGGGGCTGCATATCGGTGGGGAAGCCCGGGTGGGGCATGGTGTTGATCTTGAGGGGCAGGATGTCGCCGGTGCGGCGAACCCGCACAGCATCGTCAAATTCTTCCACCTCAATGCCCGCACGGCGGAGCTTTGCGGTGATAGGCTCGAGGTGCTTGGGGGTGACGTTCTTCACCAGCACATCGCCGCCGGTGGCCGCTGCAGCCACCATGTAGCTGCCGGCCTCGATCTGGTCGGGAATGATGGAGTAGTTGCAGCCGTGCATCTCCTTGACGCCGTGGATCTTGATGACGTCGGTACCGGCGCCGTGTACGTCTGCACCCATCATATTCAGGAAATTGGCCAAATCGACAATGTGCGGCTCACGGGCCACGTTTTCAAGAATCGTCGTGCCTTCGGCCAGGACAGCGGCCAGCATGGCGTTCATCGTGGCACCGACGGAGACCGTGTCAAAAAAGACGTGCCCGCCGACCAGATGCTCCGACCTGACGTGGATCTGGCCGTACTCCACGGAATCCTCTGCACCAAAGGCGGTGAAGGCTTTCAGGTGTTGGTCAATCGGGCGCGGGCCCAGATTGCAGCCGCCCGGCATGGCGACTTGACCGGAACCAAAGCGGCCCAGCAATGCGCCGAGAAAGTAGTAGCTTGCGCGCATCTGGCGTGACAGCTCATTGGATACCTCGGTGCTGTCCAAATGCGACGTGTCAATTTCATAGGTGCTGCGGCTGACCATGCGGATGCTCGCACCCAGCTCGCTCAAAATCTGCAGCGACGCCATGACATCACTGATACAGGGCAGGTTTTCAATCAGGCACTTCCCGCCGGCCAGGATCGTGGCCGGGAGTATGGCAACCGCGGCGTTCTTTGCGCCGCCAATGTTGACATCGCCAACAAGCGGCTTACCTCCGCGAATAACGTATTTTTCCAAGTGTAGCTCTCCTTTGTGCGGTAATCGGCTCGTATACCCTCTGTACAGGGCCGACCTATAGTACACACTTTCTAAGATTATACAACATTTTGCGTTAATTGAAAAGGCCTGTCCCCTGCAATTGCAAAATTTTTGTGAAACAGCACAAGATATGTTGACCATGCACCGTAATTTCGCCGGAAATCACATACCCGAGAACAGCGTATAGGCGCTGAACAGCGCACCGTTATAGGACATCTCAAAGTGGCAGTGGTTGCCGGTGGAGTTGCCGGTGGAGCCGGCCCGGGCCACCTGCTGGCCCTTGTAGACGTGCTGCCCCACGCTGACGGTCAGGCTGGAATTGTGGCCGTACCGGGTGACGTAGCCGTTGCCGTGGTTGATCTCCACAAGATACCCGTAGCCGCTCATCCAGCCGGCGTAGGTCACGGTGCCGCCATCGGCGGCATAGATGGGCGTCCCTCTGGGGACAGCGATGTCAATGCCCTTATGGTTGGTGGAGCCGATACCGCCGGGGGATTTTCGCCCGCCGAAATACGAGGTGATGCGGCCGCTGGTGGGAGTCTCCAGTCCCGCGATCATGCGCAGGGTGGTGGTCTTGCCGCAGCCGGAGGGCCCCAGCAGCG
>OGNO01001510.1_pt1 | contig 10401 bp, 1 predicted proteins | sample 1573491 | NCBI WGS metagenome assembly OGNO01 (sample SAMEA2581900, study PRJEB24529) | metagenome | biome: Human gut stool | place: China | collected 2011
CCACTCTTGAGCACTCTTCCAAAAGGATGGGCTTGCTGCTCTTCACACGGTTCTTCAAAAATCCCCGGCCCTCAATGGTCGCGTCCAGCTTCACTCCGTCGATCTCGGTCGCCAGTGCAGCCTTGTCCACCGCAATGGGGTAGTAGTTCTGCACTGTGGCCCGCTTGTAGCCCACCAGCTGCAGGCTCGTCTCGTTGATCAGCTTCGTGGTGTAGGTTCCAAAAAACTCCTTCATGTCCGCGCACCACGCCCGGTCGTAGTCGGTCATGGCCGCTTCCAGCGTGTTCAGGATGGTGTCCGCCATGGCTTCCCCGTTTCCGTCGCTCAGCATGCCCAGCTGCACCAGCTGTCCCTTCTGGTAGGCCTGCTCCACGTCGCCCTTGCTGTACAGCTGCGCATCCGGCACCACCATGCCGCCGGTCATCAGGTGCTCCCGGCTGTCCTTGTTCTGCAGGTGCATGTACAAACTGCACAGCTGCGCATGGGTCAGCGGCACCGCGTTGTGGTCCGTGTCTCTCAGGCCCACGTCCACAAGGTCCGCACCCGGCCCGGCAAAGGCCTGCGCTTCCTTGGCGTGCTTTGCGCCCGTCACGTCCGCAAACAGCTTCTCGCCCTCGATGGTGATCTTCGTCTGCCGGTACTGGCCGTCGTTCAGCATCTGCCCGATCTTCTCCATCTGGCCGCCGTTCTTGTAGCCGCCCAGCATCCGCAGCACCCGCTCGGCCCCCAGCATGTCCAGGTTGTACTTGGTCAGCAGGTTCTGCAGCCCGTCCAGCGCCCCGCCGGGGTGGTTGCCCTTGCTCAGTGTCACCTCATAGGCTGCCTCGTCCGCGATCTTGCTCACCTCTTCGGCCTTCGCAAGGCTCACGGTCTTGTTCTCGTTCCGGATCACATGCAGCGTCGCGCTGGTGATGGCCTTCAGCATCCGCATCTGGTCCACCGTCATGGGCAGGTAGGTGCGGCTCTCGGTCTCCCGGATCCGCTTACGCAGCCGCTCCTGCAAGGCCAGTGCCTTCTCGCTGTAGGGCAGCGCCTCGGCTTCCGCCAGCTTTGCCTGTAAGTCGGCCAGCTTTGCATCCTTCCACGCCGTCAGGTCGGTCTGCAGCGCCGTGATCAGCTTCGGCACCCCGGTCTGCTCCCACTCGGTGGTCATGGCCGTGGGGCTGCCCTCGCTGCCCATGCTCGCCTGGATGCTGTTCTGCAGCCGCGTCAGCTGGTTCACAGCCCGGTCGTTCAGCACGGTCATGTCGGCGATCTTTGCCACCTCCGCCGCCTGCACGATCAGCCGCTGGCTCACATACTTGCCCTTGCTCGGCCGCAGCACCATCTGGTTCAGCGCCGCCGCATCCTGCCGGATGCCCCGCTTCAGCTCGTCCATCTTCCGGCCGTCCCGCGCTTTCTGCACCCGCTTCTCGGCCACCCGCTTCGCAATGGCAATCTCCTCATCCCGCTGCTGGCGTGCCACCTCGGCGGCCAGTGCGTTCCGCTGCGCCTGCTTCTGCTGCCAGGCCTCGGCCTTCCGCTGGTTCTCTTCCTCCCATTCCATGATCTCGTTTTCCTGCACGATCAGGCTGTACTCGGCCTTGTCCGCACGCCGCTGCTCGTCCCGCACCTGCCGGGCAAGGTCGGCGTTCTCGCCCCGCAGCTGCCGCACCTCCAGCCTTGCCTCGTCCCGCATCTGCTGCAGTTCGGTCCGCATCCGCTTGCGTTCGGCTTTCCATTCCCGCTCGTAGGTCTCCCGCAGCACGGTCAGCTTCTCGTTCAGATCGCCCACGTTGCTCACGTCCACGCCCAGCAGTTCCAGGTTCGCGTCCAGCTGCTTTTCCGCTTTCGCGTTCCGCTTCTGCAGCTCGCTCACATGCTGCACCTCGGCGTTCCGGCCCGCTGTGCGCTGGTTCTCGGCCAGCCGCCGGTTGAATTCCCGGCTCTGCACCTTCTGCACGCCCCGCAGGCCCTTTTCCACCTCGGCCGCCCGCGCCGCGTCTCCGGCAGCCGCCTTCGCCGCTTCCAGGTTGTGCCGCTGGATGCCCTCAAAAATAGCCTCGGCATCGGTCAGCTGGGGCAGCTGCATGATATCCCCGATGATCCTGCCCGCCAGCTCCATTCTGGCGTCCTCGTACTCGGCCTTGTCCGCAAAGCGGCTCATGGTCTTCGGCTTGATGGCGTCGTGCAGGTTCATCAGCACATCCAGCCACTCGGTGCTCTCGAAGCTCAGACTGCCAGCCACACCGGCCTGCTCTGCGGCCTGCTTCCACAGCGCCTTGGCTCCATCGGTCACTCCGCCCACGGCGCGGTCATCGTTCACAAGGCTCTCATACTGCTCCGCCGGGTTGCCGTCCCGCACGCCTTCGGCCTGCCGCAGGGTCACGCCGTGGCGCCGTGCCTCGGCCACCGCCTCGCTCCAGCTTCCGTACCGCTTCACAAGCTCGGCCTTTGCCTGCCCGCTCTTGTTCACGGTGTACTCCAGCTTGTGCAGCTCCGGGTACTCGTCCCACAGTTCGCTGTTGCGGTACATTGCCCCGTCCTGGATCTCCCCTGCCAGCGTCTCGGCCAGCGCTTCGGCCTTGTTCATGTCCGCGCCGTCCGCCTGCATGTAGTTCACCAGCACTTCGGTCTCCTGCGCCAGCTTTGCCCGGTCCGCCTTGCTGCCGTTGGCCTTCAGCCAGCGCCCGGCCAGCTCGTCCACCGCGATACGGCTCACATTCACGCCCTTTGTCAGCACAAAAAACTGGCTCAGTGTGTCCAGCGCCGCCGCCTTCTCGGCGATCACCCGGCTTGCCTGCTGCTGCTCGTTCCGCTTCGCGTCCTGGCTCGCCTGTTCTGCCAGCTGGTAGCGGAATCTTGCCAACTCGCTTTCCTGTGCCAGCTCCCCGGTCCTGTAATAGTCCCGGATTTCCCGCACCACTTTGTCCGCGTCCACACTCCCGCTGTACGCTTTGCTTGCCGCCACACGTCCGTCCGCCGTGGAAATGTCCAGAATGAACTGCCCGCGTTCCCCGCTCAGCTCGTCCACCATCTTCCGGATCTGTTCCAGCTGCTGCGCGGTCGGCTCCGCGTCCGCAGAAAGGTCGATGCCCGGCCCCTCCGCCATCACGCGCACGTTTCCGTCCAGCAAAAACTCGTTCAGCGCTTCCGTGCCGGTCTTTACTTCTGCCGGGCCGAACACCTCCAGAATTTCCCGGTGGTCGGTGTCCCGGCTACGGTCATTCTGGGCAAAGTCCAGCATCTGGCCGTCCGGCAGAATGTACCCTGCCCGCCGGAATTCTTCCGTCACGCCGAACTGCTCCTTCGCCAACATCCGCCGGTACTCCGCATTGCCGCCGTACGCTTTGGCTCTGGCATTGTAGGCGTTCTGTGCATCCTTGGCCTGGGCGTCCTTCCGCTGCTGCAGACGCTCATTGGCTGCTTTCATCTGCTCCGTCAGGGCGCTGTCCCGCTCTTCCAGCGCGGCCAGGCGGCTGTTGTACTCCTTGCGCTTTGCAAGGTAGTCCTGGTATTCTGCGCTGTCCCGGTAGGCCTTGCCCTCTGCGGAAAAAACGCCCAGCGCCTTTTTCTTTGCCTCGATCCGCTGCACTTCGGCACTGTTCAGCCATGCACTGCGTTCTTCCTTCAGGGCACTGCGCTGCTTGGTCAGCTGCTGCTGTTCGGTGCGCAGCTTTGCCAGCTCATCCTGCTCCGCCAGCTGATAGCGCACATTTTTCTGCACAGCTGCATTGTTTTCCTTGCTTTTGGCAGAGGTTTGTGCTATAGTAGTGTCAGAAGATACTTCCTGAGCATCCGCAAGGGTGCTCCGCACAGCTTTCGGGAGCTGTGTGGGAGTATCTTCTTTTTTTGTCATATTTCCCTCAGTGTCAAACGTCACATAGCTTCCATCTGTCCAGCATACCTCATGAACATAGAAATTCTTCATGCCATTCTGCCGGGTGTATTCTCTTACAATCACGCCTTCATACAGCTTTGTTCCGTCAATTTCGACGGGCGCTGCAAAGACATAAGTATCATACCCTCGTCCCTGCCAGTTTTGCTCATACCCGATTTGCTTTCCTTTTTGAATTACTTCGGGGACTGCAGCAACCGCAACCTGTTTTGCTTTGCTGTTCCCATGCTGCACCGTTGCACGTGCACCGCTCTTTGTCAACTCCACCGTTCCGAAGTTTTCACGAATCACTTTGTTTCCTATAGAATCAAAGAATTCTTCAACATTGGAAATGTTTTCGTTTCGCGTTTTTCCGAAAGACACCTCTGTTCCTTCGATTGTCGCCACCGGTTTCATTTCTTCCAATTCGTCCAGATGGCCGTTCATCTGCTCCACCAGAGAATCTTTTCCCTCGTGCAGCTGGAACCGCACCCCCTGCGCCGCACCCTCACTCTTGAGGGCTGCGGCGTTTTCTTTTGCCGCGCGCAGGGCGTCCATGGCCTTTTCCGCGTGGGCAAAGTATTCCTCCTGCAGCGCCCGCTTCTCGGCTTCCGCCAGTCGCTGGGCTTTCAGGGCTGCCCGGTTCTCCGGGTCCTTCGCCAGCACTTCCTTTGCCCGGCTCACGATGTCGCTCAAAAGGTCCTTCACCGCGTTCATCACCTTGCGGATGGTCCCCGCCCGGCCTGCGTTCTTCTCCGCCTGCCCGCGCTGGAACTCCACCCAGCGCTTGAAGCTCTCCTCGCTGTCAAAGATGCCGCGCCAGGCGTCCGCCACCAGCTCTTCCGCCGCTTCGCCGTAGGTCAGTCCCTGCTGTGCGTAGTCGGAAAGTTTATTCTGGATCAGCTCGTCAATGTTCTCAAAGCCCTCGCTCTTGGCCAGATACTCCATCACATGCTGCTGCACCGCCTTTGCGCCCTCGGTGTCCAGCGCGTTATACCAGTGCCAGTCCTCGTGCAGCACGGTGCCGAACACGTCTCCCGCGCTGTCTGCAAAAAAGATCTGTCCGGCAGCCGTGTCCACATAGGCCTTCACCCGCTCGTCGCCTTCCAGCACCGCCTTCAGCACCGCATCGGTGTCGGTGCCCCGCGCATTCAGCTCGATCAGCTTCGTGGCCACCTCGTCTGCCGTGCGCATGGTGCCTTTGTACAGCACCCGTCCGCTGCCGCTCACGCTCTTTTCGCTCAGCGCACCGCCCGGTGTCCCGGTCTGCACGGCCCCGGCTTCCGCTTCGCCCTTGCCCTGCAGCCACGCGATCTTCAGCGCCGCCGCGCCGCCGGGCTGTGCCAGCACATAGTCCGTGTTCACTGCAAGGCCGTTCATGCCCTTCGCCAGCTCCATAGCCTTGTCAAAGGTGGTCACGTCCTCCATCTGTCCCAGCCGGTACAGGCTGGAGGCCGCCGCCGCATACCGGCTCTCGTCCGCAATGCCCGTCGGCATGTTCCGGCTCAGCGTCTGTGCCGCGCCCTCGCTCACCTTCCAGTGCAGCAGCTCCCGCTGTACGCTGCTCTTCTGCGCGCCCTCGCTGCGCACTTCCAGCCCGGCCGTCTCCCGTAGGGCTGTCGGTTCCGCCTGCTGTGCAAAGGCTCCCTCACCGAGGGAGCTGTCGAGCGAATGCGAGACTGCGGGAGTTTCCACCGTTTCCCCGGTGTTTTCCACGGTCCGCTTCTGTGCCGCCTGCGCCTGCTGCTCGGCCTGTGTCCGCGCAGCCATCTCCGGATCCAGCACCTGCGTCTCCACGGTCCCGTCCGGGTTCCATGTGGTCATCACGCCGTCCCGGATCTCCCGGCCGCTGCCCTGCAGTTCCCCGGTCTGCTCCTGCTGCACGGCTTCCGGTTCCTGCTGTTCCTCCTGTGCCGACTGCGCCGTGCTCCGCTCGGCTTCCATCTGCCGCAGCACCTGCCGGGTCTGTGCCGCCGTTTCGGGCAGCTCCATCCCGTATGCCTCGGCAAAGGCCGCGCGGTTTGCTTCGTTGGCCTCGTTCGGGGTAAACAGCTTGATGGTCCTGCTTGTCAGGGTCCCGCTGTCCATCGCTTCGGCCAGCTGCTGCACCGCCGGGTTGCTGCTCTGCACGGTCTGTTGCTCCGTCACTGCCTCACTTGCCGCCGTTCCCAAGGCTTCCACCTCGGGAGAGCTGTCAGCGCCCTGCACTGACGGAGATGGTTCATTCCGCTGTCCGGTCTGTCCTTCCGTCTCCAGCGCCGCCCGCATCTTTCCCAGCTGCGTGCCCACGGCACCGCCCAGCGCGCCGGATGCGCCGCCGGAAAGGCCGCTTTCCAGCGCCTGCAAAAAGGTGTCTCGGCTGAACATCTCCTCGGCCGCCTGCGCGTCGCCCAGGGCCGCGTCAATGGCCTTGTCCGCATAGGTCTCCACAAAGGCCTGCATGGCATTGTCAATGCCGCCGGACACCGCATTCGCCACCGTCGGGTACTGCTGCGCCAGCACACCATTGTCCGCCACGCTGCGCACCATGTCCGCCAGCTTGCCCGCCAGCGTGTCCTTGGCGTAGTCGCTGCCCATGGTCCGGGCAAGGTCTGCCGCGCCCACGCTGTTGATGGCCCACCCCGCGCCAAACTTCGCAAGGCCGCCTGCCAGCGTCTTGCCTGCGCTCTCGCCCTTCTCGATGCTCTGGCCCATGCTCTCCGCGCCGCCCTGGGCGCTCAGCACCGGCAGCACCAGCGCCGGGCTAACGCCCGCCACCGCAAGGTTCTCCGCCGCACTGGTAACCACGCCCATCAGCTGGCGCGCAATGGGGCTCATGCCCGCCTGCGCCGCTTCGTTCAGCTGCTGGCCGCGCTTGTACATCTGGTAGCCCAGGCTCTTCTCCGGGTCGATGCCCTCGCTCACCTTTGCCCCGCTGATCCGCGCCCGCATCCGGTCGATCTCGCTCTGGCTGTAGCCCTTGGCCTTCAGCTCTTCGTCCGTGTAGGCCATGCCGGTGCTCTGGGCCGGGGCCGCCATCACCCCGCTGCTGTTCAGCTGCATGGCGTTGTCCCGCCCTGCATACTGGGTCTTTCCGCCGGTCATCAGGCACAGCAGTTTCCACTGCCGGTTGTCGCTCTTCACGCTCTCCTGCAGCTCGTTCCAGTTTTTGCCGGTCTCCACTGCGTTCTGCACGCTCCGCACGGCCGTCTCGCCCGCCATCAGCGGGGCCGACGCCACCGTGTCCACAATGCCGCCGATCGTGTTGGAGGTGCGCCGCGCCGCCCGCTGCCAGTCCGGCAGGGCATCAAAGTCGGCAATGTACTGCCGCGCCTCGTGGATCTGCTTGCGGCTGTAGCCCTTGGCCAGAAGCTCCGCGTCGGTGTACTCCCGCTTTTCCGTGCTCGTTTCTGCCGTCGGCGCACTGGCCATTGTCCCGCTCACGCTTGTCGGCTTCATGGCGTTGTTTCGTTCAGCATAGGTCTTGTTCCCCTTGCCGGTGCGCAGCAGCCGCACCAGCTGCCGGTGCTGCGGGTCTGCATCCATCCACTGGTTCAGCCGGTCGAAATCGCTGAACTTGTCGGTTGCCTTCAGCTCTTCCGTCTCCTGCTTCAGCTGCTGCGCATCCCGCGCATACCAGCTCTCCACCCGCTTTGCGTCCGCATCCTTGATCTGCTTTTTTACGCTCTCCGCGTTCGGTGCGCTGGCCAGCGCACCGCTCGCGCTCTGCATCGGCATGGCGTTGTTTCGCTCGGCATAGGTCTTTCCGCTCTTGGTCCCGGTCATCTGCCCCAGCACCTGCGCGCTCAGGCTTCCGCTCGTGGGTTTCTGGTTGCTCTTTCCCGCGCTCTGCGTCCCGGCCTTCTGTGCCGTGCTGCGCACGCTGGTGCCAGCGCTCCGGTTCACCCAGGCGTCGGTGCTTTTGGCCGCCGGCTTGGTTCCTCTGCCCGTCCGCAGCGCGTCGATTTTTTCCGCACTCCAGCCGGTGCTTCCGCTGCTCCGCGCTGGGGCCGTCGTGCTTTTCGGTGCCGCGCTCTGGCCGGTTCTCGCTGTGCTCTTCTGCCCATTATTCTGTTTGCGCAGCTTTTCAATGTCCTGTGCGCTCCATCCCATACGCTCACCTCATCACTTCGTTCCGCGCCACTCGTAGTCGATCTGGTTCATAATGGCCGAGATCTGGTCGCTGCTCAGGCTCGTGTTGTTGGCCAGCTCGCTTGCGATCTGGTTCTGGCTGTACCCGCTGTTGGCCATCTTCCGCGCGTTGTACATGCCCTGCTCCCAGGCTGTGCCGTTGGCTTTTCCCGGGTTGCCCACGCCGCTCAGCCGGTCGATACGTCCCCCATCCGCCAGCACATCGGTATAGTAGCTGTAGCTTTTGTCATCCGGCTTCATACTGTTGTATGCTTTCAGCATCGTGTTCAGCTGCGGCTGGGTGTACCCGTCTGTCTTGTTGCTCTGCTTGTTTGTGTTCTGGTTTCTGTTCTTTCCGCCGCTCCCGCTTCCTGTCCCGGTCGTGGTCTTGTACCGGTTGCTGATGGCCAGCTGGCTTGCGTACTTGGCAAGGTCTGCCTGGTTCAGCCGGTTCGCCACCGAATCGAAGCTGTCCAGCGCATCCGTCCCATATCCAACCGCCCTTGCAATGGTCTGTCCCAGCGTCGGTGCGCCTGCAGTCGTATAGTCCTGTGCTTTCATCAGATAGTCCAGATTATCCTTGTCCGTCTGCGAAAGGCCCTTCCATTCGTCAAACATGTCGTAGCTCAGGTCGTAAGGTTCCAGAAACTTGCTGATAGCAGCTTCCGGCACGCCCTGGTTCAGCATCTCATATGCCTCCTTCAGCGCCGCGTTCTGCTGCACCGTAAAGTCGCTCACGCCCTGCAGGTTGTCGAACATATTCTCGTCCATCCGGTACATTTTCAGGATGGCTTTTGCACCGTCCACGTTGCCGTTCCGGTACTCTTCCTTTGCCTGCACAATGGCATTCGCCTTCTGCTGGCTGTAGCCCATGTAGGCATTATAGGCCTTGCCCACATCGCTGCCTACATTCTTGATCACGTTCCACACGTTGCTCAAAAAGTCGCTGTTCTCCTGCCGGGCCTGCTGGGTGCGGCCGTACCGGTAGTTCCGCCAGTTCGCCGCGTCCGCCACGCTGCCGTCGTACTCGCCGCGTGCAAGCTGGTCCTGGTTCAGCAGGTTATTCAGCTGGGTGCCCTGGCCTGCAAGTTCCTGCTGCCACTGGCTCAGGGCATCCGCCCGCGCCTGGGCGTACACGTTGGCGGTCTGGCCCGTCTCCCCGGCCGCCGCCTGCTGTGCCGCGCTCTTGGCCCAGTCCGTGCCGTACCCGCCGCTAAGGCTGTTTGCCACCTGCTCGGCCGCACTGGCCCCCGCGCCCGCGTTGCCAAATAGGCGGCTCAGGGCGCCCCGGTAGGTGTCATTCTGGCTGTCAAAGCCCAGTCCTGCGCTGTTGGCACTGTCCATGCCCGCCAGCGCGTTCTGGATCCCTTCGTCGTAGCGGTTCTCATACGCCCCCGGCATGGCCGCTTCCGCCTGTGCCTGCTGTTTCTGCTGGTCGTTCAGTCTCTTGATGGTCCCCATGCTCTACCTCCATTCTCAGATAAAGAAAAACGGCAGGATCTGCGCCGCAATGCCCAGCACGCTGAACAGCCCGTTCAGGGTGCTGCTCACGTTCTGCTGCCGCTGTGCATAGGCGTTGTTGTACTCGTTCTGCCTGTAGCTCAGGTCGTTGTACCAGTTCGACAGGTCTTTCTGGTACTTGTTGTAGTCATTCTGCTCGGCCTCCTGCAGGCCGTTCAGCTCCTGCTGCAGCCCGCTCTTCCGGGTGTTGTATTCGCTGCGGCTCTGGCTCGTCAGGCTGTCCAGCACGTTGTCCAGGTCGCTCATGGTCGCCGCATAGGCCTTCTGGCCCGCCTGGGTGCCGTAGCTAGAGCCGTACCCGCCGGTCAGTGCGCTGGCACTGGCCTGCGCGTTCTGGTTCGCCAGCTTCGCCTTCTGGGTGTACTCGCTCTTGTACTGCTGGTATGCCGTATCGGCCGCCGGGTCATAGTCGTAACCGCCCAGATCATCCAGCTTGCCCATCACGTTGTCGATCTGGCTGGTTTCGTAGCCGGTGCGCAAATCCTTGACCATCTGGTAGGGGTGCAGCACGTAGGAGCGCATCTGATCGCCCCAGCTGGCCTTGATATCGCCGGCGAGCTCCTTCTTCTTCTTGGCCTCCTCCTCGTGGCGCAGCACGAGCAGTCGGGACTGGAGCACGGCCATGGCGGAGGCGCGGTTCTGAATCTGCGAACGCTCATCCTGCATGGTCACCACGATGCCGGTGGGAAGGTGGGTGATGCGCACGGCCGAGTACGTGGTGTTCACGCCCTGGCCGCCGGGGCCGGAGGAGCAGTAGGTGTCCACGCGGATGTCCGTATCCGGAATGTCGATGTGATCGGTGGCCTCGACCAGCGGCACCACTTCCACGGCGGCGAAGCTGGTCTGCCGCCGGGCGTTGGCATCGAAGGGGGACACCCGGACCAGCCGGTGGACGCCGTTTTCGCTCTTGAGGT
>OGNO01001520.1_pt1 | contig 10365 bp, 5 predicted proteins | sample 1573491 | NCBI WGS metagenome assembly OGNO01 (sample SAMEA2581900, study PRJEB24529) | metagenome | biome: Human gut stool | place: China | collected 2011
GTCTCACGACACCAGATCCTAAGTCTGGCGCGGCTACCAATTACGCCACAGGCGCGGCAATCCTTTCGGTAAGCGGTTGCAAAGGTAATGCTTACTTCTGAAATAACCAAATTATTTCATTATAAAATGCATATAATCCTTTATTGTTTGTGATTATGTAAATATTCACGTGCCGCTTCAATAATAGTATCAATGCCTTTGTTGTAATCTTCGGAAGTGATATCTACTTTTTTATCCGGTTCGATACCGAATTCCAGATGTTTCATATCAGGATCATACATCGGGCTTGCAGAAAAGCGGACAGACCAACCATTGGGGAGTTCGGAAGAGAAGGGGAGCCCTGAACCGCCACCGGTTTTGTCGCCGATAACGGTAACTCTGTCTAATTGTTTCATTCGGTTCACAAAATCGTTGGTGGCACTATAAGACCGGCGGTTTGTTAATACTACGGTATGTTTCTGCCAGCGTACACGATCCATGGGTGGCTCAAGATAAACAGCTTCGGGAGTGGAAAACTCATTATGGCCGGGACCGGTTTTGTAGGACATGTAGCCAATCAGCTTTTTCTCGTTAGTGAAGCGTTCTGCCAGTTTCTCGGCAGTAGTGAGGTTGCCGCCTCCGTTATTGCGGACATCAAGAATTAATCCGTTGCAAATGGCCAATTTGCTGAGAATTTGATCTAGGTTGCCGGAACCGATACCCGACTGGAAGCTTCCACAATATACATAGGCTATATTATCTTCTAAAATCTGATATTTAAGTCCTGAAGCGGTATTATAATCCTTTCCCAAATAGCGGCTTTGTATGCTGTCATCAAAATTGCGCGGGTAATTGTCGTACCACTCTCGGTATTGGGAAGTACGATCTTTTGAAACCAAATTGACATGTCCGTCCCGCAGTTCGTTCAGCATTTCCGATAAGACATCGAAGAGTTGTTCATTACTCATACTGGAAGTTAACCGCTTCTTATAATCAGAATGGATTTTATTCCAATCTAATCCGTATTCCTGATTCTTATATTCTAGGAAACAATAGTGTTCATCGATGATTTTCCATAAAGCTTCGAAGTTTCCATCGGGAGAATCATTGAAAGTATCTTCGGTGATGCAGGAAGTGCCTGAGAGAATCATCAAAAGGAAGATGGCTGTTTTTTTGAATATTTTCTTTATCATATACGATTTAATATGGACTGACCTTTGGGGACATTCCTACTTTCTTTTTGTTTTTTATCAGATAGAAGTTTTTCACAAAGCCCAGCATGAATACGTGAGACCACGTGTGACTTTTTAAGTGGTTGACTTTAGCCTGCTGGATATCACAAATATATCCTGCCCGCACATTCATATTGCCTACAGGAAAGTCGAGTGTGAGCAGTTGACGAAGCGCCGGCTGATTGTGTAAAGAGGTGAAAAGGATATTTTTTCCTTCATGTTTCAAACTGAAAATCTCATAATAAGATTGTCCGTATTCGGGTGAAAACATAACTCCCATTAAAGGTAGGTTGGCCTGATAGCGTGCTATCAGGGGAAACGGTAGATGACCATACCGGACCCTGCAATATTTACATACGCTTTGGCTTGCGCAGGATTATTGGAATTTCTTGTGTTGTATACAAATCCTCCGTTTAAGTCAATCATGGGTCCGGCAAGGATTTTCAAGTTCTCTGCCAGCCTGAACTGATAGTGCCAAGCATAATTCCAATTGATTAATCCAGCCAGTTCACTGCCTGTCTCGGCTTTATTGTCTGTCAGTGACAGGTTTATCTGAAACAGACTTTGCGCAGATACGTTGCCGTTCAGCAATTTGGTCATTCTCATACTCTCTCTGAGAATACGGATTTCGGGACCGGTATATTCCATCGGAGACAGATAAGTATCAAGGATATTGGTATAGCCTGCTCCATAAAGGGTAGCCCGCATGACGTATCGGTTTGTCTGCAGGCTGTCTTCTTGTGCTTTACCCCCAAGGACAAAGGGCAGCAACAATAATAGTAAGAATATTTTCTTCATGGATTAAAACAGTTTCATTTGCCCGGTTATCTCATCTATGATATCTGTCTCACTCTTGCCATGGTCAGGATCTTCTATCATTGCCTCTTTTTCATTGTCATCATCATTCTCTTTTTCGTTATCTTCTTCTGCCGAAGAGGATTCGTCGGGAAAACGGACAGGGGGTAGCTCGTTGATAGATTCCACAGCATACGTGGTTATTCGTTTTCCTTTTGCTTTATAGCTTTTCACACCGATAAACTCATCGACATCAATTTCCAAGGCCTCGCGGAAGCTGTCGTGACCGCCAAAGATAACTTGTACCCGCGGATAGACGATGCTGGTCAGCAGAATAGGACGGCTGTCCTTATTCTCACCTAGATAATTGAGCTTTTTGGAAGTTGCTTCAAAGGTGAATCGCTTTAAATAAGGATATCCCTGTTGGTCAGCGTCATAGAGTGCTGCCGACCATACTTTGTTGGCATTGAATTTTTCAATCACACAAATTCCCGGGTCATAATGATTATTCAAGTCAAAGTTGGTGGTATAGAATTCTCCGTTTTCTTGAACTATCAAGATAAGGTCATCGCTTTGGAATTCTCCAAGGTACTGGCCGCGTTCGTCATAATTCAGTCGTAGAACATCATGGTCAAACCATACTTTGCGTCCTCCCAAAGTAGAGCCTCCGCGTTGCTTCAGGGCAATCTTATGCACTTCATATTTGCTCAGGATATTTCCCATGGACTGGCGTCCTTTGATATTGATATCACTGAAATCTTTTTCATAGATTATCTTTTTGATACGCGGGTTCGGTTTTAGTGTTATCTTGATGACTTCTGCCTCACCGTTGGGGTTAGCCGTGAAATAGACGATACGCGAACCGGGAGTTCCCTGAGTGACATCGTATTCGCGGTCACGGGTAATCGAAGTGATATTGAATCGCTTTATATAATGAAATCCTTCTTTTCCGTCGCGATATACCACATTGTAAATGGTACGTTTGTCGTTCTTTTTGAAAACGTTTACATACAGTACGTTTTTGCCGACAAACATCTTGTCGGTTACACGAACCACTTTGTATTTTCCGTCTTTATAGAAAATAATCACATCATCAATGTCCGAGCAATTGGCCACAAACTCGTCTTTCTTCAGGCTTGTGCCGATAAAACCTTCTTCGCGGTTGATATAAAGCTTCTCGTTAGCTTCGACTACCTTTGCTGCTTCTATGGTATCGAAATTGCGCAGCTCGGTGCGTCTCGGATAATTCTTGCCATATTTTTCCTTCAGCATCTCATACCAGTTTATGGTATAATCGATGATATGCGCCAGTTTATCATTAATGTCTTCTATTTCTTCTTTGATGCGGGCGATGTTTTCGTCTGCTTTATCTTTATTGAATTTCAGAATACGTGCCATTTTGATTTCCATCAATTTCAGGATATCTTCTTTCGTTACTTCCCTGATAAATTGCGGATAGAATGGGGTCAAAGGTTCGTCGATGTGTGCACAGGCCGCATCCATATTTTCAGATTGTTCGAATCTTACGTCTTTATAAATGCGTTCTTCGATGAATATCTTTTCAAGAGAGGCAAAATGAAGATTCTCCAGAAGCTCTCCTTTGCGTATTTCCAATTCCTGACGAAGCAGGGACAATGTATTGTTTACAGATTTTTTCAATACGTCACTGACAGTGAGAAAGTGTGGCTTGCGTGCATCAATCACACAGCAGTTAGGTGATATGCTCACCTCACAGTCTGTAAATGCATATAAGGCATCCAGTGTTTTGTCGGAAGATACTCCGGGAGCGAGATGCACCAATATCTCTACTTTCTCTGCTGTGTTATCATCTACCTTACGGACTTTTATCTTCCCTTTTTCAACTGCTTTCAAAATGGATTCTATCAGTGACGAGGTTGTCTTTCCATAAGGAATTTCGGTGATGGCCAGCGTCTTGTTATCCAGCTTGTTTATTTTGGCGCGTACTTTTACCACACCGCCGCGCTCTCCGTCATTATAACGGGATACATCGATAGACCCTCCGGTTTGGAAATCAGGGTATAATTTGAACTCTTCTTTGCGCAGATAGGCAATAGATGCGTTGCATAAATCATTAAAGTTATGCGGAAGAATCTTTGAAGAAAGTCCTACGGCGATGCCTTCCACTCCCTGAGCGAGAAGAAGCGGAAACTTGACCGGTAGTGTTATGGGTTCTTTGTTTCGTCCGTCGTATGAAGATTGCCATTCGGTGGTTTTGGGATTAAAGACCACGTCGAGGGCAAACTTCGAAAGCCGGGCTTCAATGTAACGGGGAGCTGCCGCACCGTCGCCGGTCAGAATGTTACCCCAGTTTCCCTGACAGTCTATCAACAAGTCTTTTTGTCCTAATTGTACCAGTGCGTCACCGATAGAAGCGTCACCGTGAGGATGGAATTGCATGGTATGACCTACAATGTTGGCCACTTTATTATATCGTCCGTCATCCAATCGCTTCATACTGTGAAGAATACGCCTTTGAACCGGCTTAAGTCCGTCATTGATGTGCGGAACGGCACGTTCCAAAATAACATAAGAGGCATAATCCAGAAACCAGTTTTGGTACATACCGCTTAATTGATGCTTGACAGATTCATTTTTGGTATCTGCGGGCTTATAGTCTGAATGTTGGTTTTCCGCTACGGGAGTATTTTCATCGTTCTGTTCTTCTTTATCGATAATATCTTCGCTCATATATATTTAAATTCCTTAATGTTCTGATGATATGCACGCAAAAATACGACTTTTATTGAAAAAAATCATTTACTTTGCACATTATTTCGTCCTAATTAAGGGATGACAACAGGAAAAACAACAAAAGTGTAAGAATAAACATAAAAGGAAAATGGCACAAGAAGATGTTTTTAAGAAATTAGTTTCTCACTGTAAAGAGTATGGTTTTGTATTTCCGTCAAGTGATATTTATGACGGATTGGGTGCTGTCTATGATTACGGTCAGATGGGAGTGGAGTTGAAGAATAACATCAAACAATATTGGTGGCAGAGCATGGTGCTGTTGCACGAAAATATCGTGGGTATCGATTCGGCAATTTTCATGCACCCTACTATCTGGAAGGCATCGGGACACGTTGACGCTTTCAATGACCCCTTGATTGACAACCGCGACTCTAAGAAACGCTATCGTGCCGATGTTTTGATTGAGGACCAATTGGCTAAATACGATGATAAAATCAACAAGGAAGTTGCCAAAGCCGCCAAAAAGTTCGGAGAAGCTTTTGATGAAGCACAGTTCCGCAGCACCAATGCACGTGTGCTGGAGCATCAGGCTAAACGCGATGCACTTCACGAACGTTTTGCAAAAGCATTGAATGATAATGATTTGAATGAACTTCGTCAGATTATCTTGGATGAGGAAATCGTCTGTCCTATTTCGGGTACGAAGAACTGGACGGAAGTGCGTCAGTTCAATCTGATGTTTACTACCGAAATGGGCTCTACTGCCGACGGTTCTATGAAGATTTATCTCCGTCCAGAGACGGCACAGGGTATTTTCGTGAATTACCTGAATGTGCAGAAGACCGGTCGTATGAAAATACCTTTCGGTATTGCTCAGATTGGTAAGGCGTTCCGTAACGAAATCGTTGCCCGTCAGTTTATCTTCCGTATGCGTGAGTTTGAACAAATGGAGATGCAGTTCTTTGTTAAACCGGGTACCGAGCTTGATTGGTTTAAAACCTGGAAGGAAACCCGTTTGAAATGGCATAAAGCATTAGGATTTGGCGATGACCATTATCGTTATCATGACCATGATAAATTGGCACATTATGCGAATGCTGCAACGGATATCGAGTTCTTGATGCCTTTCGGATTCAAGGAAGTAGAAGGTATTCATAGCCGTACTAACTTTGACTTAAGTCAGCACGAGAAATTCTCAGGCAAGAGTATTAAATATTTCGACCCGGAATTGAACGAAAGTTATACTCCGTATGTTATTGAAACATCCATCGGTGTAGACCGTATGTTCCTGAGCATCATGAGTGCTGCTTATACGGAAGAAAAGTTGGACAACGGTGAAACTCGTGTCGTTCTGAAATTGCCCGCAGCATTGGCTCCCGTAAAACTGGCTGTCATGCCTTTGGTCAAGAAGGACGGTTTGCCTGAAAAAGCGCGTGAAATCATGGATAATCTGAAGTTCCACTTCCATTGCCAATATGATGAAAAGGACAGCATCGGTAAGCGTTATCGCCGTCAGGATGCCATCGGTACTCCTTATTGCATCACTGTGGATCATCAGACACTCGAAGATAATTGTGTGACATTGCGCAACCGCGATACCATGCAGCAGGAGCGTGTCGCTATTTCGGAATTGAACAATATCATTGCCGATAAAGTAAGTATAACAAGTCTGTTGAAGACTTTGCAATAATTAATAGTGTATGAATAAAAGTATTCTTTGGCTGATTAGCCTGTTGTTTGCCGCTTCATTTGCAATTGTTTCATGTAGTGAATCGGATGGAGAGGAAAATCCTTATGCAAACTGGCAGGAGCGTAATCAGAAATATTTGGATTCCATTGCGGCTGAGGCAAAGGCGAATCCGGGTGAATGGAAAGTTGTCCGTTCCTATAAACTTCCTCCTTTGGGCTTGAATGAGCAGGGAAAGGTGAACGAGTATGTTTATTGTAAGATAATAAACAACGGAGAAGGAGAAAGACCTCTGTTTACGGATACTGTGGCGGTTAATTATCGGGGTAAGTTAATAAACGGAACTGTTTTTGACCAAAGCTATAAAGGAGAATTGAATCCGAGCATTGCTGTTCCGGCCGAATTTCCGGTAGGCGATGTGATTGTCGGGTGGACAACAGCTCTTATGAATATGACCGTAGGCTCCAGATGGGAACTTTATATTCCTTCCGAACTTGCTTATGAAGAAGCCGGAAGCGGTTCGATACCGGGCTATTCTACTTTGTTTTTTGATGTGGATTTGGTGAAACTTATTCCTTTGGCATCGAATGGTAAAAGTGCAGAATCGGCTTTGGATACTGAATAAGCGGTTATCATAAAAGATTTGAAAGAGTATTGCAGTTCTTCTGTGATACTCTTTTTTTATGGAATATGTTCAGCAAAGGCTGTTTCATGTTTGGCTATCCGTTTGTCGGGCTAAGCCTTGCATGCCCCAAGGCTAACCCTTTTTCTGTATATGGCCAAGCTTTTTTCTACGTCCGGTTAGTACGTCCCACTGCAACAGAACGTACGTCCCACTATAGCAGGATATACGTCCCACTGTAGCAGGACGTACGTCCCACCGTTGTAGGACGTACTGGTTCTCCGTATAAAAAGGGTTAATCTGAGGTATGAAAGTGCTTAGCTTTGGGCAAGAAGAGGCTTGGTTCTAAAAAAATAATCTTTATCTTGGTCTACCCCTTAGAAAGGAGATTGACGCAAAGATAAAGATTATAATATTAAAGAATTAAAGCTTGTGTGAGCAGCGGATTATTTCACATTTCCCACTTTAATCAGGTATTCTGCAATCTGTACGGCATTCAGTGCTGCGCCTTTCTTGATTTGATCGCCTACAATCCAGAAAGTCAGTCCGTTCTCATTGGCCAAGTCCTTGCGAATGCGGCCAACGTAAACAGGATCTTTACCTGCCAGGAACAATGGCATGGGATATTCTTTCTTCTCTGGATTATCCATCAATACCAAACCTTCTCCTTTGGCAAATGCTTCGCGGGCTTCTTCGGGAGAGATGGGACGTTCTGTTTCTACCCAGATGCTTTCAGAGTGAGAGCGGAGAGCAGGAACACGTACACACATGGCACTTACCTGAATGTCAGAGTGCATAATTTTACGTGTCTCGTTAAACATCTTCATTTCTTCCTTGGTATAACCGTTGTCGGTAAATACATCAATTTGGGGAATCAGATTGAATGCCAACTGATAAGCAAATTTATCTACAGTGACGGGTTCATTAGCCAATACCTGGCGATATTGTTCGTACAATTCGTCCATGGCTGCTGCACCTGCGCCGCTGGCAGCCTGATAAGTAGCTACATGCACACGCTTAATGTGTGAAAGGTTTTCGATGGCTTTCAGGGCGACTACCATTTGGATTGTTGTACAATTGGGATTGGCTATCACATTGCGTGGACGGTTTAATGCGTCTTCCGGGTTCACTTCTGGCACAACCAAGGGTACATCTTCATCCATACGGTATGCGCTGGAATTGTCGATTAATACGGCGCCATGTTTGGTGATGGTTTCACAAAATTCTTTTGTGGTTCCGGCACCTGCCGATGTGAAAGCGGAACAGATAATGATGCAAAGCATACAGAGAAGTGAAAGTGTTTTGGTTATGGTTTTTCTCATTTACTTAATTCTCCCATTTATAGTTTTTCAGTTTAAAGCATTTTGTCCGCCACGCTCAAACAGGCGGTCTACCTCTGCTTTTAACAATCGTATTTCATCGTTTCGGATATCGCCGTAACGATCCATTATGCAGTCTGCAATTTTTTGAGATAGTTCAAGGCTTTTTGTGTCGGCAAAATCGGCAATTGACATCTGCGGAAGTCCGTGCTGTCTGTGACCGAAAAAGTCGCCGGGGCCTCTCATTTTCAAATCTTCATCGGCAATGACAAAACCATTGTTCGTTGAACACATGACCTCAAGCCGTTCTCTTGTTGTCTTACTGCCCCTGTCGCTGATGAGAATACAATAGGACTGCGAACTGCCTCTGCCAACTCTTCCCCTCAGCTGATGAAGCTGTGAAAGTCCGAATCTTTCGGCATTTTCAATCACAATAACCGTAGCATTCGGAACATCAACGCCGACTTCTATTACCGTTGTTGCAACAAGAACGGAATACTCATTCTCGACAAACTTACGCATAACCTCGTCTTTTTCATCAGACTTCATCTGTCCGTGAACTATGCCAACTGCTATGTCAGGAAATTCCCGCAACATCAAGTCTGCGGCATATTCTTCGGCTGACGCAACATCGTCAAGCTCGCCTTCTTCAACAAGGGGACAAACTATATACGCCTGTCTGCCGTGTTTTACTTCACTGCGGATAAAGTCATACACTCCGCCACGCATTGCAGAAGTTCGCAACACGGTTTTCACGGGTTTTCTTGACGGCGGAAGTTCGTCAATTATTGAAATGTCGAGGTCGCCGAAAATGATAAGTCCGAGTGTTCTCGGAATCGGAGTGGCACTCATAACAAGCAGATGTGGATTGTTGCCCTTGCCGAGAAGCTTTGCTCTTTGTGCAACACCGAATCTGTGCTGTTCATCGGTTACGGCAAGCGCAAGATTTTTAAACTCGGTTTTATCGGTAATGAGAGCGTGTGTTCCGATTACCATATCAATCGAACCGTCTGCAAGTGATTTTCTGATTTGTTTTTTTTCGGATTCCCTTAGTGTGCCTGTCAGCAGACCAACCTTGATATCCGTATTTTCAAAAAGCTTTTGAAATGTTTTGTAATGTTGTCGGGCAAGAATTTCAGTCGGCGCCATGAATGCGGTCTGAAATCCGTTTTTGGCAACCGTGTAGCAGACCGAGGCTGCCACAGCCGTTTTGCCCGAACCTACATCGCCCTGAACAAGTCGGTTCAGCGGAGATGATTTGTTGATTATATCGTTTATGCAGTCCGACACCGCCCGTTTTTGGGCATTTGTCATTGTGAACGGCAAAAGCGATTCAAATTCTTTTGAATAATCCTTTGTTATTTCAAGAGAGGTTACTCCTCTGCTGTGGTCACGCAGATTTCTCATTCCGAGGTTCAGCACAACAAGCTCTTCGGTAACAAGCCTTTTTCGGGCTGCTTCAAGCTGTTGGCGGTTCTTCGGAAAGTGAATGTCAAACAACGCCTGTCTGAGTGAGCAAAGGTCAAATCTTTCTCTTATGGCATCGGGCAAAGGATCCTTAATTTTTGACGGCAGCATTGAAAGTGCCTGTCGTACGGCTGATTCAACCGATTTACTTGGAAGTCCTGCCGTTTGTCTGTAAATCGGACGGATTTGTGTTCCTTTGACAGCAGGAGCAAAAGTCGGAGATACAATCTGCATTCCGTAGCTGTCGGATGAGATTTTTCCGTAAAAGAAATATTCTCCACCCTGTCTGAGCATTGAGCTGATGTATTTATTGTTAAAAAACACAAGCTGAATTGAACCCGTTTCATCATAGACTGCGGTTTTGGAAATAATTCTTCCGCCGCTTATGCGGGTATCGTTTACAGATGTTGCGACAACAGCCTTTATGCAGACGGTTTCACCGTATTCAAGCTCGTCAATATGCTTGATGTTGCTCCAATCCTCGTATGTGCGTGGATAGAAATTAATCAAATCTCCAACGCTTTTAATCCCGAGTCTTGCAAAAAGTGCGGC
>OGNO01001522.1_pt1 | contig 10352 bp, 6 predicted proteins | sample 1573491 | NCBI WGS metagenome assembly OGNO01 (sample SAMEA2581900, study PRJEB24529) | metagenome | biome: Human gut stool | place: China | collected 2011
TTGGAACTTCCGTTTCTTTGTTGACTTCGCGCTTATTGCACATCAGGCGGAAAGCCGGGTCGGTCACATCCTCCATCGGAGCTAATAAAACGGGGTGTTCTCCCAAGTCTATATGGCGTATTTTCATATTCTAACAGTTATTTGGCTGCAAAAATACGGAAAAAAGCCTACCTTTGCACACACATAATCAAAAGAATAATGAAACCTTCTATAAAAGACTTTGAAATAATGGCTCCTGTCGGCTCGCGTGAGTCGTTGGCTGCCGCTATACAGGCAGGTGCGGACTCCATTTATTTTGGTATTGAAAGCCTGAATATGCGTGCCCGGTCTGCCAATACATTTACTATTAATGATTTGCGCGAGATAGCGCAGATTTGTGATGCGCATGCCATCAAGAGTTATCTGACCATCAATACTATTATTTATGACGAGGATATTGCCTTGATGCGTACAATTGTGGAGGCGGCAAAAGAAGCCGGAATCAGTGCTGTGATTGCTGCCGATGTTGCGGTGATGGCTTATTGTAATGAGATTGGACAGGAGGTACATCTCTCCACTCAGTTGAATATCAGCAATGCAGAGGCTCTGAAATTCTATGCCCGCTTTGCCGATGTGGTGGTGCTGGCACGTGAATTGAATCTGAAACAGGTGAAAGTGATTTATGATACTATCCGGAATGAACAGATAAAAGGGCCGAAAGGTGAGCCGGTCCGGATAGAAATGTTCTGTCACGGAGCGTTATGCATGGCAGTGTCGGGCAAGTGCTATCTCAGTCTGCATGAGATGAATGCGTCTGCCAATCGTGGCGCTTGCATGCAGATTTGCCGCCGTGCATACGAAGTGAAGGATAAAGAAAGTGATATAGAGCTGGAAGTAGACAATAAATATATCATGTCTCCCAAAGACTTGAAGACCATTCATTTCATGGATGAAATGATTGAGGCCGGTGTGCGTGTGTTCAAGATTGAAGGGCGCGCCCGCGGCCCTGAGTATGTACGCACGGTGGTGGAATGTTATAAAGATGCTATCCGTTCTTATCTGGAAGGTACGTTTACAGAGGAAAAGAAACAGAAGTGGGATGAGCGCCTGAAAACAGTCTTTAACCGCGGATTCTGGAATGGTTATTATCTGGGACAGCGATTGGGTGAATGGAGCAGGAATTATGGTTCCGAAGCCACCGAACGTAAAGTATATGTGGGAAAAGGCATTAAATACTTCTCCAATATCGGTGTGGCTGAGTTTCTGGTGGAGGCGGCCGAAATGAAGGTGGGTGACAAGTTGTTGATAACAGGGCCTACCACAGGTGCCGTATTCTTCACATTGGATGAGGCAAGAGTCGATTTGAAGCCGGTAGATGTGGTGCGGAAAGGTCAGCATGTTTCATTTAAAGTTCCCGAAAAGATACGCCCCAGCGACAAGCTTTATAAGTTGGTATCTCCCGAAAGCTTGAAGAAGAACTGAACGGGTTTATCAACGTTGGTATAGTAAATAGAGGATGATAGAAAAGATTTCATCTAAAATGTTTATCTTTGCAACTCAATAACAAATAAGTACTTACACGCTATGAATATAGAAGAAAAACTTACCGCGTCCATTATCAGCGCTATCAACATGCTGTACGGACAGGAAGTACCAGCAAAAATGGTACAGCTCCAGAAGACCAAGAAAGAGTTTGAAGGACACCTCACATTGGTTGTTTTCCCTTTCTTGAAAATGTCTAAGAAAGGCCCTGAACAGACTGCACAGGAAATCGGTGCATATTTGTGCCAAAATGCTCCTGAGCTGATATCTGCTTATAATGCGGTAAAAGGATTCTTGAACCTGACTATTGCCTCGGATTGCTGGATTGAGCTGTTGAATTCCATTCAGGCTCAACCGGAATATGGCATCGAGAAAGCTACTGAAAACTCTCCGCTGGTGATGATTGAGTATTCTTCTCCGAATACGAACAAGCCTTTACACTTGGGACACGTCCGCAATAATCTGTTGGGTAATGCGTTGGCAAATGTAATGGCGGCAAATGGCAATAAGGTGGTGAAAACCAATATTGTGAACGATCGTGGAATCCATATCTGCAAGTCTATGCTGGCTTGGCTGAAATATGGTAATGGCGAAACTCCCGAATCGTCAGGCAAGAAAGGCGACCACCTGATTGGCGATTATTATGTGGCTTTTGACAAGCATTACAAAGCGGAAGTAAAAGAGCTGATGGCTCAATATCAGGCAGAAGGGATGAACGAGGAAGAAGCTAAAGCAAAAGCTGAGGCTGAGTCACCTTTGATGCAGGAAGCCCGCGAAATGCTGCGTAAGTGGGAGGCTAACGACCCCGAAATCCGTGCGCTTTGGAAAAAGATGAATGATTGGGTGTATGCCGGTTTTGATGAGACCTATAAGATGATGGGGGTTGGTTTTGATAAGATTTACTACGAATCGAATACCTATCTGGAAGGAAAGGATAAAGTGATGGAAGGTCTTGAAAAGGGCTTCTTCTATCGCAAAGAAGACAATTCGGTATGGGCCGACCTTACTGCGGAAGGATTGGATCACAAGCTGCTGCTCCGTGGAGACGGAACTTCGGTGTATATGACTCAGGATATCGGTACTGCCAAACTTCGTTTTCAGGACTATCCTATCGATAAGATGATATATGTAGTGGGAAATGAGCAGAATTATCATTTTCAGGTATTGTCCATCTTGCTTGATAAGCTGGGCTTTGAATGGGGCAAAGGATTGGTTCACTTCTCATACGGTATGGTAGAATTGCCGGAAGGTAAGATGAAGAGCCGTGAAGGAACCGTGGTGGATGCCGATGATTTGATGGAAGCTATGATTGAGACTGCGAAAGAAACTTCAGCCGAGCTGGGTAAGCTGGATGGCTTGTCTAAAGAAGAAGCCGATGATATTGCCCGCATTGTAGGCTTGGGAGCTTTGAAGTATTTTATCCTGAAAGTGGATGCACGTAAGAACATGACGTTTAATCCGAAGGAATCCATTGATTTCAATGGCAATACAGGACCTTTCATCCAATATACTTATGCCCGTATCCGGTCGGTGTTGCGTAAAGCAGCCGAATCAGGTATCGTTATTCCCGAAGTGATTCCGGCAGGATTGCAACTGAGTACAAAAGAAGAAGGCTTGATTCAGATGTTGGCTGACTTTAAGACAGTTGTGAAGCAAGCAGGTACGGATTATAACCCATCTATTATTGCCAACTATACATACGATTTGGTGAAGGAGTATAATCAGTTCTATCATGACTTCAGCATTTTGCGTGAAGAAGACGAAGCACTTAAGATTTTCCGTCTGGCATTGAGCGCCAATGTGGGTAAGATTGTAAAGAGTGCGATGGGTCTGTTGGGTATTGAAGTGCCGGAGCGCATGTAAGCAGCTCGCACGCAGGGTGTAATCTCAAAGCAGATGGCAAAAAAACAAAAATACTATGTAGTATGGAAAGGAGTCAGTCCGGGGGTATATCATTCCTGGACTGATTGCCAGTTACAGATTAAGGGTTATGAAGGTGCACTCTACAAATCCTTTGACACCCGGGAAGAAGCAGAACAAGCATTTGCTTCCTCTGCGTTCCATTATGTGGGAAAGAATGCGGTGAAGAAAGAAGAAACTCCCCGGCAACTTCCCGAGAACTTTGATATGAATTGTTTGGCTGTCGATGCCGCTTGCAGCGGAAATCCCGGTCCTATGGAATATCGTGGGGTTTATCTTCTTACCGGACAGGAAATTTTTCATTTCGGTCCTGTATATGGAACCAACAATATCGGTGAGTTTCTTGCCATTGTGCATGCATTGGCATTGATGAAGCAAAAAAACATCAATATGCCTGTTTACTCAGATAGCCGGAATGCCCTGAGTTGGGTGAAACAGAAAAAATGCAAGACCAAGCTCGAACGTACGCCAAAGACCGAGGAACTATTTCAGATGATAGAGCGGGCCGAGAATTGGTTGAAAAATAATGCTTATACCACTCCCTTGTTGAAATGGGAGACCGACCGGTGGGGAGAGGTTCCCGCAGACTTCGGGCGGAAATAAAGATATCTATAATAATTTAAGGATATGAAGAAACGGATTGCTTATATCAGCCTGTATTTCTTTACGGTCTTACTGATATTTATTTTGCAGAAGCCATTATTTATGCTTTATAATGGCGCTATTGAAAAAGGATTCGGCTTTACTGATTTTCTGCACGTGATGATTCACGGGGCCGGTCTTGATGCGGCCATGACCGGTTATCTGACCGCATTTCCTTTCCTTCTTATATTAATTAGTATTTGGTTTCGGCGGTTTCCGTTGAAGAAAATCCTTTGGGGATATTATGCGTTTGTTGCCACTCTTGTCTCTGTTATATTTGTGGCAGACATGGGTCTTTATCCTTTCTGGGGCTTTAAACTGGATGCCTCTGTTTTCCTTTATATTGATTCTCCCAAAGAGGCTTTGGCAAGTGTTTCGATTGGTTTCATCCTGCTGCGGGTGCTGGCGATAGTATTGCTTATTGTGCTGAATACGTGGATATTGCTGAAAATAACTCCTTCGGTATTAACTGCTGCGCGGAAGAGGGTGGCAGCCACAGGAGCCATGTTGCTGATAGGCGGCGTATTGTTTATCATTATCCGTGGGGGAGTTACCGAGTCGACTTCCAACGTCGGTCAGGTGTATTTCAGCAGCGAGCAGTTTTTGAATCATTCGGCTGTCAATCCTGATTTCAGTTTGCTTTCTTCTATGGGGAAATCGCAGGACTTTGCTTCTGAATTTAATTTCTTCGAAGAAGAAAAACGCGCCGGGTTGTTTGACGGGCTTTATCCTTCGACAGATGGAGACAGTATCATTGAGGTGTTGAATACAAAGCGCCCCAATATTCTTATCATTTTGATGGAGAGTTATGGAGGTACTTTTATCGAACCTCTGGGCGGTATTCCCGATGTAGCTCCTCATTTCAACCGCTTGACAGAAGAGGGCGTTTTCTTTACCAACTGTTATGCCAACAGTTTTCGGACTGACCGCGGTACTGTCTGTACCTTCAGTGGATATCTGGGACTTCCGACGGCCTCGGTCATGAAAATCCCGGCAAAGAGCCGCACTTTGCCTTCCATTGCAGAGGAATTGGTGAAAGCGGGGTATAAGACCGATTTTCTTTATGGAGGAGATATCAACTTTACCAATATGAAGAGCTATTTGTTGAGTAAGGGCTATCAGCGTCTTACTGCCGACAAAGATTTCTCTTTAGCCGAACAGACCAGTAATGCATGGGGAGTAAATGATGATATTACATTTGAGTATCTGTACAATCAATTGAAAGATAGAAAAGAAACTCCGTGGCACACGGCTTTTCTTACTCTGAGCAGTCACGAACCGTTTGAAGTTCCTTATCATCGCTTGGACGAACAGATTCCCAATGCCTTTGCCTTTACAGATGATTGCCTGGGCAAATTTATAGAGAAATTGAAACAGACTCCGGTGTGGAAAGATTTACTGGTTATCTGTTTGCCCGATCATGGTTTTTATTATCCCCGTGAAGGGCTGAACACTTCCCCCCGGTTCTATCACATACCCATGCTGTGGCTTGGAGGAGCAGTGAAGCAACCGGTAAAAATAGACAAGATTATGAATCAGGCCGATTTAGCCGCTACTTTGTTGGGGCAACTGGGTTTGGATCATTCTTCTTTCAACTTCAGCCGTAATGTGTTGGGCAGTGATTACACCTACCCGTTTGCTTTTTATAGTTTCAATAATGGCTTTGCTTTCCGTGACAGTACGGGAGTGACAGTGGTTGATAATAATTCGGGAAATATATTGCTGGAGGAACCTGCCGGAACCAATACCCGTATAGACAAAGGCAAAGCAATTCTTCAAAGTGTATACGACGATTTGGGAAGACGATAAACGGTTTGTTATCCTTTCTCCTCCTTCTCCGGAGTGCCGGTACCCATGTGTAGGACATGAGGGCCCGGCAGCTTTTTTAATGTAATTGTTTGATTCCGAACGGTGTCTCCGTGATACCTGTTTTACGTGTATTACGACGGATATTGATATTCTTTTCTATCGATTCCTTTGTCTTGTAAGGGCGTTTATGATCCAGATGGAGTACGATGGCAGAATAGCGTATCTGTTTGGATTTGATTCCCAAGTTGAACATCCGTTCTCCGAACTCCCTGTCCTGTCCGCCATAATGCATTTCTTCGTTAAATCCATTGACGGTGAATATATCTTCTCTCCATCCGGAGGCGTTGCAACCGTTCCATGTGGCTTTGGTCGGGGTGATGGCGTTCATAAAACGCGTAAAAGTCTTATTCTTAATAAGCTTGGTACATTTGAAGTTGCATTTCATGTGCTGTTCTTTCAGCCAGGAGAGAGAGAAGGCATTCTCACTCTTTATATCGTTATAAGTAAGCTGTTTGCTGATATCCATCGGCAATTTGAAGTAGCCTCCCGATAGGAAATAACCCTTTTCGGCGTATGCGGCATGTGTGGCTATAAAGTCTTTGCGCGGAATGCAGTCCTGATCCGTGAATATCAGATAATCAGATTCGGAAGCCAGAATAGCACTGTTCAGGATTCGTGATTTCTGGAAGCCGTTATCTTCATGCCATACATGCTTGATAGGTAGTTTGTCTTTAAAACTTTCTATCAGCCGGCGGGTGTCTTCTTTGGAACCATCGTCGGCAATGACAATTTCATCCGCAGGATGTGTTTGAAAAAGATAGCCCCAGAGGACTTTTTCAAGCCATGCCGGGTTGTTGTAAGTAGAGATAATTACTCCGATACTGTAGGCAGAAGTTTGCTTCATGATTTATTGTTATGATATAATGTGGACAAAGATAGATTATTTCTTTGAAAAGAATAAAGGGTTCTACTTATTTTTACTACTTTTGTTGCCTGTAAGCCAATATGGGAGAACTAATAAACTAGAAAAAGATATAATGAAAACTATTTCTTTTAATAAGGTATGGCTGACCGGTAATGAAAAAAATTATATAACTCAGGCATTATCAGAAGGAAAAACATGTGGCAATGGTAACTTTACTCATAAATGTCAGTCTTTCTTTGAGGAAAAGCTTGGAAGTTGTAAATGTTTACTGACCACCTCTTGTACTGATGCACTTGAAATGTGTGCTATGCTGGCCGGCATTCAGCCCGGTGATGAAGTTATTGTGCCTTCTTATACTTTCGTTTCTACAGCCCTTGCCTTTGTGAGGCAGGGAGCCAGGATTGTTTTTGCCGATAGCCGTATGGATAACCCCTGTATTGACGAGCAGAAGCTGGAAGCCCTGGTAACTCCTCGTACCCGTGCCATTGTTCCTGTACATTATGCCGGAATAGCTTGCGATATGGATGTTATTCTGGCAGTGGCCGAACGCCATTTGCTGGTGATAGAAGATGCGGCGCAGGCAATAGATAGTTTCTATAAAGGGCGTCCGTTAGGCAGTATAGGTCATTTGGCCGCTTTCTCATTCCATGAAACAAAGAATATCCAGTGCGGCGAAGGTGGCTTATTGGCCATTAATGATCCCCGCTTTGTGAAGCGTTCCGAAATCCTTTGGGAGAAAGGAACGAACCGTGCCGAATTTTTCCGGGGTGAGATTAATAAATACGGCTGGGTGGATACAGGCTCTTCTTTTCTTCCGCCCGAGTATGTGGCTGCTTTCTTGTGGGCACAGCTGGAAGCATTGGACTCCATCCAGCAGAAGCGGAAAGAGATTTGGAATATGTATTATCAGAACCTGCAAGGCATTTCGAGCCTGTCGTTGCCTGTGTTGCCCGATTATGCAACGAATAATGCCCATGCCTTTTATGCTGTGTGTGCCACTCCCGAAGAAAGAACGGCATTAATCCGTTATCTGAAATCTCATGGTGTCTATTCTGTATTCCATTATTTGAGTCTGCACAAAAGTGATTTTGTGAAGAATCAAAAGTGGGAGGTAGAAGAGTTGCCACAGGCAGATAAATACACAGACTGCCTGGTGCGTTTTCCGTTGTTTTATGCTTTGGAGCCCGATGAAGTGAAGTATATCTGTGAACAAATCAAGTCTTTTTATACATCAGAGAGATGAAGCTTCATTTGGTGAACGATGAGAAGATTATCAATCGTACGATTGATGCCTTCGAAGAAGTGTTTCCGGGAGAGAATCTGTTTGTTGTGACCAATCGCACTTCTTCCTTTAAATGGGTAAGAAAGGAAACCAATGTACTTTCGCGGACAGAATTTTTTGCCCGCAAGGATGAGTTTTCGTTCTCTGAGGTCTATATTCATCTGCTCAATAAGCGTAAGATGGATGTTCTTAATAAACTGGATTTGCAGGGAGTGGTTGTCTATTGGATTGTATGGGGGATGGATTTGTATAATAAGCTGTTGGTCCCCAAAGGTTTCCGTATGATTGATCCCACTACTTCCTATTATAAAAGAAAAAATCGGCAGAATATGTTGTGGCGTCCGTTTGACAGATGGAAACAGCAATGGAATGCCCGAAAGACAATACGCTTCATCAAGCAGAAAGTGGATTATATTGTTACTGATACGACAGAAAACGATTATCAGTATTTAATGCGCTATTATCCGGAATTGCAATCAAAGCCTTGGAAAGATTTCTTTTACTATCCTTTGGACATTATTTTGGGTAAAGAGCTGATGAATAGCGAAGTCTGCGGCAACAGCATCATGATTGGCAACTCCGCTTCCGGCACTAACAACCATGAGTATGTGATGCGTATTCTGTCTAAGCTGGATATCGGTTCGCGACGAGTGATTGTTCCGTTGAGTTATTCGGGTAAGAAAGGATATGTGGACCATGTTCTTCAATCAGGCAGATTGCTTTTGGGTGAGAATTTTTCGCCGTTATTGGATTTTATGCCGTTGGACGAGTATAATCGTCTTCAGTCGGATGTCAGTGTTGCCTTGTTCGGCAATTGGCGGCAGGAAGCTATCGGAAATATTATTGTAGCACTTTATTTGGGAGCAAAAGTATTCCTTTCGCATGTAAATCCGGTTTATGAATGGGCACAGTCTCACGGGCTGACTGTTTATGAATTGGAGAAACTGTCACAAAAAGAGCTGGATACACCCTTAGACCGTGAAACGAAGTTGAAAAACAGGCAGATACTTTTGTCGCTTTATACCAAAGAGAGAATGTACCGTCTGATAAAGGACTTATCCGTCTGATTGTTATTCTATCTTATTTTCTAGGCAGACTATTGAGAAGTCTCTGTATTTTTACTTAATTTTGTACCCATCTCAACTTGGAACTTGATTTAGAGCATGAAAGATAAATTGCTAAGCAAGCAAGGATGGGTGATATTATTGATATGTATCATCTCCTTTTTTATTAATAATCGGGTTGTTGTGCCGGATATCATGGAAGCACGCAACATGGTAACCGCCCGTGAAATGGTACATGACGGCAATTGGCTGGTACCGACCATGAACGGAGATTTGCGTTTGGAGAAACCACCTTTACCGACGTGGCTGACTGCAGTGGCGGAGATGATTTCGCCCGACAATCTGGCTCTTCAGCGTGCGATGGCAGGTTTTGCAGCCATCTTGCTGGTTGCCTTCTTCTATCTCACGGCTGTGCAAGTGATGCGTAATAAGCGTTATGCCTTTATTTCCACCATTTTGCTTTGCACCTGTTACAATATTATTCTGATGGGGCGTACGGCCTCGTGGGACATTTATTGCCATGCATTTATGATGGGGGCGATTTATTTCCTTATCAGGGCATTTGCGGCCAAAGCCTGTTCTTGGAAAGACTTTACTTGGGCAGGCGTATTTATGGGGCTGTCGTTTATGAGTAAAGGTCCTGTCTCCTTCTATGCCTTGTTGTTGCCGTTCCTCATTTCTTATTGTTATATCTACCGGCCGTCGATGAAAGGGAAGTGGAAAGCTCTTGCGGTGATGATTGCCGTTTGTCTGATTGTTGGTTGCTGGTGGTATGCGTTTATCTATCTGTTTCATGGCGATGCCATGTCATACGTGGCAGATAAGGAGTCGGCAGCATGGATTAACCGGAATGTCCGTCCGTGGTATTACTATTGGAGCTTTTTCCTCGAAACCGGAGTATGGGCAATACTATTGCTTTCCTCCCTGTTTCTCCCGTTATGGTCTAAAGAAGACAGAAAAAGGAAAGAATATCTTTTCCCTTTGCTATGGATGCTCTCCACCGTTGTCCTGCTGTCGTTGTTGCCGGAAAAGAAAAACAGGTATTTGTTACCGGTATTAATGTCGGCTGCTTATACAATGGGGTATCTGATTATAGTCTGGGCAGACCGGTTGCGCTCTCCGCAAGCATCGAAAGCTGATAAAGCGGTGTATCGGGTCAATGCATGGCTGGTGGCAGTGGTGGTGGCTG
>OGNO01001527.1_pt1 | contig 10289 bp, 5 predicted proteins | sample 1573491 | NCBI WGS metagenome assembly OGNO01 (sample SAMEA2581900, study PRJEB24529) | metagenome | biome: Human gut stool | place: China | collected 2011
GCATGGGGCTGATGACCGCCGCCGCGCTCATACCGGCAAAGCCGGTGCCAAGGCCCGCTCCCATGCCGGCGAAAAAGGTGACTAAGATCGTAAATAAAATGTTCATGCTTCTCCTTCCAGAATGGCGTCCAGATTCTTATTCATGATGTCCATCGTCTCGAAGAACGCCTTTCGCTGTGCTTCGTTGGTGTGCTCCAGCAGACGTGCGCCAAATTCCTCCTGCAAGGCCCGGCCCTGCTCAATGATGGGGCAGGCTTTTTCGGTGCAGCGCAGCAGGGTGCGGCGGCGGTCGCCGGGGTCAGCCTCGCGGACGAGGTAGCCCTCCTGCACCAGACGGTCTACGTTCACCGAGACGAGGTTTGCTTTCAGTTTGCGCACCTCTACCACGTCGCTGGCGGTCTGGTAGCCGGGGTTGTTGGCGAGGAACATCAGGATGTCAAAAGCCGTCTGGGGCAGATGGAGCTTCTGGCACAGGGGCTTGCAGAGGGCGGCGTAAGCCGCCGAGGTCTTCCGCCCAAATTCGATGCCCGGGGTATTCATGGGACGCCTCCTTGTGATTCAAAATTGTATCATTCAAATTTGAAGTAATAATAGCACAAAAACGCAGCGATTGTCAAGAGAAAAGGAGCGGCCCGCATCTTGCAGGCCGCTCCCTGTTTCCGTTTTCTTTACAGCATCATGATGAGCCGCGTGCCGAAGGCCGCCAGCCATGCTACGATGCACTGATTTGCCACCATGATAAACGCCCACTTGCCGCCCAGCTCCCGCTTGACCGAGGCCACCGCCGCGATGCAGGGCGTATAGAGCAGGCAGAACACCAGCAGGGGTGCAGCCGCCGCCGGGGACAGCGCGGCGGCAAAGGCCGCAGAGGAGCCATAGAGGATGGTGAGGGTCGAAACGACGCTCTCCTTGGCCATAAAGCCGGTGATCAGGGCCGTAGACACCCGCCAGTCGGCAAAGCCCAGTGGCGCAAACAGCGGCGCGATACCGCTGGCCAGCCATGCAAGGATGCTCTGCTGCGGGTCAGCGGTGAGGCTGAGCCGCAGGTCGAAGCTCTGCAGGAACCAGATGATGATGGTCGCCACAAAGATAACCGTAAAGGCGCGCTGGAGGAAATCGCGGGCCTTTTCCCAGAGCAGCTGGACCACATTCTTGAGGCCGGGCAGGCGGTAGTTGGGCAGCTCCATCACAAAGGGGACGGCCTCGCCCTTAAAGACACTGCTCTTCAGCAGGATGGCCATCAGAATGCCCACCGCAATGCCGAGGAAATAGAGGCTGACCATCACCAGAGCCGCGTGCTCCGGGAAGAAGGCCGCCGCAAACAGGCTGTAGATGGGCAGCTTGGCCGAGCAGCTCATAAAGGGGGTGAGCAGGATGGTCATTTTGCGGTCGCGCTCCGAGGGCAGGGTGCGGCTGGCCATGACGCCGGGGACGGTGCAGCCGAAGCCGATGAGCATTGGCACGATGCTGCGCCCCGAGAGGCCGATGCGGCGGAGAAGCTTATCCATCACGAATGCCACGCGGGCCATGTATCCGGTATCCTCCAGCAGAGAGAGGAAGAAGAACAGGGTCACGATGATGGGCAGGAAGCTCAACACACTGCCCACACCGGTGAAGATGCCGTCGATGACCAGCGAGTGGACGGCTGCGTTGACGTTCCACGCCGTGAGGGTGGAGTCCACCGCGGCGGTCAGGGCATCAATGCCCACTTCCAGCAGGTTCTGGAGCGCCAGACCGATGACGCCGAAGGTGAGGTAGAACACCAGCGCCATGATGCCCACAAAGGCCGGGATGGCGGTATAGCGGCCCGTGAGGAACCGGTCGATCTGGGCCGAGCGGAGCTGCTCCTTGCTCTGGCGGGGCTTCACGACGGTCTGATCCACCAGCTGGTGGATGAAGTGGAACCGCATATCCGCGATGGCGGCGGCGCGGTCCAGACCCCGCTCCTGCTCCATCTGGACGATGATGTGCTCGATCATCTCTTTTTCGTTCTGGTCGAGCTTCAGGGCCGCCTCGATGCGCTGGTCGCCCTCCACGAGCTTTGTGGCCGCAAAGCGCACCGGGATGCCTGCGGCCCTGGCATGATCCTCGATCAGGTGGATGATGCCGTGGATGCAGCGGTGGACTGCGCCGCCGTGATCCTCCTCGCCGCAGAAATCCATCCGGCCCGGCCGCTCCTGATACTTTGCGACATGGAGCGCATGATCCACCAGCTCGTCCACGCCCTCGTTCTTTGCCGCAGAGATGGGCACGACCGGGATGCCCAGCATGGCCTCCATCTTATTGATGCGGACAGTGCCGCCGTTGCCGCGCATCTCGTCCATCATGTTCAGCGCCAGCACCATCGGCGTATCCAGCTCCATGAGCTGCATGGTGAGGTACAGATTCCTCTCGATGTTGGTGGCGTCCACGATATTGATGATGCCCGTGGGCTTCTCGCCGATGATGAACTGCCGGGTCACGATCTCCTCGCTGGTATAGGGCGACATGGAGTAGATGCCGGGCAGGTCTGTGACCTCCGTATTCGGGTTGTTCCGGATCGCACCGCTCTTGCGGTCCACCGTCACACCCGGGAAATTGCCGACGTGCTGGTTGGAGCCGGTGAGCTGGTTGAAGAGGGTCGTCTTGCCGCAGTTCTGGTTGCCCGCCAGCGCAAAGGTAAGGGTCGTGCCGTCGGGCAGAGGGTTCTCGCCCTTTTTGGTGTGGTAGCGTCCACCTTCGCCGAGGCCCGGGTGCTCCACCGGCTTTTCACTTTCTGCCGCCGCCTTTTTCACCGCCGGGGCTTTGGCCAGCGTGACCCCGATGCGGGCGGCATCGTCCAGCCGGAGGGTCAGCTCGTAGCCGTGGATGCTCAGCTCCATCGGGTCGCCCATCGGGGCAAATTTGACCAGCGTGACCTCCTCACCGGGGATCAGCCCCATATCCAGAAAATGCTGCCGCAGAGCCCCTTCGCCGCCCACGGTCCCGACCACGGCGGTCTCGCCGATGTTCAAATCTTTCAACGTCATATGGAATGTTCCTCTCGAGCGCGTTTGTTAGTTTGCGTTAACAACAGTAATATAGGCTAACTTTCCGGCGTTGTCAAGAGAAACGGGGCTGTTCTGAACGGTTCTCTGAAAAAAATCATGCCGCCATCCTCGAATATCCGAAAAAGTGCAAAAAATAAGAGCCTGTACCCGGGAAGTACCCGCCGTACAGGCTCTTATCGTTTTTTATTCAGTTCGCGGTGTGGTAGCCGTCAGGGTTCTTCTTCTGCCAGTTCCAGCTGTCGGCGCACATTTCCTCGATGCCGTACTCAGCCACCCAGCCCAGCTCATTCCTGGCCTTGGTGGGGTCAGCATAGCACTCGGCGATGTCGCCGGGGCGGCGGGCATCGATGACGTAGGGGATGGGCTTGCCGCAGGCCTTCTCGAAGGCATGGATGACATCCAGCACGCTGTAGCCCTTGCCGGTGCCGAGGTTGCAGATGAAGAGGCCGCAGTTCGTTTCCAGCTTCTTGATGGCGCAGACATGGCCGCGGGCCAGGTCCACGACATGGATGTAGTCGCGGACGCCGGTGCCGTCGGGAGTGGGGTAGTCATTGCCGAAGACATGGACCTTTTCCAGCTTGCCCACAGCCACCTTGGCGATGTAGGGCATGAGGTTGTTGGGGATGCCGTTGGGGTCCTCGCCGATGAGGCCGGACTTGTGGGCGCCGATGGGGTTGAAGTAGCGCAGCAGAGCCACGTTCAGGGTGGGGTCAGCCTTGCAGACATCGGTGAGGATGCGCTCGGTCATGGCCTTGGTGGTGCCGTAGGGGTTGGTGGTGGCACCCACGGGGAAGTCCTCGGTGATGGGCACGCTGGCGGGGTCGCCGTAGACGGTGGCGGAAGAGCTGAACACGAAGTTGTGGCAGTTGTGCTTGCGCATCACATCCAGGATGACCAGCGTGCAGTTGAGGTTATTGTAGTAGTATTCGATGGGCTTGGACACGCTCTCGCCGACGGCCTTATAGGCTGCGAACTGGATGACCGCCGTGATGTCGGGACACTCGGCGAAGATCTTCTCCACATCCTCGTGTTTGGTCATATCGGCCTGATAGAAGCGGAAGTCCTTGCCGGTGATCTGCTTGACGCGGTCGAGGACCACAGGGGATGCATTATAGTAATTGTCCGCCACGACGACGTCGTAGCCGGCATTCAGAAGCTCGATGCAGGTGTGGCTGCCGATGTAGCCTGCGCCGCCGGAAACCAAAATAGCCATGTCCAGTACCTCTCTTGTTCCAAATGTTGCTTCGCACAGAGCCCTTGTGCTCTGCCTGCCTAAAGGATACCGCTTTTTGCACAGAGAATCAAGTACCGGCTCTTTTATTAAAATGTATTTTTGTTGCATCTTTTCAGCCAGTCTGATGAACTGCAAAGATTTTTAGTCCGCAAGGCATGGAGAGGACACCCAAAAAACAGCAAAGGGCAGCTCCCGCAAGAGAGCTGCCCTTTGCTGCGGCTGATATTTGCTTACAAACGGCCGCACTGACGGCCGGTGAAGAAGCGGAGCGTAGTGTTGGCCCGGAAGACTTTGCCTGCCCGCAGCACCGTCGTCGGGAACTCCGGGTGAGAGGGGCTGCAGGGGAAGTGCTGGGTCTCAAGGGCAAAGCCGCCGTACTTTTCCAGCGGGACGCCGCCCTTGCCGGGGGAGGGGCAGTTCTGCAGGAAGTTGCCGGTGTAGAGCTGGATGCCCGGCTGGGTGGTGTACATCTTCATGCTGATGCCGGTCTTGTCGCTGGACGCCCAGGCGCAGAGGCTCTGGCTGGCGCCCCGGGGCCGGTCGAGGACATAGCAGTGGTCGAAGCCGCCGCCCGCCATGGTGGTCTGGTAGAAGCCGGTGTCGAGGTCGCGTCCCAGAGTCTTTCCGGTGCGGAAGTCCATCGGCGTACCGTCCACAGGCAGGATCTTACCCGTGGGGCAGGTCTCGTTGTTGCCCTCGAGGTAGTTGGAAGCGTAAATGCGGAGCTTCTGGCCCAGCACATTGCCGCCGCCGTCGAGGTTGAAGTAGGTGTGGTTGGTCAGGTTGATGATGGTATCCTCGTCGGTGGACACACGGTAGTCCATCCGCAGGGTGTTGTCCGGCGTGAGGATATACCGCACACTGACCTTCAGATTTCCGGGGAAACCGTCTTCGCCCGCCGGGCTTTCGGTCTCCATCAAAAGGGTGTCGCCGAACATCTTCACATCGTAAATTTTGCGGGGGAAGGTGCCGTGCAGGTGATTTTTGCCATTGTTGGCTTCCAGCTTGTAGGTCTTGCCGCTGAGAGAAAATTCCGCATTTTCAATGCGGTTGGCGTACCGGCCCACGAACGCACCGCAGCAGGTGCTGCCGGATGAGTTGAAATCCGCCTCATAGTCGGCGAGGGTGTCGTGTCCGACGACCACATCCACCAGACCCGTTTTTGTAGGGACGAAGAGATTTTTGATCACACAGCCATAGTTCAGCACGCTGATCTCAAGTCCACCGGGATTGGAGATGATGTATTCATCCACCTTATCGCCGTTTTTGGTCACACCAAAGGGCTTGGAGCGGAACTGTGCCATAAGGCTCGCCTCCTTCTTCATTATTTTCGGTCAGGGCAGCGCAGCCCCGGCCTCGTCCATAATTATGATTATAGCACAATTTTCCAGACTTGTGTGAGAATGCTTTTAGATTTATCTTCCAAAATTTCGAGAGATTTTTTGGATATATTGCGAAACAGAAAAGGGAGCTGCTGCAAAATGCAACAGCTCCCTTTTGAATCTGTATAAAATTATGCTTCCGGCTGAGCCTCGGCGGCGTTCGACTGCGCGATATACTCGGCGGCATCATCGGGGATGTCGTCCATTCCGTCGTCACCTACATCGACCACCAGCGGCGGCTTCTTGAAGAGGATGTCGTAGAGGATGGGGACGATGTACAGGGTCATCAGGGTGGCATAGCTCAGGCCGCAGATGATGACGATGGCCATGCCGCTCATGAGCTGGCTCGCCATATCGTTGCTGAACACCATCTGCAGCATGGCCAGAACGGTGGTCAGGGTGGTCATCAGGATAGGACGCATACGGGTCTTGCCGGTGGCGACAAGGGCCGCACGGCGCTCCAGACCGCCCAGACGCAGCTGGTTGGCGTAGTCCACGAAGACGATGCCGTTGTTGACGACGGTACCCATCAGGACGATGAAGCCCATCAGGGAGATCATGGTCAGCTGCTGGCCGGTGACCAGCATACCCAGCAGGCCGCCGGTGAAGGCCAGCGGCACGGTAAACAGGACGATGAAGGGGGACAGCAGACTCTGGAACTGAGCCACCATGACCAGATAGACGAAGGGCAGGGCCAGAGCCATCCACTGCACCATCTCATCGACCATCAGGTTGACGGTGGAGGACTCGCCGCCCAGCGAGAAGGAGCAGCCCTCGGGCATCTCATCGGAGAGAGCGAAGTCGTCCAGCGTCTTCTGGAGCACACGGGACTGGACCGTGGTGTTGTAGCCGTCCAGCGTGTCGGCAGACACCGTGATGTAACGGGTCTGGTTCTCGCTGGTGATAGAGTCGGGGGCGGTGCCGGTGGACCAGGTAGCGATGTCACCCAGCGTGCAGGTGCCGGTGGTAATGGCACCGGTGGCGTCCATAACGCTGGTGGTAAAGGTCATGTCCATCATGTTTTCCTTGGTCACAGGGTCAAGATTATCGCTGATTTGGACTTTCATGGTGGAGCCGTCCACGGTGACGGGGGTCTCCGCTGTGGTGGTGGTAGTGAGCTTTACAGCGATCTGCTGGTAGACCTGCGCGACGGTCAGACCGTAGGCGCGGACCTTGTCGCGGTCGATGTCCAGATTGATGGTCGCATCGCCCTGACCGAGGCCGGTGGCGGCATTGGCGAAGCCCTCGGTGTCGTTGACCATCTGGACGACCTTATCGCCCAGTGCGGTAATGGTATCGGCGTCGGGGCCGTAGATCTTGACAGAGAGGCCGCTGCTCAGCTGGCTGGTCAGGTCCTGCATACCGCTGATCTCGACGGTGCCGGTGCAGTTCTCGACGCTGGCCACCGCATCGTTCAGGGCCTGCTCCACAGCGGCGATCTTAGTGGAGGAGAGGGACTCGTCCAGCATGACGTTGAACTGGTAGCTGCCGTAGCTGTTGGCGGCGCTCAGCAGGTCGGTGATAGCGCTGGGCAGGCCCAGCTGACCGATGTCGATGCCGGCCACAGTGGTATCGGTGGTGACGCCCACCTCTTCCACGCCGTCCACGGCCATGACGGCCTCGACGACCTGTCCGGCCACACCGTAGGATTCCTCTTTGGTCAGGCCGTCGTCGGTGGAGAGGGCGATGGTGGCCTCATTGCTGGAAATTTCGGGCAGAAGGACGACGCCCATGGAGAAGACCTTCCAGCCGCAGAAGGCCAGCAGCACGACAGCGGCCAGCAGCGGCAGAGCGCGGTGCTGCAGGCACCACTCGAGGCTGTGGGCATACTTATCCTGAATCTTTTCGAACCAGACCAGACGCTTCGGCTCAGCCTTTTTCAGGACAGTGGAAGCAGCGGCAGGCACGACGGTGATGGCTACGATGAGAGAGGCCATCAGGCAGTAGCCGATGCACATGGACATGGGCTGCAGCAGGCTGCGCACCGTGCCGGAGGCGAACACCACCGGCAGGAAGACGCAGACCGAAGTAAGGGTAGAGGCCACCACCGACATACTCACCTGACGGGCACCCTGCACGGCGGCGCGGGCCGCCGGTACGCCCCGGCCCCGCAGACGGTAGATGTTCTCGATGACGACCACCGAGTTATCCACCAGCATACCGACGCCCAGCGACAGGCCCGCCAGCGTCATGATGTTCATGTCGAGGCCGGTGAAGTACATCAGAACGACGGCGAACAGGACGGACAGCGGGATGCTGACGCCGACCACGAGGGTGGGCTTGATGTCCTTCAGGAAGATGGCCAGCACGATGATGGCCAGCGCAGCGCCCACCAGCATACTGCTGATGATGCTGTTGACGATGATGGTGATGTAGTTGCCCTGGTTGGACAGGACGACGACGTGAAGGTCAGAATACTGGGCCTGCAGCTCCTTGAAGGCATTCAGGCAGCCGTCCGAGACGCTGCTGGCGCTGGAATTGGCGTTGCGGAAAATTTTCAGCACCACGGCCCGCTCCCCGTTCAGGCGAGTGTAGCTGGCCTCGGCGTTGTCGATGACGGCCACGTCGGCCACATCGGAGAGGCGGACATCGCCGAAGCCATCGACGTGGAGCAGAAGTGCGCCCTCGATGTCCGAAACGCTGTCGTACTCTTCGCCGACCTTCAGCAGCCAGGACTCGCCGCTCTTATCGGCAACATAGCCGGCAGGCATCGAGAAGTTCTGGGCGTAGATGAGCTGGGCGAGGGTCTTGATGTCCAGCTGCTTGGCCACATCGGCGCTGGCAAGGGCCTTTTCCTTGGTCTCCTCGTAGAGCTGCTTGGCGTCTTCCAGCTGGTTTTCGTAGTCCTTCAGCTTCTCCCGGGCCTCGGTGAACTGCATATAGGCGCTGAGCTGCTGGCTGGAATAGCTGCCCAGAGCGACGGAGAACTGGTTCATCAGGCCGGGGACATTGTCCATGGCTTTGATGACCTCGTCCAGAGTCTTATAAATGGTGCTCAGGCTGTTGGAGACTTCCAGCTCGTCGGCAAGGTCGGAGACGGTGCCGTCGCTGGTACCCAGACGGCCCTGCAGCTCCTGCAGAGCGGCGGTGAGCTTATCGGTGATGTCGCGCAGCTCGCCGACGATCTCGATGAGGGAGTCGATGTCCCGCATACCGGTCTGGTTGAACTGGTCCACGACGCGCTGCAGGCCGTCGCGGACGTCGATGAGGGCCTGCTGGATCTCCGGCTCATTGACCACGCCGATGAGCTGGTTGATGCTGCTCAGCAAAGCCTGCGCCTGGTCGCGCACGACGGTGACGGCGTCGGCCACCTCCGTACCCATCTGGGCCATGACCGTATCGGAGACGGTGTTGCCGAAATTTTTCAGCTGTTTTTCGTACTCGGCGCGGCCTGCGGCGATCTGGGCCTCGGCGTCATCGAGCTGGGCGCGGGCGTCGGCCAGCTGGGTGTCGATGAGCTCCAGCAGGCGGGCGTTCACTTCGTCTATCTTATCCTGATTCAGCTGCACCTGCACCATCTTTTCGATGAGGCCGTTGGCCGACACGCTGGAAACGCCGCTGGTGCGGCCCACATAAGGCACGAGGGTGTTATCCACAAAATCCGACAGATCGTAGACATCGCTGCCCTCCCGGCTGACAGCCACCGTCATAAAGGCGTTCATGTTCAGGCTGTACTCGATGATGGAGGGGGTCAGACAGGTGCCGGGCAGACTGGTCGCGGTCTGGTCCACCTTATTGGAGGTCTTGACCATCGCGCTGTTCATGTCGGTGCCTTCGGCGAATTTCATGAGCAGAAGGCTGTAGTTTTCTGCCGAGGTCGCCGTGATGCTCTCGACGCCGGACACTGTACCCAGCGCGTTCTCCATCACATCGGAGACTTCTGACTCCACACGCTCCGGGCTGGCACCGGGGTAGACGGTGACCACCATGAGGTATGGCGTGCTGATGTCGGGCAGAAGGTTCGTCTGCAGGTTCGTGATGGACACGAAGCCCAGCAGCAGGACCATGATGACCGCAACAAGGATGGTGAACGGCTTTTTGACGCTGAATTTTTCCATGATTTCCTATCCATTTCTTTTTTATGCCGCCGCGCGGCAAAAGGTACGCCGCAACCACGGCAGCACCCTCTGAACGCTTCTTATCGTTCCTATTATACACGAGGGAATCTCCCTTGCAATAGTCCTGAAGTTAATATTTAACAAAACTTTCCTTAATCCACCTTTGTTTAGGAAGTCAATGGGAAGATCCCGGCTACTTTCTTGCCATATTTCGTGGAAATACGGGCCGGATTATGCTATACTAGAATGCAGAATGGAATTTTATCGCAATTTCAGGCACAGCGCCTATCCAGACTGCATAAGGCCCATGTTCCGGGCTTATATACGTTCGATACGACCCCAAAGAGGAATGCTATGAAGAAAGTTATATCCGTCCGTTTCAAGGACAACGGCAAGACCTATTATTTTGACCCCGCAGACACCCCCATCAAGACCGGCGACTATGTTATCGTCGAGACGGCCCGGGGCGTGGAATGCGGCGAAGTGGTGCAGGGCGTGAAGGAGATCGCCGACTCCGCTGTCCCCAAGGCCCTCAAGCCCATCACCCGGATGGCCGACAGCGTGGATGTGCGCCGGATGCGCCAGA
>OGNO01001530.1_pt1 | contig 10267 bp, 9 predicted proteins | sample 1573491 | NCBI WGS metagenome assembly OGNO01 (sample SAMEA2581900, study PRJEB24529) | metagenome | biome: Human gut stool | place: China | collected 2011
AACCCTGGACCCACTGATTAAGAGTCAGTTGCTCTACCAACTGAGCTAAGAGTGCGTTCATTTCTGATTTGCGGTTGCAAAGGTAGGCGTTTTATCTTAAACTACCAAATATTTTGCACCATTTTTTTTCACTTTTTCATCGAAATTTATTCGAACTCATAGAGCATGGAAGGTGTACTTCGCTTTAAAGCAATGAGTTGTACATCTTTACCCACAAGCACCCCTTTGCTTCTTAACAGAAGTTCTACTGTTTTATAAGCGAGTTCCGGATGATTATTATCTTTACTCAGATGGCAAAGCCAAATATATTTTAATCCTTCATTGATATTCTCAGCCAAAAACTCTGCTGTTTCACGATTACTCATATGACCATTAGACCCGGCAATACGTTCCTTAAGATATTGGGGATATGATCCCATTTTCAACATTTCTTCGTCATAGTTAGCCTCCAATATTAGATAATTGGCTTTGCAGATATATTCAGCTGCTGTAGATGTAATATGTCCCAAGTCTGTTAAAAAAGAAAAAGTTTTGCCATCTACTTCTATACAATAACCCACATTATCTGTTCCATCATGGGGAACTTCAAAAGCTGTTATTCTGAAATCTTCAATCTGAATTTGTGTTCCTTTACTTAAATAGCGGACGGAGGTCGAAAGTTTTTCTGTCACACAATAACTTTTGTTGATGCCTATATGGATTTCGGGAGTGGAATAAATAGGAATACCGAATTTCTCTCCCAAATGCCCTACCGCTTTAATGTGATCGGCATGATCATGGGTAATAAGAACAGCTCGAATCCTATCAAGTCCAATACCCAAGTCTTTTAAATGTTTTTTAATAGTACGGATTCCAATACCGGCATCCACTAATATGCCATATGCGTCTGTTCCAATGAAATAGCAGTTGCCACTACTGCCACTAGCCAGACTTATAAATTTAATTTTCATTGTGTTTCGTTTTCTAGTTATAGTATTGTCGCAATTGCTGCGTCAAAAGAGTCGCAAATATACATAAAAAGGTGGAAACATATCCCACCTTTTTCAAAATAAGCCTATCGGATTTTGAATTATCTCTTATTTTTTATCCTTTTGAACGGAAGGTAAAACGGTTTTGGCACTTTCTACTGTCGGGGTTAGAATATCAAATATCACTTGTTTGTATTCGGATAGGGCTATACTTAACAGGAGTTCCTCTTTTCTTATTTTATTGGCTATTGTATAATTATCTTTCAGATAGGCTCTATCCTTTCATATAAAGCCGGTTGTGGAACAATAGGGAGCATATCTGTACCCTCTGTCTTATCTATATAACCCAATATGGCTTTTATTGAATCTCCATTAATTAAATCTTTCAGTACTTTCAGCGAGGTATCACAATACCTTATTACTTCGTTTGCACTTTCCATACTCATGCCATTGTCAGTCATTTCTTTGTTTTTGGCATTGCCTGAACAGGAAGATAATGAGAGGGCACCCAAAAAAGACGCCATACAATAATAAATTCTTTTTCATACTGTCTGCATTAAATACTATTAATGTATTAAACAAATATGAAGAATGTTTTGCTTACTCGATTCCCTTTTTCTCCTCTAAATTTTTCTTAATATTTTCTAATAATAAAAGGCATCCTTGCATCTTCGGGTTGTTACAGCAGATATATGCTTGTTCAAACAGCATCGCCACTGTATCTTTTAAATCAGGTGAATAAGCGGATGAATTTATTTGCATGGACTGTGGAAGTGTTTGATTATCAAACCATTTTTTCAACTCATCCACTTCCTCTACTGTATATACCTTTTTCTCTATTTTTTTCATAAGCTATAAAATTATAATCTAATTAAAACGGATAACCTACTGCAAAATGGAAAGCAAAATCTCGGCTGAATCGAGGTCGCGTTATCGGGTAACGTCCTTTACCCGTTTCCATCGGGTTGATAGCTTTCATTCCACCATCAAAACGTAAAATGAGGTAGTCTAAATCAAAGCGGATGCCCAAACCATATGCTACAGCAATCTGTTTGTAGAATTTGTTGAATTTGAACACACCATCTTCCTGCTCTGAGTCTGAGCGTATTGTCCAAATATTACCGGCATCTATGAAAGCCGCTCCGTTTAACTTCCAAAACAGATGGGTGCGATACTCCACATTTAAGTCTAACTTGATATCCCCCGACTGTTTGATAAAGTCCATCTGCCCGTCTGAACTACCTTTATATCCTCCGGGGCCCAGTGAACGTACCGACCAGCCGCGTACACTGTTGGCACCGCCGGAGAAATAACGCTTTTCAAAAGGAAGTGCCCGTGAGTTCCCATAAGGATAAGCCACTCCTACTCCTATATGAAAAACGAAAGAGTTGCGTGGGTCAATCATGAAATTCTTGGCAAAGTCAAAATCTCCTTTTATATATTGTGCAAACGGAATATTAGCCAATACAAATCCCTTGTCCCCTTTCGGAGTAGAGTGTGCCAGTTTGGATGCGGCATACATTAGATTACCGGCTTCCTCCACGTTTACACGCAAGGAATACGAACTCTTTGTCGGTGTGCGCATCATGGTATTACCGGCACTGTTATATGTGAAGTTGTATCCCATACGCACTATCAGTACATTTTCATAACTGGCACGTAACAATGAGTTGTTAGCCGTCATTTTATCTAAATACTCTTGAAAATCGGGCGATTTGCTTGGCATATATACATAATTAATATCCGCCAGATCAAGGCGGTGCTGTATATGTTTTCTATCACTCCATCGATAACTCCAGGACGCTGATGCAAGCATACGAGAAAATTCAGGACGTACCTGTGATGTAAATTTCAGTCCCACTTCAGAGGTAGCTTTAATTTTCCTTTTAAAGTCCGAAGAAAGAAAGGGAAACATAAATTCAGGGAAGTTAAGACTGCTTTCCACACCATATTCCGTATAGTTATCATTGACATAATCTTGTCCCAATCCGGTGATTGCCTCATAAGCACCGCGTACTTTCATAGTAAACGTTTCCGAACCTTTGAACACGTTTCTATGCTGGAAAGAAATGGAAGCAGCCGCACCCAAATCTCCCGCAGAGTTTGTACCTTCTATCTCAAAAGAAACTGATTTATTTTGTCCTTTTGACATCACTATATATGCATCCAATTTGGTACTGTCGCTTACATTTACTTCCTTAAAACGAATATTGGAATATTTCAGCATGCGCAGACGTCCCAATGCACTATAAGTATTCTGCACATCACGTTCACTATAAAACTCTCCGGGACGAATACGGTTGAAATCCACTAACAGTTTCGGGCGCAAAAACATTTTATCCTTATAGTACATGTTGTATCCTTTATAGCTCAATGAATCAAAACCGGTAAATGAACCTTTACGGATGGGGGTCATTTCGCTATCAGCTATAAAGTTGACACTATTCACTAAATATTGTCTGTGTTTTTGTGGTGGATCTTCCTTTTTACGTTGATAAGGAAGTAATTTCAAAGTGAGGTCTACCAAATAAGTATTGCGGGTGGTATCTGCTTGATATACCAGAAAATCCTTATTGAATTTATAGTACCCTTTGTTCTGGAGCAATCTGGTGATTCGTTGTCTCTCAGCGTCAAGTACATTTACATCAAACGGCATACCGGGGAAAAGCATACTTTGGGCAGAATCCTGTTGAAGACAATCGCTAATATTTAAATCATCAATATTGTAAGCTATATGACGTATCATATAGGGACGTCCAGCTTCTATATGGTAGAACAGTTTTAATTTATTCTTCTTTGCTTCGGTATGAATAGTCACTTTAGCTCCAATATACCCCATGTTACGTACGGCTTTTTCTATCTCCTCCTTAGATTTCATGGCAACATCTGCATTGTAAATGACCGGGGCATCCCCAATTTTTCTGAAGAAGCGATTTACACGTTTGGTAGAATCCGTACCTGATGCACCATAAATATACATGGGGATTTTAACCATGTTAAACCATTTGGCATTAGGATTTTGACGGAGGTAAGAGTTAAAAAGCGATGGTTTTACCTCCTTTGTGTCTGATACAATTTTTACTTCATCCAATAAATATTGATTTTCAGGGATAAATTTATTGACCGAACACGAAGTGCATAGTGCTAAAATGAGTGTGTATATATATGGGTGTGCGCTTTTCTTCATACAAATCCGTAACCTTCGCAAATTTACTCGCAAAGATAGATATTAATTGAAAATATCTTCTTAGCTTTGCCTCTAATATTTGTTATTTAATGGAAATAATCATGCTAAGTAAGAATAAAATTAAATATATTCGTTCGTTAGAGTTAAAGAAGAATCGTAAGGAAGAAAAAGTATTTGTTGCTGAAGGACATAAATTGGTAAATGATTTGATGGGGCATTTTCCTTGTCGGTTGTTGACGGGGACGGCTGAATGGTTCTCTTCTCATCCTGGTTGTCATGCCGACGAGGTGATAGAGGTTGGGCAGGAAGAGCTTTCACGGGTCAGTTTGCAAAAGACACCGCAAGAGGTATTGGCTATATTTGAACAACCTGTTTATGAGTCGGACAGCAAAGTTATTTCAAAATCTTTATGCCTGGCTTTGGACAATATACAAGATCCGGGCAATTTAGGAACTATTATCCGCTTAGCCGATTGGTTCGGTATAGAGGATATTTTTTGCTCTACCGGAACGGTGGATGTCTTTAATCCTAAAACTGTGCAGGCTACCATGGGGGCAATAGCACGAGTGAAAGTTCATTATTGTGATTTACCGAAATTAATTTCTTCACTCAAAGGGATTCCGGTTTATGGAACATTCCTGGATGGAAATGTAATCTATTCTGAGACTCTTTCTGCTAACGGATTGATTGTAATGGGAAATGAAGGAAATGGAATAAGTAGAGAGGTGGAAGCACTTATTAATAGGCGATTGTATATTCCTAATTATCCACAGGAAAGAGAGACTTCGGAGTCTTTGAATGTAGCTATTGCCACAGCTGTGGTTTGTGCCGAGTTCAGAAGAAGATTGCGCTAAAGTCGGATAATATGGCTTTGAGGGACAAATTCTTCTCGGACAATATCAAAATTGGCAATATGCCATGCATAGCATTCCTGAATTTTGGTATTTGTCCGGGTAGCTTGAGCAAGGAAGGTTTTGAAATTCTTTTCCGGCATAATCGGTTCGAGTTTTCTTCTCGCAGAAAGCACAATCACTCCCCCTATCCATTGAGTAGCATATATTTCTTCTTCCAAAGGGTAATAGCTCTGTATCTTTCCGTTGTTTCCCAATTCTACCACATAACGGATGAAGTATGTGTCGGGAGAAAGATATAAACGTTGACAGGCAAATCGTCTCATTTCTTTTGGAGGCGAGTACGTTGTGGGCGAATACCCTCCTTTTCTTTTATATCGCGTGGATTCAAGCGTACGGGGGTAACAGCTTCTTTCATCTGGACTGAATCCATTTTTAATGAATCTGTATCTTTATCTATGACAGACATTGATTTTTCGGGTACACTATCTTTTGCGACAATAGATATGGTATCTGCTAGTTCATGGTAACGAATCAATGAAATTTTATCCACTATGATACCCGGAGCTTTGACAGAGTCCCCCGTAAGATAACCATTGATGCTCTTGATGTTATAAGCAGAATCCGCCTTGATATATAATGATTGTATGCCTGAAGCCGTTACTTCGGCTACTTTACCCGACACTGAATCATTATCAAACAGAATATTGAATCCCATCGTCACCTGTTGTTGCAGGTTTGAGAGGAATATGTAATTTGCCGACCACAAGAAAGCATCCTTTGCTTTGAAGTTGGAGTCAGTGGGAATTTCAAAAGTAATCTTGTTGGATAGTGGCGCATCCGTCAGCCAATATAGTGTTTTATTATACCACACATCTACTGTATCTCCAGGTTGTGACATTGAAGGTTTGTTTTCGCGCATTGCCAGCAAGCGTTTCACATCCTTCTTTTCCTCACGGAAACGTTTTCCTAAATTGGTATAAATTTTGGCAAGGTTTTCTGTATAACGAGTATACCACACCATAGATGAATCAAACTCTGCTTTGGTTACGTGATGTTTTCTATATACGTAATTGCGAAGAGCTTCTTTTTTGTAGTTCTCATCATAAGAGATATTGCCGGACATAGCCGTAGTCAAATGATAGTCATACAAGATGTCCTCCATCTTATCCGGGTGGATGACATCTTTTGGTATTTGTTTTCCGCATCCTGCCAGCAAAGCCGCACTGAGCAACAACGTCCAACGAATCTTCTTATTGTGCATCTTTTTTCTGAGCTTTTTCTTCCGGGTGAATACCTGTGTTCAGATATTTTCCATAAAATAACAACAATGCAATGATACCACAACTGATAGCAGCGTCAGCAAAATTAAATATCGGACTGAAGAAGATAAAATGTTCTCCACCTATTCCCGGTATCCATTCCGGCCAGTTGGTTTCAATGATTGGAAAATAAAACATATCCACTACTTTACCATGAAACCATTCAGAATAGCCTTCGCCTACAGGAACAAAATGTGCTATTTGGCTATAAGTGCTTTCATTGAAGATTACGCCATAAAATACACTATCAATGATATTTCCTACGGCGCCGGCCAATATTAATGAAAGGCAGACAATATAGCCTGTCTTATAATTTTCTTTAATGATTTTAGCCAGATACCAAATTATCAGTCCCACAGCAATGATGCGGAATGTTGTAAGAAATAGCTTTCCAAACAATTCCATGCCGAAAGCCATGCCGTTATTTTCTGTAAAATAGATATAAAACCAATCTGTAATGCGGATACTTTCATGCCAGAACATATTAGTCTTTACCAATATCTTTATTATCTGGTCAATAATTAATACTCCAAAAACAATCAGAACAGAAAGTTGCCCTTTCGTGAGTAATTTATTCATTATAATAGGTGATAATTAATAGTCGACAGGTAGCAGCCTCTTTGACCTGCTTTCCTGTCAACTATAAAAATGCTATTTCTTTCCTTCGTTTTTAGCCTCGATACTCAAAGTGGCATGAGGAACAGCGCGAAGTCTTTCTTTTGGAATCAGTTTACCTGTTTCACGACAAATACCGTATGTTTTGTTTTCAATACGGATTAAAGCAGCTTGCAGTCCCTGAATGAATTTCAACTGACGTGCAGCTAATCTTGTCGTTTCTTCTTTGGACAGCGTATTGGCACCTTCTTCCAATACTTTGTAAGTAGGGGAAGTATCGTCCGTATCATTACCATCCTTATTCATGATACTACTTTTCAAGCGTTCGTAATCACGCTCGGCCAATTCCAGTTTTTCCATGATAATGGCACGGAACTCTTCGAGTTCTGCATCAGAGTATCTTGTTTTTTCAGCCATATTATTTAGTTTTAAAAGGTTAATGTTATTCCTTTATGACACTCACATAAAGCGAGAAATCATCGAAACTTAATTCTATGCCATCCTTCACTTCGTCTACCAAATTAAGGGAGTTGGCAAGAACTTGGTTACAAATATAAGTATTATATTCTTTTACTGCGCTATCGGTTTGCTCATTTTTAGATAAAGATACCTTTATTTTATCAGTTATTTCAAAGCCACTGCCCTTGCGAATATTCTGAATCTTACTCACAAGTTCACGAGCAATACCTTCACGGCGCAGTTCTTCGGTTACAACAGTATCCAAAGCTACTGTCAATACGCCTTCATTGGCAACTACCCATCCGGGGATATCTTCACTGAAAATTTCCACTTCAGACGTTTCTATTTCAGCCGGAGTACCATTTAGGTCGAGAACAATTTTCCCTTCGTTTTCAAGAACGCTGATTTGTTCCTGATTCATGGCAGTTACAGCAGCGGCCACCTGTTTCATCAATGAACCGAATTTCTTACCTAGAATCTTGAAGTTACACTTCACTTTCTTCACAAGCAAATTGGATGTACCTTCCACGAAGTCTATTTCTTTAACATTCACTTCGTTCATTATCAATGATTTTACAGACTCTAAACGTTCTTTCATCAGTGCATCCACCGGAATCATCAACTTCTGCAACGGTTGTTTAACGATAATATTTATTTTCTTGCGCAGCGCCAACCCCATAGAAGATACTTTCTGTGCTAACTCCATGCGGGTTTCCAATTCTTTGTCAATAACAGTCTCATCGCAAACCGGGAAATCTGCAAGGTGGACAGAAGCTACATGGTCGCGTCCGGTTGTTGCAATCAAGTCCATATACAATTTGTCTGCATAGAAAGGAGCAATCGGTGCCATTAGTTTAGCTACAGTTTCCAGACATACATATAATGTTTGATATGCCGCCAGCTTATCCTCTGTATAGCCTGTACCCCAAAAACGTTTTCTGCATAGACGTACATACCAGTTGGACAGATTATCATTTACGAAATCATTGATTAATCGTCCGGCTTTAGTCGGTTCATAGTCAGCATAGCACATATCCACATTCTTTATCAATGAGTTTAGTTCCGAAAGAATCCAACGGTCAATTTCCGGACGTTTGCTCATAGGAACATCGGCTTCCTGATAGGTAAATCCGTCAAGGTTAGCGTATGGAGCAAAGAATTTATATGTGTTGTGCAATGTTCCGAAAAACTTGCGGGTTACTTCCATTACACCATCGGTATCAAATTTCAAGTTATCCCACGGAGAAGAATTAGTAATCATATACCAACGCAAAGGGTCAGAACCATATTGTTCGATGGCACCAAACGGATCAACAGCATTACCCAGGCGCTTGGACATTTTATTTCCATTCTTGTCAAGCACCAGTCCGTTAGAGATAACATTTTTATAGGCTACACTATCGAATACCATAGTTGCGATAGCATGCAATGTAAAGAACCAGCCACGAGTTTGGTCTACCCCTTCTGCAATGAAGTCAGCCGGATAATAAGAACGATTATCTACAATATCTTTATTCTCAAACGGATAATGTAACTGTGCGTATGGCATGGCGCCTGAATCAAACCATACGTCAATCAAATCCGCTTCACGTTTCATCGGTTTTCCGCTTTCAGAAACGAGGATAATATCATCTACGTAAGGACGGTGAAGATCTATTTTATCATAATTGTCTTCGGTATATTCACCCGGAATAAATCCTTTTTCTTTATAAGGATTAGCAGTCATGAAACCGGCAGCGATGGATTTTTCTATTTCGTTATAGAGTTCCTCTACCGAACCGATACATAATTCCTCACCTTCTTCGCTACGCCAAATAGGAAGCGGAGTACCCCAATAGCGCGAACGGCTTAAATTCCAGTCGTTCAGGTTTTCCAGCCATTTGCCGAAACGTCCGGTTCCGGTAGATTCCGGTTTCCAGTTAATGGTCTTATTGAGTTCTATCATACGTTCCTTGGCAGCAGTAGAACGGATGAACCAGCTATCCAGCGGATAATAAAGGACCGGTTTGTCTGTACGCCAGCAATGTGGATAATTGTGTACATGCTTTTCTATCTTGAATGCTTTGTTGGAAGCCTTCATTTTCATACAGATGTAAATATCCAGTGTCTCGGCAGAGGCAGCAGTTTTCTCATCGTATTTACCATTTACAGTAAATTGAGGGTCGTATGCATTTTTCACCCAGCGCCCCTGATATTCTTGATATTGTTCTACATCCACACATTCTTTTACGAACTTTTCATCTAGTTCATCCAGCAGGAAGAATTTACCTGTCAAGTCTACCATCGGACGAGGTTCACCTTTTTTGTTAATCATAAACAATGAAGGTATGCCTGCTGCACGTGCCACAAAAGCATCGTCCGCACCGAATGTTGGAGCGATATGTACGATACCTGTACCGTCTTCCGTAGTCACATAGTCACCAAGGATAACACGGAATGCTTGATTGGCAGCTTCTTCCCAATTACCGTTTTCGTCTACGTTTACCGGTTTCACCCATGGAATAAGCTGTTCATATTCCATACCTACCAAATCCGTGCCTTTGTATTCACCTACCACCTTGAAAGGAATCAGCTTGTCTCCCGGTTTGTAGTCTTCTAAAGGCAGTCCTTCTGCTTTTTGGTTAAAATGAGCATAAAGCAATGGTTTAGCCAGCACTACTGTCATTTTCTCACCTGTGTAGCCATTATATGTTTGTACAGCTACATAATCGATTTTGGGACCGACGCACAAAGCGGTGTTTGAGGGTAAAGTCCATGGTGTAGTAGTCCATGCCAAGAAGTAAGGAGTACCCCACTCCGTCATTTCGGGTTTCGGGTTCTTCATCTTGAATTGCCCCACTACAGTAGTATCTTTTACATCCCGAT
>OGNO01001533.1_pt1 | contig 10250 bp, 9 predicted proteins | sample 1573491 | NCBI WGS metagenome assembly OGNO01 (sample SAMEA2581900, study PRJEB24529) | metagenome | biome: Human gut stool | place: China | collected 2011
CAAGAGCGAACGCACTACCCGTGTCATCGACTTCGACCAGGAAGCCAGCATGGAGCAGAAAAAACGCGAAGGATATTTCTAACCCCCAAAAGACTGAATTTATGGAACAACTAGATAAAAACAAATCAGGAAACCCGATGGAAGGGGAAGCCAGAGGCACCATGTCCATCGAGGAATTTTTGAAGAAAGACGAACAAAAAGACCTGTTGCGCTTCCTGACAGCCGGTTCGGTAGACGACGGAAAATCCACCCTCATCGGCCGTCTGCTCTTCGACAGTAAGAAACTGTACGAAGACCAGTTGGATGCCCTCGAACGCGACAGCAAACGAGTAGGAAATGCCGGCGAGCACATCGACTATGCCCTGCTGCTCGACGGTCTGAAAGCCGAACGCGAACAAGGTATCACCATCGACGTAGCCTACCGCTATTTCTCTACCAACAACCGCAAGTTCATCATCGCCGACACTCCGGGACACGAACAGTACACCCGTAACATGATTACCGGCGGATCGACAGCCAACCTGGCCATTATTCTGGTCGACGCACGTACCGGAGTAATCACCCAGACCCGCCGTCACACCTATCTGGTTTCCCTGCTGGGCATCAAGCACGTCGTACTGGCAGTCAACAAGATGGACCTGGTAGGCTTCTCGAAAGAAGTCTTCGACAAGATTGTCGGTGAATACAAAGCCTTCATCAATCCGCTGGGCATCCCCGATGTACAGTGCATTCCGCTGTCGGCCCTCGACGGCGACAACGTAGTCGACAAGTCCGACCGCACCCCATGGTACGAAGGTCCGTCTTTGCTGGAATTCCTGGAAACCGTACACATCGGCAACGACCATAACCTGCAGGATTTCCGCTATCCGGTGCAATACGTATTGCGCCCCAACCTCGACTTCCGCGGCTTCTGCGGCAAGGTAGCCTCAGGCATCATCCGCAAGGGCGATGAAGTCATGGCACTTCCTTCCGGAAAGAAATCGCACGTCAAGAGCATCGTCACCTACGAAGGAGAAATCGACTATGCCTTCCCGCCGATGTCAGTCACCCTGACCCTGGAAGACGAAATCGACGTATCCCGCGGAGAAATGCTGGTACACCCCGACAACCAGCCGATGATCGGACGCAACTTCGAAGCCATGCTGGTATGGATGGACGAAGAAAAGATGGATATGGAAAAATCCTTCTTCCTGAAGCAGACCACCAACACCAGCCGCACACGTATCGACCACATTGCCTATAAGGTAGACATCAACACCATGGAGCACCTGTCGGTAGAAAACGGACGGCTGAAGCAGGAAGATGTCCCCATGCAGCTCAACCAGATAGCCCGCGTGGTCCTGACCTCTTCGAAAGAACTGTTCTTCGATCCGTACGAAAAGAATAAAGCCACCGGTGCCTTCATCCTGATCGACCCGATTACCAACAACACCAGTGCGGTAGGTATGATCATCGACCAGGTAGCCGATAAGGATATGCACAATACCATGGAGCTTCCGGTACTGGATCTGCCCAAACTGGGCATCGAGCCGGCACATTATGAAGCCATTGACAAAGCCGTCAAGGAACTGGCCCGCCAGGGAATTGCCGTAGAAGTCAAGAAATAAAAGCAATCCGACAAGATTTTATTATTCAACCATTGTACAAAAACTCATTTCATGGGATTACTTGAATTCAATAAATTACCAATCAATACCCTGGTAGGAGCCGACTGGAAAACATTCAACCAGATTACCGCCAACCGGAACATCGACCCCGATTACCGGGGAAAATACCGGCTGACCAAAGCGGTATGCCGTCTGCTTTCCATTCTCAAGCCCCTGCAAGACCACAGGTACGAGAAACTCCTGGCCGACAAGCCGCTGGAGCACGACCCTGTATTCATCTTGGGCCACTGGCGCAGCGGCACTACGTTCATGCACAACGTATTCTCCTGCGACAAGCACTTCGGCTACAATACCACTTACCAGACCGTATTCCCGCATCTGATGATGTGGGGACAGCCGTTTTTCAAGAAAAACATGAGCTGGCTCATGCCCGACAAACGACCGACCGACAACATGGAACTGGCCGTCGACCTTCCTCAGGAAGAAGAATTTGCCCTGGCCAACATGATGCCGTACACCTATTACAACTTCTGGTTCCTGCCCAAGCACATGCAAGAATATGCTGACAAGTACCTGCTGTTCGACGATATCAGCGAAGAAGAGCTCAAGGTCTTTGAGGAAACCTTTACCAAACTCATCAAGATTTCACTCTGGAACACGCACGGAAGCCAGTTCCTGAGCAAGAATCCGCCCCATACCGGTCGCGTGAAAGAATTGGTGAAGATGTTCCCGAATGCCAAATTCATCTACCTGATGCGCAACCCGTATACCGTATTCGAGTCGACACGCAGCTTCTTTACCAATACCATCCAGCCGCTGAAGCTTCAGGATATTTCAGAAGAAGCCCTGCAGGAAAACATCCTTTCGGTATATGCCAAACTGTACCACAAGTACGAAGCCGACAAGCAGTTCATCCCCGAAGGCAACCTGGTAGAAGTTAAGTTCGAAGACTACGAAAAGAACGCTTTCGACCTGACCCAGGAAATCTATCAGAAACTCTCCATTCCGGGATTCGAGGAAGCCAAGGCAGACATTGCCGCTTACGTCAACAAGAAAAAAGGCTATAAGAAAAACAAATACCAGTACAAGCCCGAAACCATCGAACTGGTGGAAAAGAACTGGTCATTTGCCCTCGAACAATGGGATTATAAACTCTGATACAATCCGCTCAAAAGGAAAGGCCACCGCCTTCCGATATCCAAGACAACCTGAACAAGCGCCAGCCAGCGCCGGTTCAGGTTGTCTTTTTTTCTCCATTTTCTTTACTCTCCCTTCCCTTCCGATTGTAAAATACGCATATTTATTCAGCTAAACCTCCAAAAACTACTTTTTGCATCCTATTCTTATACATTTTTCTTGCATATCAATGAAAAAAAACACAAAATATTGTACCTTTGCACCCCGTAACAAATTAACATACAATGGATTCAAAATACAAACTACCTTCACCCCTTGTTTCATTTATCCCTATCATACTCCTTACAGGGATGCTTTTTGCCACTATCCGCACGTTCGGAGGAGACGCATTGAGCGGAGGAAGCCAGATTTCTCTGCTGGTAGCAACCGCTTCCTGCATATTTATCGGTTCTGTCTTCTACCGTATCCCCTGGCATAATTTCGAACACGCCATTGTCAACAACATCACCGGTGTAGCCAGTTCCCTGCTGATTCTGCTTACCATCGGTGCATTGAGCGGCACCTGGATGATCAGCGGCGTCGTACCTACCCTCATCTATTATGGCATGCAGATTATTCATCCCGACTACTTCCTGACATCCACCTGTCTGATTTGCGTACTTATCTCCGTAATGACCGGAAGTTCGTGGACCACGATAGCCACCATCGGTATCGCACTGATGGGTATCGGCAGAGCACAAGGCTTTCACGAAGGATGGATTGCCGGAGCCATCATCTCGGGAGCCTACTTCGGCGATAAGGTATCCCCCCTGTCGGAAACAACCGTACTGGCAGCCTCTGTAACGGAAACACCACTGTTCAAGCACATCCGCTACATGATGTATACCACCATCCCTTCGCTGACCATTGCCCTCATCCTCTTCACCTTCATGGGACTTACCCATGAGAACAGCGATACGGCACAGATTACCCAGTTCCTGACAAGCCTGGAGCAGACCTTTACGATCAGTCCCTGGCTGCTGATTGTACCAGTTGTAACGGGAATCATGATTGCCCGCAAGGTACCGACTACCATCACCTTATTCATCTCCACCCTTCTGGCCTGCCTGTGCGCACTCATCTTCCAGCCGGAACTGCTGCGCGAAATAGCCGGAGGCGACAGCTTATTCAAGGGTACCCTGATTACCTGCTACGGCAGTACGTCCATCCATACCGACAATGCCATCCTGAGCGACCTTGTAAGCACACGCGGAATGGGAGGTATGATGAATACCGTATGGCTGATTATCTGTGCCATGTGTTTCGGAGGAGCCATGACCGCCGGAGGCATGATCGGAAGCATCACCTCCACCCTGCTGCGCTTTGTAAAAAGCCGCTTCGGACTGGTCAGTTCAACAGCCCTCTCCGGACTGTTCCTCAATCTGGCTACAGCCGACCAGTACATCAGCATCATCCTTTCGGGAAATATGTTCGGAAACATTTACAGGAAACAAGGATATGAAAGCAACCTGCTGAGCCGGACCATCGAAGATTCCATCACGGTAACCTCCGTACTGGTTCCGTGGAACACTTGCGGAATGACACAAGCCACCATTCTGGGAGTCACCACCCTGACCTACCTGCCATTCTGCTTCTTCAACTGGATCAGTCCGCTCATGAGCATCCTGGTGGCAGCCATAGGATTCAAAATCAAGCAGCGTCCTGCTCCTCCCACTGCCTCCTGACCTTTCCTACAAGAGGCAGCCTCAACCGTACTGCCTCCCCTCAAAACCATATCTCCTCCTCTTACAAGAAGTTTGTCATACACAAACCTCTTGTAAAGAATCCGGAGATCATTACAATCACATCCGATTATTACAATCACATCCGATTTATTGCTAACTTTGTTCCAGTGAAACAGAACCGATACCCACATGAATGTCATTTCAAGAATATATCAGCACTGGCAACATTTCCTGCACAACGAAGCACTAAAAGAAAAGATATATGCCATCGTATTCGAATCAGATACCCGAAAAGGAAAACTATTCGATATTATTTTGATTGGCAGCATCACACTGAGTGTAATACTGGTAATACTGGAAAGCATGCATGTATTCCCCCACTCCGCCTATCTCGCCCTGAGAATCCTGGAATATGTGCTCACACTCTTTTTCACCTTCGAATACCTGGCCCGAATATACTGCCTTAAAAAGCCACAGAAATACATATTCAGTTTCTTCGGAATAGTTGACCTGCTGGCCACATTGCCGGTATATATGAGTTTCTTCATCGTAGGCTCCCACTACCTTCTCGTAATAAGAGCCTTTCGTCTGATACGAATCTTCCGCATCTTCAAGCTGTTCACCTTCATCAATGAAGGCAATCTGCTGCTGCGTTCATTATGGATCAGTGCCCCTAAGATTCTCATATTCTTTTTCTTCGTACTGATACTGGTTACATCAATGGGAACCATAATGTACATGATAGAAGGCAATGTACCCGATTCAGGTTTCAACAACATCCCCAACAGCATATATTGGGCAATCGTAACCATGACCACAGTAGGATATGGCGACATCACCCCCGTTACCCCGTTCGGACGCTTTATTTCGGCAGTAATCATGCTGATAGGCTATACCATAATAGCCGTCCCCACAGGAATTGTATCAGCCACAATGGTCAGCGAGCACAATAAGCTCAAGAAACGGAGATGTCCTCGCTGCGACCGGGAAGGACACGATTTCGAAGCCCTATATTGCAAATATTGCGGTGCAAAACTCAAGATAGAAAAACAGCCGGAATCTATAAACGAACGCCCCAACGACGAGCGCTTCTAACTCCAGCCATTTTGCCAACCCAAGTTCATGCCATCCGGTTCTTAACCTCCCGATACAGGCCGTGTACCCCGAAAAGGCAACAACCGCAACGGAGACTTCCGGATAACATCAGAACAAAAAGCCCGCACGCAGTCCCCACCGTTGTGTATGACATACATTCCAGTAGCCTTGTACAAAGATATCGTGTTTCTTGAATACACGATAGAGCAGTCCGGCTCCTGCCAGCGCAGACACCCCTGTATCATCGGCCTCTCCAATCTCGAATGCAAACTGTCCATCGGCCTGAACAAAAGGACGCAAGGCACTCTTTCCAAAGATGTACCGTCCTCCCACCTTGAAAGCAAGACACTGAGCCTTGAATTCACCGTAGGTAAGCACATTCGGGTCAGCAGCATACGACTGTCCGGAACCCGCATAGGTCACCTCTGCCAGAAAAGCAAGCGAAGGAGAAAAACGGGGAGAAATGAAAGAAAACTGCACACCGATCTCATATCCACTAAGCGACTTTTGATAATCATGCGCAATATTTCCAGCATATCCTCCAAAGACTCCCCACTGCCAGTGTGACGGTGTAGGATCATTTACTTCATAAACCACACAGTCCTGATCAGTACATACGGCATTGTTATAGTCTACTACAGTTCCAATCATATCCTCATGATTGAACCCCAGATGCTTGCTTCGTTTCTCGGCTTCATTCCACTTTCGCATCACATAACGCGAAACTCCCCTGTACCGGAGGTCAACCCCCTGGTAATCAGAATGACCGTCACTAACCTCCCTCTTTTTATTGTCAACTGCTATCAGCGTTCCATCTTTCTCATCATAAAAGAAATAATATTGTACGAAAGGAGTAGTATAATAATATAGAGTAAGCCCTCCCTTTACGAGACATTCCAGAAAAAGCTGCTCAGGCTCCTGCTCAATGGTAACCAACTGAGAAAAATAGTGCTTTCCATTCACGAAATGATACGAACGAAGTTCTGTTGGAGAAAAACGACGCTCCGCCCCTTGAGAACCTTCCCTGAAAATACAAAGCCTGCTGTTCTGCTCATCTGTGCGCAACATAATTTCTCCCCGGATGGTATCATTATCCAGCGTAACAATATATCCCGAACGAAAGCGTGCTTCCTGTGCCCAGAGAAAGGCAGGAAGAAGCAAAAAAATCTTCAAAAACAGATATTTCATAATTATGATATAAAAGGTTGATACAAAGATGTTATTTAAAATTATTTCCTCAACAACTCAAATCTGATATAAAGCCCACATATACGCTGTTGCAAGTATGCCGGTTGAAATTGACCTTACCCCAAAATGTTCTTCTTTTTCCGTTCGTATATTTCATGATTTTCAGGTTTCATATTATATATCATATAATTAAGTACGGAATTTTCTTCCATCAGCATCATAGAGGTATTCGGTCGTACTTCCGTCTTCGAACTCCATGCGGTGCGGCTAATTTAGGAAATTATATTGAATATCCTCGATGTTCCGGTTCAAATCTTGGGTAAGATTTCCGTTTTCATCGTAGGTGTATTCCGTTTCCCTGTCCGCCCCGTCCTTGAACTCAAAGCCGTTGCTGTATGCGGAACTTGCCGCATTGTCGGTAACTTTCGTCAGTTGGTTTCCGTTGTAGCAGGGGGCAATTCCTTCCGTATAGTGCAGCTCCTCCTTGAAGAGCAGGCTTTCGATGGAGGTCATCTTGTCCTGGATGCATCACTGGCAGTGTTTCATAAAAAGAGAAACTGTTTCAAATTTTAATTATTCAAGAACAGTCTCTCTTTATGAGAATATTATGTTTTATTGTATTTCCTTTTTTCCTTTTATGAGGTAAAAGCAGATACTAATATCCATAAAATCCTTTAAGGTCATCTTCTTTTGGCGGAAACATAAAAATCTGTTTAGCTATAGATGACATAGCAGATGAAAGTTCTTCCAGTTCTTTTTGAGCTTTTCCTTCTCCGTATAATAACATTGTATATTGACAATATGTAGCAACTGCCATCATGTAATCTCCTTTTGATAGCTTTTGAGGGTCATCTGATTGTAAGTATTCTAAGATTTCCTTTTTGTGCTTATCAATGTAGGTTTTTATGATAGAAACTATTTTATGTAGATATTTCTTTTCACCTTCCTTGTCATTTTTGGCATGGCATTGCATTGCTTTAAAGCGATTTTTTATAACAATTAAATACGGATAGTCTTTTATGTATTCATATTTGTTTAAGGAATATACATACTCAACCGCCTTGTCATATTCTCCCATTTCTGCTAAAATACCTAATTTCCCTAATTCAAAATAATAGAGTTTTGAATACCCCTTTTCGATAGCTTCTTCTACCAAATAGAGAGCCGAGTCCAAATACTCTTTATGTTTGGGGGAAGTTGTTTGATACATAAAAATATATTGCTTAGATTCTTTTTGGTATTTCTTAAATAGAGAATCTACCAATATAGAGTCGGCAGATGACAAGTCTGCCTTTTTTGCTCCATGATTCTGACAACCTGTAAAAGCAACGGTCAGCAATAATATTTGTAATAATGCTTTCATTTTTGTTGTATAAATAAAGGGGTTAACTTCAAATTCCATTCAATACTTACAGACTGAGTGAATAATGCTCCGCTATTGGTTGCACCTGCTTCTACTACGGCATGGCTAAAATAACTATTCCTATTTAAATTCTGTGCCGGAATCGAAATAGTTGCAGTTCGTGGAACTGTTCCGGTTGCATATATGATATTTCCTTTGGGTCTTACTAAAGGAGTTGTGTATTTTTTATCATAAAAAACAGAGAACCATCCCGAATAAATGTTTCTATAGCTTTCATTTGAGGATAATGCTTGCTGGGAAAGATTTGCAGTAAATGTAATCCCTTCAAATACTTTTCCTTGAGCATTGTCCTGAGTTGCTTGACTGGAATCTGTGGTAACATTAGCAGAAACTGTCAGATTTCCAGAAGAGGAAGAGAGTCCACCTTGTGGAGCTATCCCCATTGGTATTTTTTCATCACCATCAATTCCTCCACTCCAAGCTTTCTCTTGTTTTGTATCATACGTAGTCGGTAAGTTAAAATGATACAGAATATCTTTCTCATTCTTACCTACATATCTATACCCCTCCGGAGTCTGGCTTGCTGATGTTATATTGTCTTTCCATTCTATTTTATTTGTTTTCACATCCTCTACCCAATCATCCAGCATACCGTTCGGGTCAATACGGTTGACCGGATTATTACTTGTATAGCAATATGGAAACAAACCAATCCTTTTCTCCTGCATCGGATCCTTCACATGCCATCTTCCTACAGCCGGATCATAATGTCTTGCCCCATAATCGTACTCTGAACTATACTTAATCATTATTATTGTTCTGTGATTTTAGAAGATACAATAATATTATTAAAGAAATCATTGTATATAAGATTGCTATTCCATGTATCAGCTTATATGATGCAATACTATTTGATATTTCATTCATAGTAAAAGTTAAAGTAGGAGTTTTAGGCCAAGCATAAACTTGATAATATATTATATCTAATGAGTTGATATAATTGTAGCATAAAAAAAGGAATGTAATACTTGATACCCCCAACCAACTCCATAAGACAATTCTATTTAGTCTTGCATTTTTCATATTTTTAAATATTTATGAGGGTGAATGTTGGAATTCACCCTCGTATTAGTAACTACTCTGTTTTAAATTCATTTAATATTTTTTCGGGACTAAGAGATATTATTTTTCTTTCGTTTCCGAATAAAGCTCTAATGTTATCCCAAATAATAGCTTTTGATGCTCCTTGGAGTGCTTTAAATGGAGCAATTTCACCTTTTAAAAAAGATACATCACCGCCTCCTTTTTCAATAGCTTCTATAGATAAAGTGGTACAATTATTATTCAGAAGATTATATTCATCAATAACTCTTGCATTACTCTTGTTTTTTATTTTGTTTCCAGATGGGATTTTATCACTTTGATTGAATTTATCTTGAAAGAATCTATCGACCTTAGAATCTGAGCCATTAGCAAATTCAAAAGCTGATGCTTTTCGATTATTGATTTGATCTTTGATAAACTCTTTTGCTTCTGTTCCTTTGTATATTATTAAAACGCCTTCACCTATTGGTGATGTTGAATTAGCCGATGATTTATCTTTATAAACTGCACCATATCTTCCATAAGTATATACTGTTGTATTGTCTCCATTACCTGTTGTTATAAATGTATGTCCTAATCCCTGAGTTTCAATATACATACGAGGCTTTAAGCCTTCTACATCTATAAATTTGATAGGATTATTACAAACATAACAGTAACTATTTACATATGAATATTTCTCCTGCATCGGATCCTGTACATGCCATCTTCCCAGCGTCGCATCATAATGTCTTGCCCCATAGTCGTACCAGTTGAGTCCATTCCGTGTATCAAGTTCCTTTCCGTTGTACTTGTAGGGCTGTACGTTTCCGGTGGTGGCGAACATACCTCCGAAGGGGTAGTAATGGTTCACTTCCTCCACCTTTCCGTTCCGGTCTGCCACCACGCGGTTGTTTCCCTGATGGTCTTGCAGGTAGTAGTGGTACATTCCGTCGGGCAGGGATACATATCCGTATCCGGTAATCAGTCTGACGGGCTTCCCGTTTTCATAGATCAAATTCCCTGCATAGTCGGTGGTGGTCGTCTTTCCGT
>OGNO01001534.1_pt1 | contig 10248 bp, 10 predicted proteins | sample 1573491 | NCBI WGS metagenome assembly OGNO01 (sample SAMEA2581900, study PRJEB24529) | metagenome | biome: Human gut stool | place: China | collected 2011
TGCACGGTGTCAAGGGCGGCATGACCAACTGCCAGAACGAGATGAAGAAGGCAGTCGAGGCTGGCTACTGGAACCTGTTCACCTTCAACCCCGCCAACAAGGCACAGGGCAAGAACCCCTTCACCCTGACCTCCAAGGCTGTGGACAACGAGAAGTATCAGGCTCTGCTGGCAAACGAGACCCGTTACAGCCGTCTGACCCGCGCCTTCCCCGAGCGTGCTAAGGAGCTGTTCGCTCGCAACCAGGAGGTTGCAAACGACCGCTACGAGCACCTGACCCGTCTGGTCGAGCTGTACAAGTAAGCTGTTTTTAAGCAGCGGCAGAGACACCAAATGAACCAGCGGCCCCTGCTCTTTCCCGTGTGAAGAGCGGCAGCCCCGCATCGGCGGTTACTGCGCAATGCAGCGGTGCGGAACTGTGGAATTTGCCTTTGCCGTGCACAGAACAGGCTGAACGTTTTGCCCTGTACCTGACAGAACGGTCGAAAAACCTGATTTCATTCCCCTCCTTTTGCGCAGGGGCTTGAGATACCAAAGCGCCCGCGAGGGCCCTTGAGAGCACACCCCGCGTGTGTCAGGAGCATAAGGTCTGCGTGCAGATACCTTGCTCCGCCTGCGGCATAAGACCTGCCTTGCAGGGATCTTGCCTCAGTGAAAAACTGCATCAGTTTTTAGCGCCCCGCTCACCGCAAGGTGACCGGGGCGTATTTTTGTGCAAAAAAACAGCAAGGGCTGCTGCACGTTGTCCGGTGTAGCAGCCTTTGATAAATTTATAAAATACTATTTTGCATCAGTTCTCGCCAAAGAAACCATTTTCGCTCATAGATGCCCACTTGAGATACATATCCTTATAGTTGTCTTTGATGAAACTTTGAATCTTGCTCAGTTCCCTGTCGGTCAGCACCCCGCGATTTTGTATTACAGTGTCTCCATTGCTTTTTACAAAGAATTTTGCAGAACCACCCTCGGTCAGTTTACGGTCACTGGCGTGGACGTGCATACATTCAATGATGCAGTGCGCGGTAAAATAAAGATAGTAACCGCAAATTTTGAAATCATAATATTTTGGCATTACGATTCCTCCAGATGCTTCCGGTTCCGGCTGTAATAGTCCTGAACAATGGATAACTCTATATCATCCATGGTGGTTTCCAGTACCTTTCCATCGGCAGACAGTACACAGGCACTTGCGGGGTTATTCAAATTCAAAACACGGACAGAATCATTGCTTTTTGAAAAGGCATAGCCATTTACGATCATGTCTGCGTGGTCAGCAACGCTTAAAATATCAGGCATATTGCAACTCTACCTTTCGGATCGGCTTTAAAAAAGCATCGGCATCAATATACAAATTGTTCAGGATGGGAACCAGATCGATATACTCTTCTTCTGCGGGAGCACCCTTGTATTTTGCCATGACTACAAGATAGCCCTTGTCCCATTCCAGAATATCCGTGTAACGTTCCAGCGAAGAAGGTGTGCGGAACCGGATGGTTCTGCCGTTGTAGGTGAATGCGGTAAAATTACCGCTGTTGTTCAAAAATGCACAATCGCTCATAAAAGTCCCTCCTTCATGGCTGCTTTTACAGTTTCATTTTAGCATCTCTGCAACCGAACGTCAACCAAAAAGCTTATCACAAAATCTTCCAGAATTTTCCGCTTCCTTTTTACAGTTTCTTCATAGCTTCTTAACGAAATGAATTGTGAAAGCTGTTATACTTTTGCCATGGGAAGCGGGGCCGCAACCACTTCCCAAGTAACATGATTCCTCCTCACACCAAGGCAATATCCAAGCAAAACACCCTTCTCTGTGCGCCGCAACACGGAGAAGGGTGTTTTGTTTTTGTAAGACGCCGTAAAAATCTTTGCAAAACTTCGCTTTAGGGTTGACCCCATTTTTTTGCGGCGCTATAATAAAAAAGGATATAGCCAGTGCAGCGCCCGGCGCGGGTGCTGCGGCTGCGGAATTTACGAAAAATGGGAGGTGAACGCAGGACAATGGACCCTGATCATAGTCGAAGTAGATCCACCGATGCGGTAGATCGGACAACAAAAAGTACTGCGTTCGCCTTTTTGCATCCGGCGGCTTAAAAAGCCCCGGTATAGGAAAGGCGCGGCTTTGCGTGCGCGGAAACGGCTGCATTTGCGGCATTCCGGCACCGGGCGGCGCGTTTTTTGTTTCCCGACCTGCTGCATCCTCCGGCGCGGAGAAAGCCCTCCGTGCCGTATAGTGCCCAGAGGAGGTAGCCCATGGATATGGAAGAAAAGAAGCTGGAAACCAACACGGAACAGAACCTGCCGGTGCAGGAACTGCCCGCCGATATCCCCGCCGAGGTGCGTCAGAAGCTGGCGGAGGATCTGAACGAGGAAGCCACCGAGGATCTGAAGCAGGATATGCGGGAGGCAGAGCGGGAGGAAGCCAATGACGAAGAGGTCAAGGCAAACCCCGAGATGCTGACCAAGAGCCGTCTGCTGAAGCTGCTGATCAAAAAGCAGTACGTCAAGCTGCGCGAGGTGACTGAGGAAGAGCAGCCCGCCGACCTTGCCGAGCTGCTGGAGGAGCTGGACGAGAACAACCGTCTGGTGGTGTTCCGTCTGCTGAAAAAGGAAGTTGCCACCGAAGCTTTTGCCTATATGTCCGACGAAGCCCGGGACGATCTGGTGAACGCCTTCTCGGACGTGGAGCTGGTGAGCGCCATCGAGGAAATGAGTCTGGACGATGCCGCCGACCTGCTGGAAGATATGCCCGCGGGCGTGGTCAAGCGGGTGCTGGAAAAATCCTCCCGGGAGACCCGCGAGAGCCTGAACAAGCTGCTGAACTACCCGGAAAGCTCTGCCGGCAGCCTGATGACCCCGGAATATGTGCGTCTGCGCATGGATATGACGGTGGAACAGGCCTTTGCCGCCATCCGCAAGCAGGGCGAGAACGCCGAGACCGTCTACACCTGCTATGTGGTGGAGAGCAACCGGCTGCAGGGCGTTGTCTCTGCCCGCAATCTGCTGCTGGCCGACCCCAAGACCCCCATCACGGAGATCATGGAGGACAATCTGGTCACAGTGAAGGTCACCGACGATCAGGAGTTCGTGGCGCGTGAGATGCAGCGCTACGACTTTACCGCCATGCCCGTTCTGGACAACGAGGGGATGTTCGTGGGTATCATCACCATCGACGATGCCATTGACGTTCTGACCGACGAGAGCACCGAGGATATGCAGAAGATGGCTGCCATTCTCCCGGATGACGACGCCACCACCTACTTTGGCACCAGTGTGTGGACCCACGCCAAGCAGCGCATCCCCTGGCTGCTGATTTTGATGCTGTCCGCTACCTTTACCGGTATGGTCACCACCCACTACGAGGAAGCCTTTGTCAGCCTGCCGCTGCTGGTCTCCTTCATGCCCATGCTGATGGATACCGCCGGTAACTGCGGCAACCAGATCAGCACCCTGATGGTGCGCGGTCTGGCACTGGGCGAGGTAGAGCCCGCCGACTTTATGCGGGTGCTGGCCAAGGAGCTGCGGGTGTCTGCTATCGTGGGCGCAGTGCTGGGCATCGTGAACGGCCTGCGCATCTACCTGATGTACACCTTCCTCTTCCCCGGCCAGTACGCCAACGTGATGGGCTACGCCATCGTGGTCAGCGTGTCGCTGTTCTTCAGCGTCATTCTGGCAAAGCTGGTGGGCGGTATGCTGCCGCTGGCAGCCAAGAAGCTGGGTGCCGACCCGGCCATCATGGCAACGCCGTTCATCACCACGATCGTGGATGCCTGCAGCCTGATCCTGTATTTCCAGATCGCACAGCTGGTGTTCCACAATATGATGTAAACAATAGAGCAATGCCGGACGGTCTTGAAGTGACTGCCCGGCATTGCTTTTTCCGGTGTGGAAAACTGCATGTTTCCCCGCCTTTTCCACACAGAAAAACGGCAGCGGCCAGGTGTTGAAAACTTGTGACCGGTTCATTCCAGATTGGAGAAAAATAAATCACCGCTCAGGAACGGTTTGTAGAATACAAAGAAAATCCTTCGACTTTCTTTTTTATAAAAGGCAGAATGCCCGCATTTTTGCCCAAAACTTACCAGAAAGCTGCGGCCTGAATTACGGTGTGTATAGGGCTGATGCCCTTTTGTTGTGGAAAACCCGGTGGAAAAAGTGGAAAACCTCATGGAAAACTTACCCTTTTCTTCACAAAAACGGTGGAAAACCCGGTGGAAAAAGTGAAAAGTTCATTCCAGACAGGAAAATCCATACACTTTCCGGTTGTGCTTTTGTGCCGCAAGATCCGCTTGACAGCTGTATTTTTGGGCGGAAGATGCGGCGGTTTTCCACACTGTGGCATTGCCTTGAATGCCCCGGCCAATCATGGTACAATAACAGCAGAAAAATGCGGCAAAACTCACCGATATCGGAATACAATGCGTTGGAGGCACCCTATATGAACAATTGGCTCAACCAGCTGGAGCGCAAATACGGCCGCTTCGGCATCCCGAACCTGACCAACATTCTGGTGGGCGGGCAGATCCTTGTGCTGGCCATCGAGCTGTTTGTCAACCAGACCGTCAGTGTCTGGCTGGCACTCAGCCGCTATTTTCTGCTGCGCGGCCAGATCTGGCGCATCATCACCTTTGCGTTCATCCCCTCTTACGGCGGCAGCATCCTCAGCGCGGTGCTGGGCATCTATTTCACATGGTTCATCGGCACAGCGCTGGAACAGGAGTGGGGCGATTTCCGCTATACGGTGTATCTGCTCTCCGGGATGCTGGGCACTGTGCTGGCCTGCCTGCTCACCGGCGTGACCGGCAGCACCTACTGCCTGTCCCTTTCGCTGCTGCTGGCCTTTGCCGTGCTGTACCCGGAGGTGCAGGTGCTGCTGTTCTTTGTCATCCCCATCCGGGTAAAATACTTTGGCTTTTTTGCGGCAGCACTGTGGGTGCTCAGCTTTCTGGGCGCGCCGCTGCCGCAAAAGCTGAGCCTGCTGCTCAGCATGGCGAACGTCTGGCTGTTCTTTGGCCCGATGGCCTATCGTTCCGTCCGCGCATGGGTACGCCGTGAGCAGTGGAAGCGGAGAAACAGAAGGTAAGGAGAAACATCATGATGCTGGACCGCATGGAGGGCAATGCAGAACTGAAAAGCAGCGTGCAGCTGATGCTGGCAGCCCGCCGCCTGACCCACAGCGTGCTGCTGGTGGGTGAAGAGGGCCTTGGAGCCGGTTTTGCGGCCCGCTGCATTGCGGCAGATTATCTTTACCCTGCAGGCGGAGCGCCCGCTGAGGCCCTTCTGCGGGGCGAATGCTGCCGTGCTGTGGGTAAGCCCGGCGACCGCGACAGCGGCCATGTGGAGACCGGCATCGTGCGTGAAGCGATCAGCGTTGCCGGTATGGGCGCAGGCGGCAAATATCTGGTCAGTCAGGTCAAGGCTATGCGCAGCGAGATCTTCAACACCAGCCTTTCGGCCGAGGGCCGTGCCGTGCTGCTGTACCATGTGGAAAAGATGAACGAGGAATCCGCCAATGCCCTGCTGAAGGTGATGGAAGAGCCGCCGGAGGGGGTGCTGTTCCTGCTTACGGCGGATTCGCTGGCAAGCGTGCTGCCCACCATCCGAAGCCGCTGCGTCAGCTTTGCAGTGGCTCCTGTCTCGCCGGAGCAGTGCGCCCGCTACTGCGCCGCACAGGGGGTGGACAAAAAGACGGCCGCGCTGTACAGCGAACTGTTCGACGGTCACATTGGCACGGTGCTTGCCGCCGCACAGGACGAAGCCCGCACCGCGCAGGTGGAAAAGGCCCTGCAGCTGGCAAAGGCCGCTGCCGACCGTGACAGCTATGCCGCAGCCTGCCTGCTGGCCGCCTACGAAAAGGACAAGGCCGGTGCCGCCGCCCTGCTGACGGACTTCCGTGCGGTGGCGGCAGCGGGCCTGCGGCAAAGCCCCCACGCACCGGTGCAGGGCATTGCCGCCCAGCGTGCCCTGCGGCTGGCCGAAGCCGCCATCCAGCGCCTTGGCGCGCAGGTGAACCCTAAAATCGTGCTCAGCGTGTTTGCGGCAAAGTTCCGCGCGCTGTAAACAACAACTCCCCTGAAAAGCTTTTTACGGCATTTCAGGGGAGTTTTGCTGTCAGGAAACGGTAGAGGAAGGGTCGCCGATCAGGCCGTTAAAAGTAAAGGTGGCCGTTTGCTGATTAAATTTACCCAGCGTGATGGTTATGGCTCCTCTATAGAATTTATCGAAAGAAGAGGTAGTGACGGGGCCGATGTCGATGAAAAGAATAACGTTTCTGGGCTGGCCTGCAGGAACAGTAATGGACTGGTTGAATACATAGGCGGTTTTGCTGCTGTTCAGACCTTTGTATCCAAGACCACATACCTTACCAGTGCCGCCAGCGGAATGCTTGAAAGCAAAGTTGCTGATGTTGACAGTGACAGCACTGGTGCCGCTGCTATTATCCAGTTTGAAGCCGGTGTAGAAATAGTTGTGGCGGGTATCAGATTCATAGATGGAGCTGGAAGTCCACTGCCCGCTCAAGGGGCCGATATCTGCGGTAAAAGAGCCAAAATTAGCGAAATCGCTATTATCGATGGGAGGGGCAACCAGATTTTCGGGAGTGGAAGCATACGCTCCATCGCCGCAGCCTGCCAGCATACTGCCGGCGGCAGCGACCAGTGCGGCGGCACCAGTGGCCTTTAAAAAAGTACGGCGAGTGATCAGTTCAGACATAAAAATCTCTCCTTTGATTGCAGGAAATCATAAAATACAAAAGCTGATGCAAACAGAAACTCCCTCCGGCGCTTGCGGTACACCGGAGGGAGTTTCTGTTTGGGGTATTGCTTTGGTGTGAGGAGGAATCATGTGCGGAAAGACGGTTGCGGCCCCGCCTCCCCGCAGGATATAGTATACCCGATTTTAAGTGAAAAGTCATTACATTTCTGTGAAAAAACATCCTGCAATGAACTTTTTACAAAATTCTCCCAATGATAAAAACCAAACAGCGCGGTGTACAAAAGATTCTGGTATTCCAGAATGCGGCAGACTGTCACTTTCACTATAGTAGATAAGGTGCAAAGTGTCAATCTGAATCGCAGTTTTTCCCTTATGCCTTTTCTACTTCGCCCACCACCAGCTCACCGGTCTCGGAGGAGTAGCTGCCGGTCACCTTCTGGTGGCCGCTGGTAAAGGTGAGGCTGACAGTATGAACCTGCTTGAACCAGCTGTTGTAGGCACTCTCGCTGATGCGGTAGATCAGCACAAAGGTCTTTTCTTCGTTCGGCTGCAATTCGTAGTCCTTCTGGGTCCACCAGCTGTCGCCGCTGGCGTTGTCCGCAAAGCCAAAGTAGATGGGCGATGCAGCAGAATGGTCGATCTCAGCCGGGAAGTTGTCGGCGGTCAGGGTGACGGCACGGCTGCTGACGTTTTTCAGGGTGACAACCACCTTGACCACATGGATGGTGCCGTATTCCTGCGTGCCAAGGATCGTGCGGTTTGCGCTTCCGCTTACGTATCCGATGCCGTTCACAGTGCCGGGGATGTCAATGCTGCCTGTGCCGCCGCAGGCGGTCAGGGTGCCGGTGAGCCCTGCCGCAAGCAGTGCTGCGCCGGAAAGCTTAAGGAATGCGCGTCTTGAAAGATTTTTCATGTTTTTTACCTCCTGCCCCCAAAACAAGGGCTTTTTGTACAGTATACCATGGCTAAAAACGGGGGTCAATCCATTTTGCACTGTGCTGCGTGCACTCTGCCGTGCTCCACATAGTGGGCGGCGTTGTGCAGGTTGGCCTCGATCTGTGCGGGGCTCACCTGCTTGATGACCTTTGCGGGCACGCCCACGGCCACCGAGCCGTCCGGGATGACCATGCCCTCCGGCACCAGCGCACCCGCGCCGATGATGCAGTTTTTGCCCACGACACAGTGGTTGAGCAGGGTGGCGTGCATTCCGATCAGGCTGCCGTCCCCTACCGTGCACCCGTGCACCAGCGCACTGTGGCCCACGGTGACGCTTTTGCCCAGCATTACAGCACCGCCCACATCACAGTGCAGCACGGCGTTATCCTGCACGTTGGAGTTTTCGCCAATGGTCAAAGTGCCGTCGTCGCCGCGCAGCACGGCCCCGTACCACACCGTGGAACCGGCTTTCAGGATCACATCTCCCTGCACGGTGGCGTTGGGCGCAACAAAAGCAGCCCCCTCGTCGCGGGGAACTTTTCCACAAAAGGACAGAAACATTGTTAAAAACCGCCTTTCTCTCTTTCTCTTTTGGCTGGTTTATGGTATTCTTTAAAGTAGTATAGCAAGCCAGAGCCTTTCCGGCAAGTAGGAGCTGTTTCAAAACAAAAATTTTTGCCGTGCGTCGGCAAGCAGATACAAGGGGGCACGCTCATGTTCAAAAACACCATCTTCCGCCGCATGACGGCGCTGGTGCTCACGCTGGCACTGGCCGCTGCTGCTGCACTGCCGGGCCTTGCGGTATATCCCATGCCCATCCAGACTGCCAGCGAGACCGAGGCGGTGTACCTGTTCAACGCAGACACCGGCAAGACCATCCTGAACCAGAATGCTGACCAGCAGCACCTTGTGCAGCAGCAGCTGTTCCGCACTGCGGTCGGAAAATACTACCAGCGTTCCCTTGTCGTAATCCTTGCGGAAATATTGCAGGCTGCCGTACCAGCCGTCTGTCTTTCCCTTTTCCAGCACGTAGTCCAGCATTGTCTGTGCATCGTCCTCGGTGTAGTTTTCCGTACCGTCCAGCCGCATCAGCATGCCCTCGGCGTTGGCAAAACAGAGAAAGTGGTCGATCGTCACCACGTCGCCCCGTTTATCCGGAAACGGCGGAGCATTCCGACCGCTGTCGTTCATGGGCACAGACTGTGCCAGACTTGCCAGCGGCATGGCGTAGAGCACCGGCTGCCGGGCAGCGTAATTTTCCCTGTTGTCCTCGTAGTCATGAGGCGGATCGTCCCAGCCCCACCACGGCGGCGGATCCGGCGGCAGATCCGGCTCTGTCTGACGAGGAGGATCAGGCTGAGGCGGCTGTGTTGCTGCGGGCTTTGTTTCACGTGAAACAACCGCCTTGGTAGTCGTAACAGGAGCCTTGGTCTGCCGTGCGGTGGTTGCCCTTGGGGCTGCCGTCGTTGCCTTGGGAGCAGCTGTCTGCCGGGGCGTGGGTGGCTGTGTCTGCACTGCCGCCGGAGCCGGAGCACCGCTTCCTGCCGCCTTGGTTTCCGCAGGAGCACATTCCGTCTGGACGGTGGTAGTTTCCGCAGTAGTGGTGGTGCTGGCTGTGGTAGTAACTGTAGTTTTCGTGGAAGTATCCGAGCCGGCAGCCGGAACAGCGTCTGTGGTTTCCTGCGGCTGTTTTCCGTCCGGCGGAGCACCGTCCGGCATTTGCCGCACAGCAGTTTCACTGATTGCGATCTGCTCCAGCAGGTTCCGTGTCTGGTTGTAGCTCATGGCTTCGGTAATCACATTCAGGGCAATCAACGGGATCAGGAGCACCGTTGTCAGCATCGCCATGGTAATGCAGATAAACTGCCGCCGCACCCGCCGGATCATGCTTTTTTCTCCAGAAAATAGCCGATGCCGCGAGCCGTGCGAATCTGCACTGTGGAGTGAATTGCGGTCAGTTTTTTTCGCAGGAAGGAGATATACACCTCGATATTGTTATATTCGACATCGCTTTCATAGCCCCAGATCTTTTCGATAAAGCGTTCCTTGGGAATGATCTGTTCGGGGTTGGACAGCAGCATTTCCATGATCTGATATTCTTTCAGGCTAAGCTTCATACGGTTTTCGCCCTGTATCAGATCATAGGTCTGCCGGTTCAGCTGGAGTTCGGAAAAGTGCAGGCAATCCACTTCCACTTCGCCCTTTCGTCTGGTAAGGGCACGGATTCGTGCCAGCAGTTCGCCGGTGGAAAAGGGCTTGGTGAGGTAGTCGTCCGCCCCGCAGTCCAGTCCGTGAATCTTGTCCTCCACTTCGGACTTGGCAGTCAGGAGCATGATCGGGGTCGCATTTTTTTCCCGCCGGAGAATCTGCACGATCTCGGTGCCGCTGCGGACGGGGAGCATGATGTCCAGCAAGATGCAGTCATAGATACCGGTGCGGGCGTATTCCAGACCGTCGTCACCGTCGAAAACGGTATCCACGTTGTATTTATTGCGTTTGAGAATTTCCGCCAGTGTATCCGCCAGCTGGACTTCGTCTTCTACTACAAGAATTTTCATGGAGAATCCTCCTTTCAGAATACAGGGAAACACTGCATAAAGCT
>OGNO01001535.1_pt1 | contig 10244 bp, 8 predicted proteins | sample 1573491 | NCBI WGS metagenome assembly OGNO01 (sample SAMEA2581900, study PRJEB24529) | metagenome | biome: Human gut stool | place: China | collected 2011
CCATGCGGCAGGCTTCGAGATGCGGTAAAAAGCAACGGTAGTGGCGAGGATCAGGATCCACAGAGCAACCAGCCACAAAAAGGCGAAAAGATACCATCCCAGGTTGAAGAACCAGATGGACCAGAAAAAATTAAAGATAAGCTGTACAGCATACAGGGTGAGGGCTTTCGTGTCCTCGCCTTTTTGCATGACAACGAGGTAAGAGGCGATTCCCATAAGGACGAACAGGATACTCCACACCACCGGGAAGAGCCACATAGGCGGTGTCAGGGGAGGCTGATTCACTATTTCAAAGGCTTTCATGCCGTCCATGGTGATCCAAGCGGAGAGTCCGCCTACTGCCAGAGGGATGGCAACGGCAGTGATGAGATTTTTCCAGTGAATATTATGAAATCTGTCGGAGAGTTGCATGGGAGCCTTCTTTGAAAATACGATTTTGCATGTGTCAATATCCGTGTATTTCTGATTAGTATTGTATGAAAATGAGACAAAAATTATGTATCTAACTATAAAAAAAGGACAAAAATTGGGGACTATCGGCAAACGGAGGTTTTGGTGTATGATTAAGAGTGTAATAAAGCATTATGACTATCAGAAACAGGAAATATTCAAGAAAAGGTAATAGGTAACATAGATATGGGCACAGAACACACACAGGGTTCCCTGACAAAAGAAGCGATCCGGCTGGCGTGGCCGGCGGTCTGCGAATCCTTTTTTATCGCACTGGCGGGCATGGTGGATACTTTTATGGTGAGTACGCTCGGGGCCAATGCAGTGGCAGCGGTAGGGCTGACCACACAGCCGAAGTTCCTGGGGCTGGCACTGTTCATCGCAGCGAATGTGGCAATCTCCGCCTTGGTGGCGAGACGACTTGGAGAGAAGAGGCAGCAGGCGGCCAACGAGATTCTGGTGATGACGATCTGCTTTTGCATTGTGGCAGCGGTGATCATCAGTGCACTGACGGTGGGATTCGCGGATCAGATTATTGAATTCTGCGGATCGAGTGAGGACACGCATGCCATGGCGGCGAGATACTACCGGATCATCATGGGTGGCATGATCTTCAACGTATTGTCCATGGGAATCAATGCGGCACAGCGCGGCGCGGGCAATACGATGATCGCCCTTAGGACGAACCTGATCTCCAATCTGGTGAATATCTGCGGCAATTACCTGCTGATCAACGGCCATTTCGGATTCCCGGCACTGGGAATCACCGGAGCCGCCATTGCTACGGTATTTGGTACGGTAGTGGCATGCGTGATGAGCATCGTCTCGATCTATCCGAAAGATGGATTTATCAGTATTCCGTATATGATTAAACATCATATTAGATTGCGGATGGAACCGCTGCTGGAGATCATCAAAGTCGGCTATTCCGTGTTTATTGAGCAGGTATTGATGCGTATCGGATTCATGTCGACTGCTATGATGGCTGCGAAAATGGGTACGGAAGCCATGGCGGCACATCAGGTAGGCATGAATATCCTCGGTCTGACGTTTTCATTCGGTGACGGTATGCAGGTAGCGGCGGTAGCGTTGATTGGACGGAGTCTGGGAGAACGTGACCCGGAGAAAGCGAAAAGCTATGGAGCTATCTGTAGACGTATCGGTATGGGAATCTCTGTTGCACTGGCGGTTATCTATTTCTTCGGAGGGGAGACCATCTACCGGATGTTCTTTAGAGAAGAAAATATTATTACGTACGGTGTGAATATTATTCATTGCATTTGTATCATTGTCCTGTTCCAGGTGTCTCAGGTCATCTACATGGGATGCCTGCGCGGCGCGGGAGATACCGCATACACGGCAGTGGCTTCTACGATCAGCGTTACTCTGATCCGTACGGCGGCATCCTATATTTTCGGGTTTACTCTGGGACTGGGAATGACCGGTATCTGGATGGGCATTCTGGCGGATCAGGTATCCAGATTTCTGTTTGCGTCGATTCGGTTCCGACAGGGAAAATGGGTGACAATTAAGATTTAATGAGCGCAGGTAATGAGCTTATGATAATAACAAAACTCCCGGAGCAATATCGCACCGGGAGTTCTTGCGTTCAAATAATATGCAATGAGTTACTGTGAGTTCTATTTCGTCTTCAATGTCTTTTTCATAGCAGTGAAAGTCTCTGCACTGATCACATGTTCAATCCGGCAGGCATCAGCCTCCGCCGTTTCAGGATCAACGCCTATAGATATAAGTTGCTTCGTTAAAAAACAATGGCGCTCGTAGATTTTTTCAGCCACCTCCTGGCCAAGATCGGTCAGGTGTAGATAATGGTTTTCGTCTGTTGTCAAAAAACCGTCCTCTCGTAAAGTTCCTACTGCGTAACATACGCTGGGTTTTGAAACTTCCATGTACCGGGCAACATCCACGGAACGCACCATACCGAGCTTCTTTTGAAGTATAAGCACGGCCTCCAAATAATCCTCTCCGGCAGTATGAAGTTTCATAGGCAGCTCCTTTCGTCATTAAGCAAGACTCCAGCCAGCCGCACTCTTTCGGATATTGACAAAATCCTGATAGATACCAGGCTGTTTCAAAAGTTCCTCATGGGTTCCTTGCTGTGCAATCTGGCCGTTGTCTATAACTAAAATCTGATCGGCGTTCTGGATGGTATTTAGGCGGTGAGCGATTACAAGCAGGGTCTTTCCCTTCACCAATTCGGAAATAGCCTCCTGAATATAGCTTTCATTGTCCGTATCTACACTTGCGGTAGCTTCATCCAAAATGACAATAGGCGCGTCTTTCAGAATACAGCGGGCAATCGAAATACGCTGTTTTTCGCCGCCGGAAAGTGTTGCACCGCCCTCACCAACCACCGTTTGGAATCCGTCGGGCAAAGCCATAATGAAATCATAGCAGCGGGCTTTTCTGGCAGCCTCATAGACTTCTTCTTCCGTGGCATCCGGCTTTCCCATGATGATATTGTTGTAAATGGTGTCCTGAAACAGATACACGCGCTGGAATACCATGCTGATCTGATCCATCAATTCCGACAGAGGTACATTGCGAATATCCACGCCCCTTATCGTCACATTGCCGGATTTTACATCCCAAAGTCGCGCCAGCAAGTTTGCAATGGTGGACTTACCGCTACCGGACGGTCCAACCAGCGCTGTCATAGAATTTTTCTTCATGGCAAAACTGATATGATGCAGAACCTCTTTATCCTGATAAGCAAATGTAACATCGTTGAACAGGACTTCCGGCTGTCCCGGCTGTGCCTGAGCCGGAATATGCTGCTTGCCGTTGTCGGAAAGTTCCGGTTCATCCAATACCGCTTCAATACGATCAAGGGCAGCGTTCATAACGGTTAGTCTGGATGCTTCTCCATAGAGAGCCTTCAACGGGCCAAAAAGATCAAATACAAATAGCAGAACACTCAACACATAAGCCAAAGAAAGCGCACCGCTCTGTTCCAACACAATAGACAGGCCGAAAATTGCCGCAATACCAATACCGTAAAGGATATTCAGCCCCATTGTCCACGGGGTCATTTTTCGTTCAAAGTCAAGCGATGTATTTCTGGAACGCTTGAAATTGCCGGACAGTTCTTCGGATTTTTCTCCAAGCAGGCTATAGCTCTTAATAACACCAATGCCCTCCACAAAAGACAGCACCGCATCGGTCAGCCGTTCACTCTGCTCCTGACGGCCTGCTGCTTCTCGTAGGGAAACTTTGTTCATTCCCTTAGATACCAGCCATGCCAAAATAGTAACTATCGCAGCGATCAAGCCAAGCTGCCAATTCAGATAAAACATGAACGCCAGCAAAACCAGCGAGGACAGCAGATAGCTCATCATGTTTCCCAGCGTACTCATAGCGACTTCTTCAATGAACACCATGTCGGTACTGAGGACAGAACTGATCTTGCCAATATTGCCGGAAGTGAAATATCCCATCGGAAGTTTCCGCAGATGGCCGCCCAATTCGATACGCTTGTCAGCGAACATCAAATATCCCGCTGCACTTTGCAGGCTGTCACTAAGATAATGGACGAGCATCTGAACCAGCACAATAGCGGCAAGGCCAAGTCCCACATAAAGGCAAGTCTGCCCGGTAATGGTCTTGTTTGCAAATCCACTCAAAACCACAAAGGCCAGAAAAATCGGCATTTTGGACAGAATGGATTCCAGAAACGCACAAACAAATGCGCCCTGAATACGGCTCTTATAACGGCCGGAAAGTTTCAATATTCTTGAAAACAAAGCAAACATTTATTTCCCCTCCTTTGCAGTGTGTACTTTCCACTCGGCGCTGTCTTGTGCCGCTTTCCACAACTTTTGATATTCAGGGCAGGACTGGATCAGCTCTTGATGTCTGCCCGTTGCAACCAGTTTTCCGTGATCCATAACACAAATCTGATCTGCGTTCATAATGGCTGGTAATTTGTGTGCAATAACCACAAGGGTCTTACCTTTTACAAGCTCTGCAATGGCGGCCTCCATCTTTTCTTCGTTTTCAGGATCGGCATAGGCAGTTGCCTCGTCAAGCACCACAATAGGAGCATCCTTTAAGATTGCCCTTGCCAGAGAAATACGCTGGCGCTGACCGCCGGAGAGCATTTTTCCTGCATCACCAGCCATCGAATGAATTCCCTGCGGAAGTTTCTCAAGGAACTCTATACACTGAGCTTTCTTTGCGGCCTCCACCACTTCTTCATCCGTTGCGTTCAGCCGACCAAGCCGAATGTTTTCGAGCAGAGAGGTATTGAACAGGTATTGATCCTGTGCCACATAGGAGATACGGCTGTTGAGTGCTTCAAGACTCATATCGCATAGTTTCTGCCCACCGATGGAAATACTGCCTTTCTGTGGGTCATAATAGTGAATCAGCAGTTTCGCTAATGTACTCTTGCCGGAGCCAGATTCACCAACAAGGGCTGTTTTCTGTCCAGCTTTTGCCGTAAAGGAAATGTCATGGAGAACTTCATCCTCAATTACAACAGGCTTTCCATCCGGGCCGGGCTGTGTGGTCTGATAAGCGAAAGAAACATGGTCATAAGTAATGGTGTCATCTTTCCCGTGGAACGCACCTTCTGTCTGCTGGAGCTCCGGCGCATCCAACACCTGCTCCAATGCAGAAATTTTATAGTTAAGCTGGGGCATGGTAGGCAGGAAACCGAGAGATTTCAGCAGCGGCATCCCAATACTTAAAGAAAGACACAGTACCAAGATCAAATTAGGCAGAGTAGACCAGCCAGAGAGAACGAACCATGCGCCAACAGGCAAAGTCAGAATAATGGTGCATGGAAGCAGACTGCTGTAAATTGCCATCCACGGCCACGCCGCCTTGTACCACGCCAGAGTATAGTCCCGATAATCTGATACATCTTTGCGGAACCGCTCGTAGGAATCTGCGTCCTTATTGAATACCTTGACAACTTCCATACCGTTAATGTACTCAATAATGGTATTGTTCATCTTTTGTCCGGCCATGTAGTAAGGCCCCATTTTCTTCATGCCAACGGAATACATCGTCATCATGGCAATCAGACTGATCGGAATGGATGCCAGCGACAGAAGCGCCAGTTTCCAATCCACAAAGAACATTGCCACATAAACCGCAATAGGGATCATCAGGTTTGCAATTCCCTCCGGCATGGAGTGAGCCAGCAAAACTTCCAGACTGTCTACATCATCCACGAACAGCTTTTTGACTGTGCCGGTGCCTTTATCCTGAATGACACCAAGGGGCAGCTTTTCAAACCGTTTTTGAAGTGCCGTTCGCAGACGGAGCAGCGTGTCGTAAGCGGCTTTGTGAGAAAGATTCAGCCCCCAGCCATAGAAAAGGGCTTGCAGCACCAGACACACCAAGACAAGAACCACGCGCAAAATGATAAAGGATGCTTCAATAGATTCACCCATGACCAGCGGCGCGATCACCTGATAGGCCAGCACAAAAGGCAGGATGCCCATAAGAACGCTGACCAGTACGACAACCGTGGCCACATACATATTTTTCTTATATGGCCCTGCGTACTCAAAGATTTTTTTGAACATAAGCCCTCCTTATATTGAGCCGTACTGTCTGTGCTTCAAAAACAAGAGGCCGCCAAAGTAAAGCGGCCTCTTATCATTATCTTTCTGTCCAGTCAAGGCGGCCCTGACATTCATAATTTCTAAAATTCACTGGCGGATTCGGAAAAAATCCAAGACCTTTTTACTGCCGGATTCGTCCAATGGATAGCTTTCTTTTATTTGCCCTTTTTCCATATGGACTACATACGAACATCCCGCCATCACCAACTCCGGATCATGCGTAATAACAAGAAGCGTTTTGCCCTGATCCGCGAGTGACTTCAAACTCCGCGCAACTTCCCGCATATGTTTGAGATCAAGCCCGCTGGTTGGTTCGTCAAACACAATGATCTCCCGGTTACTCACAATGGCAGACGCAATCGCTACCCGCTGTTTTTGCCCGCCGGAAAGAGAAAGCGGGTGCCTGTCTTTATATTCCAGCAGATCAAACTGTTTAAGGATTTTATCCACAACAGTTTCATCCTCGTTGTCAATGCTCAGAAGCACTTCATCCGTCACGCTTTCGGTAAATAGCTGATGGCTGGTATCCTGCATTACCATGTAGCAATGTTTGAGCCGGGCTTTCCAATCAAGAGTTTTCCCGTCAACCTGCAAAAGGCCACACTTCTTTTCCAGTCCGCAAATACAGCGGGCCAGAGTAGATTTTCCAGCGCCATTCAGACCGATAATGGCAATCGTTTCTCCAACAGGCAGTTCTGCACTCGGAATATGGAGGCTTTCCGGTTCCCGCTTTTTATACGCAAAGCAGAAATTTTGAAATTCCATCTGTTTAGCTGTATGCGCCTGATACTGATTCGCAGGCTTCAACTTCGAGAGAGAAAACGGCCGCAGTCCCATTTCTTTTCGAGTGCCATCCGATAAGCTGTCAAATTCAGCAGGCGTGTATTCCCGTTCAATCTCCCCATCTTTTACATACAGCACACGATCTGCAAGATCGTGAAGGTAGTAAAGGCGGTGTTCTGCGATCAGAATTGTTTTGCCCTGCTTTTTCCAGAGGCTCAGGACCTGCCGCAGGTCATCAATAGCAGCCATATCCAAATTAGAAGATGGTTCGTCCAGGACCATAATTCCCGGCAGCAATACACTTGATGAAGCACAGGCTATTTTTTGCTTTTCGCCCCCGGACAGAGCAAACACGCTTCGCCCCATCAAATCTTCAATATGATAATCGGAAACTGTCCGGTCAATCCTTTTCAGGATATCCTCCTGAGGATAGCCTAAATTTTCACAGGCAAAGGCTAATTCACTATCCGTATCCACGTTGAAAAACTGACTTTTGGGATTCTGGAATACAGATCCCACCATAGCAGCCAAGTCATAAAGCGGCGTATCTGATACGCTTTTTCCGTCCAGAAGGACATCGCCCTCTAAATTGCCCTCGTAATAATGAGGCACCAGCCCGTTTACCAAACGGGTAATCGTTGTTTTCCCACAGCCGGATTCTCCCGTGAGTAAAACAAATTCCCCTGTGTTTATGGTGAGATTGACATTTCTAATCCCTCCGCCGCTGGATTCTTCACCATAAGAAAAAGAAACATTTTGAAAATCTATCATGGCAAAATCCCTCCTGCGGAAATTATCGGGGAAGCAATCGCCCAAAACACTACAAAGCAACAAAACAAGATCAGCACCACATCGGCAAAATTGAATTTAAGCTGGCAAATGTTTGTGCGTTTGACAGGAGCGCCGAGGCCACGGGTAATTGCCGCAGCGGAAAGTTCCTCACCGATTTTCACGGAGCAGGTAATCATCGGGATCAGCTTATACTCCAATATTTTTGAAGATTTTTTCCCTCCAAGTTTAATCCCACGCATTTTCATAGCGTCACTGATTGCTTCTGACTCCTGAAAGACAGTTGGAAAGAAGCGGAACATGACCGTTAAGGGGATCGTCACTTCTTTAGGCATATGGATTCTTTCCATGCCGGAAATCAATTCACTGACCGTTGTTGTTTTCACTGCATAGGCAGCAATCGCAACACTGGGAAGGATTCGGCAGAAGAATCCTGTTGTAAACAGAACGAGGAAATTCAATATTCCCGTAAGGTGCGGCAAAACATAAATTTGAACAGCATAAAAAGCAGAAAACACAGCAATATAGCCCACAGCTTTTGCACATTGTTTCGAGGTAAGCAGCAATATAGCCGGAACCGTACAAAGAACAAGGCGGATCAGCCCCATAGCTTCTCCGCCTGTTCCACCCATGACAAAAATGCTTATGATGAAGATGAGCAACAGTTTTGTACGCGGATCGAGCCGTAACCCTTGTTCTGTTTTTTTGCTGAGCAGAATTTCCCGCGCCATTATGCAATACCGGCACGCTGGAAGTGCTTTTTGCAAATAGCTTTCCCAATCACACCTCCGACAAGGCCAAACACAAAGCAGGCAACCAGCAGAATAGGCGCAATCCACATAGGCATATATGTATTAAGGGTAGCTGCATATTCAGCGCCGTATCCTTCAGTCAACATTACCATATAGCTTTCACGGTTCAGGAAAATGGGAGCAAAGTTGCCAAACACCCAGATGCTGAACACGCCGCAGGAAAGAACTGTACTCTTTGCACTTTTGTAGTCCACCTTTTTCAGGATCACGTCGGCCAACAGGCCGCCAACGAGACCAGTTACCATAGTAAGATAGCCGTTGCCGAAGAACACCATGATTAGGCCAATCAGGAAACCCATGATTGCAGTCATCCCGAATTTTTTAGCCTTTGTAACATACAGCATATAGGGGATGCCGCCAATCAAAGGGCACAGCACCGCCATCAGCGGAATAAAAATGGGGATAAAGCCAAGCATCGCCACCAGCATAACAATCACGACATAGATGACGGTGTAGATGCCGATAGTAATTAAATCTTTTCCCTCAAGCCGGGAACTTTTTTTCTGGGAACTCATACCAGTATCCTCCTTATATCTGAGAAAATGAAAATGTGGTGTGGTTAGAGTGTTCTAACCACACCACGCATTTTAGCAATTTCATGCCCAATATCCAACCCAAAAGCAATTTCATTCTACCCAAAATCGGTATTTATTTTGGGTATGCAAAGCACCTATTTGATTCGGCTGGCCTCTCGATAATCTTTTGGCATAACTCCATACTTTTTCTTAAATGCAGCAGAAAAGTTGCTGGGCTTTGTATAACCCACAAGAACCGCTATCTGCCCAATGTTCATATTGCTCTCCAATAACAATCCTGCGGCTCGCTCTAACCGCTGCTCAATAACATACGCATGAACCGAAATGCCGTACATCATGGAGAATCCCCTTGATAATTTAGAGACGCTGATTTGAACCTGCCTTGCCAGTCCTTCACAGCTTGGCGCAAAGGCAAGCTCGCTGTCAATGATTCTCTTTGCCTCGATGATGCAATCACGTTCACTTTTTGATATGCAGCAGTATTCCGGCGAGAGGATTCGCAGCTCCAACACTTCGCTCAAATATACTGACAGCAATTCGTGGATTTTGCTTTCCAGAAACAGATACCCAAGCCCACCCCGATAATGTGTAAAGTCTTGTAACTCTGCGAAAATATGCTCCATATAGGGCGTTATGCTCACCTTTGAAATTCCGGTCAGCAGTTTCTTTTCATAGACGGTAATCTCGCCATCCTCGAAGTAGTCCTGTAATAAACGTTTGAAATATGGAACGGGAATTTTGATGTTCTTAAAATAGAAGTCGCTGTTTTGCGCATAACAGAGAGACTCCATTTTCCCGTGTCCACGGTAAATGCAGGATTCTCCCTTTGCAAGACAAGCGCCCTCTCTGCTGCCTGCAATATTCCACGACACGCCGTCGTTCAGGCAGAACAGCATTTGAATATAGTCCTCGCTGTTAATCCCGCGCACATTCATGTCAGAAAAATAATTCATCTTCCAGTCTGAAACAACGGCACCCTGTTTTGTCACCACCTGCGCAATTTGTCCGGTTCCCATATCAGAAGGAATCGGGATCGTTACGGTCTGCGGTGAATTGGAGAGCAGATCCCGATAGAGGTTGTTCATGTATTCGCTTGTCATTGGATGCCCTCCTTTCTGGGTTAGCCAAGGCTAAGCATATAATACTTTATATTTTGATGGCAGTCAAGGTAGGGTCGCCAATTGCTAAAGTGAAATTAAATAGTCAGTAGTATGAAATAGATAGTCGTTCAAATAATATCACATGAAATGTAAAATCATATCAGGTGATGTTATGAA
>OGNO01001536.1_pt1 | contig 10236 bp, 9 predicted proteins | sample 1573491 | NCBI WGS metagenome assembly OGNO01 (sample SAMEA2581900, study PRJEB24529) | metagenome | biome: Human gut stool | place: China | collected 2011
CGCCGGTGCCGACGAGCAGCAGCTTCCAATGCGGGTCCTGCGCGGCCATCGCGGCAAAGACCTCCATCAGGAAAAGCGGATTTTTCTGGTGGTTCAGCCGCCCGACGAACCCGGCCAGCCGGTCCGTGTCGGCAATGCCCCAGGCGGCGCGGGTCGCGGCGCGGGCGGCGGCATCCGGGTGAAAGCGCCCGGCATCCACGGCGTTGCAGGCCACGGAAAAGTTCGGCTTAGCGTCGATATGGTCACCGAACACGAACCGCCCCGCCGCGACGCCGCAGCCGAGGAAGTAGTCCGCGAACAGCTGGTACACCAGATGGGCGGCGCGCCAGGTCAGCGTCATGGGCGGGTAGACGATGTGGCTGTGCACCACGATTTTAGCCCGGGGGCAGAGTACGCGCATCATGCCGCAGACCGGGGCACCGATCTTGCTGGCCGTGTGGTAGTGGATGATGTCGTAGTCCTTATGGGTGCGCAGGTGGGCGGCCAGGGCGCGGATGCGGTCCTTTTTGTTGTCCGGCACGGCGAGGATCTCGACGCCGTGCGCCTCGAGCGCCGGGGCCGTGCTGGCCTGGTCCGGCGGGCACTGACCGACGAAAAGGGTGACGCGGTATTTGGCGGTATCGAGGTGCAGGAGCAGATTCTGGACATACCGCTGTACGCCGCTCTGCACGCCGAGGTGGTTGCTGATCATTAAGATTTTCATGGTGGTCTCCGGAAAAAATAAAAGATAAGAGAGAAAAGATAATAGAAGTGGAGCGGCGCCGCGCGCCGCAATTTTAACCACAGGGGAATATAATATAAGGATAAAGCGATAGGCAGGGAAGGTTGAGGGCCGGACATGTCCGGCTCCTACGGGCAGGCTTTTTAAGACGCGCCATCTGACGGCGCACATTTTTTATTATCTATTATCTCTTATCTACTATCTGAAAAATTACCAGTAGCTCCCGCCCTCGACCTTTTCTTTATTGCTGATGCCCTCGGTCTCGTCGGGACGGACCCAGGCGGGGTTGTAGAGCTTGGAAATGACGGGGTGGTCGTCCCAGCGCTTGCCCTTGATGCCAAACAAAAGCTGCGTGGCACCGCTCATTTGTATGGCGGCGTGGCCGGTGTCGCGGGCGTGGGCGGCCAGCGGCAGGCTGTAGGCCCCTGCGCCGACGATGGCGACGTCGTAGTCGGCAGCGTCCATCCGGCGCTCCATCTCGGTCAGGGCGTCAAACCAGTCGGCGTAGCCGGTATCCTGCCCGCCCAGACCCTGCACGGCCTGAATGACCGTCAGGCAGGCAAGCTCCGGCAGCACGTCTTTGCCGGGAAACAGCTGGGTGCGCTTTTCATACTGGGCTAAAATCGTGCGGCGGAACGGATGCACGACGAGCACCCGTTTGCCCGCGAGGGCGGCGCTCCACGGGCGGGCGTGGTAGTAGGGCTCCAAGGCGCGCAGCTCGGTAAAGCGGGTCGCGTCACAGCCGCGGATGACCTCCCGCTCGGCTCCGACGTTCCAGAGGGCGAGCAGCTCTGCGCTCTGCGCAGTCTTGACGTAGAGGCGGCAGAATTTGTCCAGCGTGGCATCGTCGGTGGGAAAGACGCCCGACAGATTCCGAATGTCCGCCCGCGTGCGGTCCGTGAAATTGTGCCCGCCGTTTTGCAGCCAGTCGGCCACGGTGCGCATCTCGGTGGCACCGCAGCGGCCAAACAGGAACGGCTGACCGCTCTCGAGCAGGTCGCGCGCCAGGTCATTGCCGGCAGCGGCGGGCAGGATGTCCACGCCGCGGTATTTCATTGTAAAGCGCAGACCGCGGTAGAGGTCGGCAGCCTTCTGCAAAAGAGGATTGTCGTTATCCATTGGCTTTTCCCTTTTTGGGCAGCAGGGTCAGGGCCAGCTCGGCACTGTTCTGCCACAGAAAGTTTTCGTTCACGCGGCTCTGGGCGGCGTGGCCCATGGCGGCGGTGGTTTTGTCCAGTGCTGCGGCCAGCTCGGGCACGGTGCCGCACAGCAGGCCGCTGATGCCGTTCTCAATGATAAGGTCGGGGCCGGGGGCGTGGCGCGCCACCGGCGGGCAGCCCGCGTACATGGCCTCCAGCAGGCTCATGCCGAAAATCTCATTCGGGTTCAGGTTCACAAAAGCGTCGCAGGCATGATAATAAACGTGCACCTGCTCGTTGGGCAGCTGCGGGATCAGGCGGCAGCGGTCCAGTAAGCCCGCGTCGGTCAGGCGGCGGGTCAGCTCATCGCCCAGTGAGCCCCGGCCGATGATGATGGCGTACCAGTCCGGCGCTGCCTGCAAAAGCGGCACAAGGTCGAGCGGCTGCTTGTAGGGGTCAAGGCGGCCCACAAAGATGAACACCCGCGCGTGCTCGTCGATTTTGAGCGCACGGCGGATCTCGGTGCGGTTGTTGGGGATGGACGGGATGATGGCGGTGTCCAGCCCGACGGGCATCAGCCCCGCGCAGGGCACGCCGAGGCTTTCCAGCTCGGCGGCGACGGCAGGGGTTTTGGCGTAGGTGGGCGTTTTGCGGTATACCGCCAGATTGCGGCGCAGCAGCAGGTCCATGACCCTGCGCACGGCGGCGTGGTTGGAGGTGCTTTTCAGCGCACCGAGCTGGCTGTAAAACAGGATGCCGTGCTTTTGGCAGAAGCGGTACAGCCCCGGCACGCCGAGGGAATTGTCGCCCATGACGTGGACGGCGTCGGCATGCTCGTCGAGCAGGATCTGCCAGCTTTTATAGAATGCCTGCACGCCGAAGGCGACGGCGGGCATATAGCAGATTTTTACGTTTGGCTCCGGGGTCTCGATCCGGGGGGCTTTAGCGCCCGGCTCCGGGTAGAGCACGACGGCGCGGCAGCCCAGCGCGGCAAAGGCGCGGGCCAGGCCGACCTCCTGCCGGTTATACAGGCCCTTCTGGCCCGACGGCCCGCGGTAAAATTGCGGAATGACGATGGTTTTCATGAATGGATGATTACCTCTTTTGGGGTATAGAGACCGTAGGGGCGAACATGGTTCGCCCGTGGCCGTTTGCTATGTGCGCAGCCTTCCCGGAAAATCGATGCGGCGCCAGGTTGGCGGGCGAACCATGTTCGCCCCTACAGAGCACGATTTTTTACGGCTTTGCTTCGGAAACGGTTTCGACGGCTGTCTCGATCTTCGGCAGCCTTGTCAGATACCTTGCGTCGATGATCTCTAAAACGTCATCGCGGCAGTAGGTGTGGATGCCGATGATGTCCGCGGGGGCAAGGCCGGTGATCTCGACGTTCTGCGGCGTGGCGGCGCAGAGAGGCACCTCCGAGCTGCCGCGGCGGGCGAGAAATTGCAGATAGACCCCGTAGTCCACGGTGGTGCTGACCTGGGTGGGGTGGATGATCTGCTCACCCAGCAGGAAAAACGGCCCGGCGTTGCGGCTGACAAGGTCAAAGTCGCGGTGCTGCAGATTGTAGGCTTCATCGGGCAGCAGCTCAAACGGGCCGGGCGCAGCGGGCAGCGTGTCCTCGGCAGGCAGCGGGACGGCGGCGGTCTCCTGTACGGCGTGGCGCAGCGTGTAGCGGCGGTAGCGCACATAGAGCTGGTTGTCGGGACGGGTCTCGCTGCAAAGCAGGGTCAGGGCCTCGGCGCGGCGGTCCAGCAAAATCGTGTCGCAGAGCTCCTCGTCCGTGGGAAAGCGCTGCACCAGCTCCCATTGGGTGGGGAAGGTCTTGCAGCGGTAGAGCCGCAGGCTGTGGTCGCTGCCGGTCTCGGGGATCATCCAGACCTCACCGTTCCAGTCAAAGACCATCGGGAACGACAGGTGGAAATCTTCTTCCAGCGCGACGCGCCAGCCGTCGGCGGTGCCGTCGTCGTGCAGCTCGCAGACCTCGAGACGGCCCTTGCCGGTGGAGAGGTCCATCGCCTCGGCGAACAGCCAGCGCTTGCCGCGCCGGTGGTAGAGCAGCGGGTCGGCAAACCACCAGCCCTCCCGCCCGGGCAGCAGGGTGTAGGGGCCGCCTTCCAGAGCGGGCAGCGGCTCGGTGCCCTCGGCAGTGGGGCGGGGGCGCACGGCGATGGTGTAGATTTCTTTTTCGCCCATGACTTTGCGCAGCAGCCGCTTGGGCGGCATGTGCAGGGCGCGGTAAAACTGGTTCATGATACTTCCTCGGCGGCGCGGCGGCCGTATAGTTTTAGCAGGGTCTTGTAGTTTTCCTCGGCGCTGAAGCGGCGGCGGGTGGCGTTGGCGATGGCCGTGCAGTCAAACTGCATGGCGCTCATGGCGCGGACAGCCCCGGCCAGCGCGGCGGGGTCGCCGGGGGCAAAGCACAGCCCGTCAAACCCGGGCCGCACCGACGCCCCGACATTGCCGATGCCGCTGGCCAGCACCGGCGTGCCCAGCGCGTGGGCCTCCGCCGGGACAAGGGCAAAGCTCTCATAGCAGAGACTGGCGGCGACGACGGCGCGGCTCTCGGCCATCAGGCGGTGCAGCGCGTCCCGCGGAAGCTGGCCGACGAATTGCACCTTGGGCAGATTCTGCGCTTTGGCCCAGTCGGCCAGCGGACCGTCCCCGGCCACAAGCAGCAGCGGTGCGTCCTTGCCCAGAATGCGCCATGCCTCAATGACGGTGCGCAGACCCTTTAGTTCCTCCAAGCGGCCCGCAAAGACGAACTGACGCTTGCGCTCCTCCCAGGGGGTGACGGGGCCGGTGGGCACGGTCACGGGGTTCGGCTTGACGACAAGGCGATTTTCGTCGAAGGTGGGATGGATCTTATTGAATTCCAGCAGCTTTTCCCGGTCAAACTCGGTGGGGGTGGTGATGGCGATGCCGCGCCATGTGCCCAGCACCCGATGCAGCCAGTAGGCGGCCACGACGACGAGCGTCTGCGCCCGGCTGCCGCGGTAGCAGCGGTGCCGCAGTGCGCAGTGCAGGCCGTGGTGCGGGCAGTCCTCACAGACCCGTCCGTCCCGCAGTAAGATGCCGTTCGGGCAGAACAGGCGGAAGTTGTGGAGCGTCAGCACCACCGGCACGCCGCATTTTTTGGCGGCGCGCACGACGGCAGGGCTGAGGAGCAGCAGCGTGTTGTGGATGTGGACGGCGTCGATGTGCTGCTGTTCTATGATATTCCGCACGTCGCGGGCGGCCCGGCGGTTCCAGACGGCGCGAAAAGGCAGCAGCGCCTTAGCCGCGCCGTGGGCGGCCTCCTCATTGCTGCGCTCATAGACGACGACGGTGTGGCCGTGCTGCTCCAGCAGGGCGCGCTCCGCGGCAAAGACGGCGTCCTCGCCGCCGGGCAGCCGGTAATGACAGTGTATCAGCAGAATTTTCACGCAGCCGCCTCCTCTTGCAGACAATAAACCTATTATGACATTATACCCTTTTTGCGGCGCTTTCGCAACAAAAAAAGAGGAACGCAGTGCGTCCCTCGCGGTAAAATTACTGGTCGTCGTCACCGTGGAGCTGGGCCTCACGGATGGCCTTGATTTTTTTCTCGATGTCAAAGCTCTTTTCCAGTGCGGGGTAAATGGCCATCAGGCTCAGCAGGCAGGGCAGCCACAGGCTGGTTAAAATCAGCACAAAGCTGGAAATTGGCCAGAACAGCGCCACAGCGCCCCAGTACAGCAGCTGCCACAGCAGGCCCAGGCCACTGCGGGGCAGGTAGCCCAGGAACAGCATGAGGGAGTTCTTCAACAGTCCGGCGAAGGACAGGTCAAGCAGCGCAACCTGCACGTAGAGGTACTGGGCAATGCCGGCCAGCAGGATGATGGCGACCAGCACGGCGATCACGGCCACGTGCCCGCCGGCAATGTTGATGTGGCAGAGTGAGAAAAGCTCCATGGCCAGCAGCAAGCCGCAGACAGCGCCGGGCAGCAGGGATTCCTTCAGGTTGCGCTTCCAGGTGCGGCGGTAGGTCTCCCACCAGTAGCCGGGCTCGTCGCGCAGCGTGCGCAGGATCGTGTCGTTCAGGCCGACGATCTGCGGCGCGGCGATCATGCCGCCCAGCACGCCCGCGATGACGAGCGGGACCAAAGAGTGGGTCTCGACGGCGAACCAGACACCGGCGGCAAACGGCAGACCGCCGAGCATCGCCAGTATGCCGGCCAGCCAGATGGTGGAGAAGTCGCGGCCCAAAATCTCAAAAAAGCGGGCAGCGCCCTTTTTACGGGGGGCGTCGGGCGATACGCCCGGGCCGGGTTTATCAAAATTGCGCGTGAAAAGTCCCATGATACAATAGCTCCTTATTGAATGATGTTGGGGGAAAGGGGGGCGCGGCGGCCTTTCGGGTCGATGCAAGCATCGACCCCTGCGCCGTAGGGGCGGATTCCATATCCGCCCGGGGTGTTTGCCGCTGCCGCAAACGAGCACAGGCGAGCATTGCCCGCCCCTACAAAGTAGTTGGCCCGTAGAGGGCGGCACCGCTTTGAATCAGAATGTCCGGCTCGACGCGCAGGCCGGTTTTGCGGCCCTTCTGGGCTTCGACGAGGAAAAGCCAGGGCGTGGCGTCGGGGCGGTTCTTGACAAAAGCCAGACGCTTCGGCTCAAGGTGCGCGGCGCGTAAGGCGGCTAAAATCTCGGCCAGCTGCTCGGGGCGCTGGCAGAGCAGGAACCGCCCGCCGTCCCGCAGGGCGCGGCGCGCGCAGTCCACGGCGTCGGCGGTGGTGCAGCTGCCGGTGTGGCGGGCCTCGGCCCGGCGCGGGTCCGGGCTGCGGGGACCGGCTGTGAAGTACGGCGGGTTGCAGGCGGCAAAATCGTACTGCCCCTGCTCCGGCCCGGCGGTGCAGAGCTGCCGCAGGTCGCCGCAGACCGGCGCGATGTGCGCGGCGTCGGCGTTTTCGGCCAGGGCCGCGGCGCAGAGGGCGGACGCGGCGGGGTCGATCTCCAGCGCGGTGCAGGGGCCGCGGTGCCCGGCGTCGTGCCAAACGAGTGAGACGATGCCGCACCCGCTGCACAGGTCGAGCGCGCGCTCGTTTCTGCGGGGCTGCGCGAAGCGGGCCAGCAGCAGCGCGTCGGTGCCGAACGTCGCGCCCGGCGCGGTCAGCACGCGGGTGCCGTTGTCCAAAATTTCAACGCCCATTCAGACTTTTTCGCGCAGCTGCGCGTATTTCAGCAGCGCGACCTGGGTCTTGCTGTCCTTGATCGTGCCGTCCATCACAAGGCCGAGAGCCTCGTCGAACGGCATTTTGACGACATCAAGGAACTCGCCCGCGTCGAGGTGCTGCGCTGTGCTGTGCAGGTCGGTGGCGGCCCACAGATAGATCTTCTCACTGTCGTAGCCGACGGTGGCATAGACGACGCCGAGGTCGATAAAATTGTCGGCGGTCAGGCCGCACTCCTCGCTCAGCTCGCGCTTGGCGGCCTCAAACGGGTCCTCGTCCGCTTCGAGCTTACCGGCGGGCAGCTCCCAGATCTCCTCGCCGAAGGCGTAGCGGAACTGACGTACCATCGTCACGCTGCCGTCGGCGTCCACAGGCAGGATGCAGGCGCCGCCGTGGTGGTGGACGATCTCCCGCGTCGAGGTCGTGCCGTCCTCAAGCTGTACCTTGTCCACGGTCACGCGGATGACGCGGCCATTGAAGATTTCCCTGCTTTCCAGCATGGTCTCGGTATGTGCCATTGTTTTTCTCCTTTGCAGAAAGGCCCCGCCGTACAGGCAGGGCCGATACTGCTTCTATTTTACAGCAGACGCAGACAATAATCAATAAAGTCGAGCGTATATTTTTGGCTGCGCAGCCAATCAGAGGCGTGGCCGTCATCGAGGTAGGTCAGCAGGGCTTCGGTCAGGATGGGGTCCTGCATCAGATACTCGCGGCAGTACTGCCCGTCCGGCTCCAGGATAGCCTGGCAGAACACAACGCCGCGGCCCTGAAAAACATTGACGCACATCGACGGAGTCAGCGCCAGCCGGGCAGAGTCCACGATGCGCAGGGTGCGGCGGTCAGACTCCGCAGCGCGGCGCAGCCGCAGGAGCAGCTCCCGGCGGGTGGGAATGTCCGGCGCATCGCACAGATCCGGCGGAATGTCGAACATTTTCCCGGTGCGTACAAACTGCAAAAGACCTTCCTCATAGAAATAGAGGTCCGGGGCCTGGGCGCTCCACATCTGCAGGTGTTCGAGCAGGGCGGGCAGGGACTGCAGCGCGGCGCCGGGCCGGACAAGCTGCAGGGCCATTTTCTCGTCGGCAAACAGGGCGAACGGCGGCTGGTAGCGGATCATGGAGCAGCGGCGCTTTTCCGAAAAGAGGTCGTTGTACAGCGCAATGGATTCCGAAAAGTCGTGGGCATCGGTGGCCAGCTTCAGCACCGATGCGGCGTTGAGATATTTGCGGCTGAACGCAAGGCGCAGATTTTCGACGGCCTGGCGGTCCATGATGATGTAGGCCTTCTGGCCCTGGATGTCCATCATGACGGCGGCCTTGGGCAGCAGCAGATAGACAGGCATCAGCGTGCCGGGGCTGGGCTCGGTCATGACGTGGCGCACGACGCGGGCCTCGTAATTCAGCTTGGGCAGGAAAAGGAACGGCAGTGTGCGGGTCAGGACGGACACGCCGGACACCCATTCCCGGGGGATGTCGCGGTTCTCGGCATAAATCAGCAGCTGGGACAGTGTGACGGGTGCGCCGTCCGCTGCCGAAAAGCGTTCCACCAGCACATGGTCCAGCGTGGGGTTTGTGAACGGCGAGAGGAGCAGCGGGCGGGTATCGCCGGACAGAATGTGGTTGGCCACCAGCGATGCCACGGCGGCGGCGACTGCGCGGCTGCCCTCTATGTACTGCTCGCTGCAGCGCAGCTGGCTGGCGGCTTCGTTGGAGATAAGGCCCTCGCGGTGGGTGAAATCCTCCACCCGGAAAGAGACCTCCAGCAGGTGGTGCAGCTCGGCGCGCAGCCTGGGATCGGGGCCGCGGCCACGCTGCTTGTATTGCAGCAGCAGGGCGGATCTCTGTTCCTCGCTCAATTCCAGCGCGTCGGCCAGGTGCTCCAGCTGGAACTCCCGCGGGGTGCGCTGACCGCTTACAATTTTGTACACCTGGGAGCGGTCTCTCTACGCTTTGCGGGCCAGCTCGGCCATTGTGCCGGGGTAGCGGGTGACGAGTATCTTCAGGGTCTGGGTCAGTTCGCTCATGGGGGCGGCCTCCATTTATGGAATGCTATTACTATACCTCGAAAGTGCCGCGCTGGCAAGTGTAAACTTTTTTGGGACAACGTTGCGATATGCCGGGAAATTTGTTATAATCTGGGAAAGTGAAAACGAGGTGACCGTTATGAAAAAGCATCCTCTTTTGGCGGCAGGGGCCGCGGCGGGCACGGCGGGGCTGGGCGCGGCGTATGCCGTCTACCGCGTTGCCTTTTACCAGAAGCCGACGACGAAGGTGCCCTCCCCGGCGGATATGCCCACGCGGGAGTGCTACCGCAAGGCTATGGGTCCCGACGCCGACGCGCTGGCGCGGGATATGTTCAAGGCCGTGCACATCACGGCGCAGGACGGTACGCCGCTGGCCGCACGCTACTACCACCACGCCGACGGCGCGCCGCTGGCAATCATCTTCCACGGTTACCGCGGCTATGCGGAGCGGGACGGCCTGGGCGGCTATACGCTGTGTACGGCGCTGGGCTACAATGTGCTGCTGCCCGACCAGCGCGCCCACGGCTACAGCGGCGGCCATACGATTACGATGGGCGTGAAGGAGCGCTACGACGCCCGCGACTGGACGGTCTGGGCGCGGAGCCGCTTCGGCCCCGAGGTGCCGATCTTTTTGATGGGCGTCTCGATGGGTGCGGCCACCGTGCTGCTGGCCGCCGGGCTGAACCTGCCGGACAACGTCTGCGGCATTGTGGCGGACTGCGGCTACACCAGCCCGCGGGAGATCACCCGCAAGTGCCTGCCGGAGTATCTGCCCGGCATGCCGCTGGAGCTGACCTATGCGGTTGGACGGCTGGGCGCGATCCTGTTCGGCCACTTTGACCCCGAGGACGCCGACTGCGAGGCCGCCGCAGCGCAGAGCAAGGTGCCGATTTTGTTTGTCCACGGCGACGCGGACGGCTTTGTACCCTATGATATGGGGAAACGCAACTATGAAGCCTGCCGCGCGAAGGGCAAGAAATTTTTGACGGTACACGGCGCAGAGCACGCCGTGAGCTACTACCACGACAACGACGCTTACACGAAGCAGGCAACGGAGTTTTTGCGGGATTGTCTGGCCCGGCGCGGCTTTGTATGGCCGCCCGAGACCGACGAGCCTGAAAAATAATATAGAGGAGGGTTTAGTATTATGAAGCGTATTGC
>OGNO01001547.1_pt1 | contig 10135 bp, 8 predicted proteins | sample 1573491 | NCBI WGS metagenome assembly OGNO01 (sample SAMEA2581900, study PRJEB24529) | metagenome | biome: Human gut stool | place: China | collected 2011
TTATCGTTAAGCACACCGTTGCCATAATCTTCAAACATTGCACGAAGTTTAAGCACCTTAACAATTGCACGCTGGCGAAGCTCCGTCATATCATAGAAGAAATACGGAATAAAGTTTAGCGTTGCGCCTATAACCGATAATATAACAATAACGACAAATGCTTTTTTGAAAATATCGTTAATATAAAGAACATTATAAGGTGAGTTCATTACTTCGCTGATTGATTTGCCTGTTATTGCCGATATTTCGCTTGCACGAGATGAAAGTATGTTTTCATTAATACCGACCTTTTCGTATACAGCCGGCACAATACCGCTTGTCAAAAGAGTAATAACCGTTCCTATAAGACCGACAGTTGAAAACATACCGTCAATTCTTTCTCCGGTCAAATATTGCTGATAATCACGAATATCGGCATTTACTGCGGGAGTCAAAATAACGCCGAACGAACTCATAAGATAGTTACCGAAAAGAATAATTGCAATATATACAATCATTTTAGGCGGTTCTGCCTGAACAACGGGATAAAGCAAAAATAGAATTACGGCATTGAGCGCATTGGTGAAAATAAGCACCGCTTTTTTGCCCCACTTTTTAATACAAAACGGAGCGGCAAGCATACCCCAAAGGTTAGCGTTTGCAACAACCATTGTGATTATTGTATAAATTCCGGCGCCGACACCGTCTTCTTTTGTGTTATGGTACTGATAGCACCACTGGAGCATATTGCCGTATGTAGTTTCAAGAAATCCTATCCAACCTGCAAGAGATATAACCCAGAAAAGCTTATTCTTTGCAACTGCACGAACGGCATCAAGAAATTTGATTTGCACAACGTGGCTTCTTGCCTGAACAATCTTTTCCTGAGTATTTGCAAAAATATATACAGAACAGATTACGCCGAGAATTGCGAAAGGCGGATAAAGAATTCTGTATAATTTCATATCATAAAGGTCATTGTTAGTTGCAACCTTTGCAACAAGCGGCAAAACAGCAGTTGCAATAGACGGAGCCATAGAATAAACAACAGACTTAATTGTTAAAACATTTGCTCTTTCCTGAGTATCCGGCGAAAGCACCATAATAAGGTTTTCATACGATTCATAAAAGAACATATAGAAAAATTGAAAACCGATATTAAACAAAAGAACGATAAGAGCCTTAACGTTTTGGCTTTCAATTTTTTCATACGGCACCATTACCATACCCACCACAAGCAAGCATGCCGGAAGCGCCATTGACAGCAAATAAGGTCGATACTTTCCCTGCTTACTTCGGGCATTATCAATAATATTAGCCCTTATTGCGGTGGCAGGAAAAGAAATAGCAATACTGATTGCATAAATAATATAAACCTTAGTTGGAGAAATGCCGATAGCATTACCTATAATTACATTTGTAGTGCTCAACGTTAACTGCTGAACACAATAAATCAGAAAATAAATTCCTATTCCGCCAAAGGAATATGCAAATATCTCCTTAAATGGCATATATCTGCCGGGCATAGGTCTTTTCCAATATACCTTTGCGTCAGAAAGAGTTTGCTTAATCTTTCCTATTTCCATAAAAAATTAACCCCTTTTTCTTTTTGAGCTTTAGAAGTACATACTTTTTCATTATAAGTATCTTAAATACTTCAAAGCTGTTACAACTAAATATTATATAACATATTCACTTGTAATTAAATATAAAATACAGTATAATAAATACATATTTCGGAAACGGTGGAGTAGAAATGTATCATAGTAAATCTTTTTATTTAGGATATCAAAGCAAAAACAGTTTATTTTTACCGAATGTAATAAGCGCTTTTAAAATTCTTGTCGATGAAAGCTATTTTCATTTTATGGATGACGAGGAACACAATTTGTATCCCAAAGGCACAGTCGCTTTTATTCGCTGCACGGCAGGCAACGGCAAAATTTATACAAAACACGGAGAATTTGAATTAAGCGAAAATGATTATATCTTTTTAAATTTCCACGATATTATCAAATACAAGGCTATGGGGCAAATTTGGGGATACCGTTGGACTAACTTTACATATCACGGTTGCAAAGATTTTGTCCTTGGCAAAATAGGCAAAAGCGAGGTCAGCGACGATGAGGAAAAATATTTTGAAAAGCTTATAGGAATAGGTCAAAACGTTGAAATTTCAAACTATGTCAGTTTCATTTTTCTTGCATATTACTTTAACGTTTGCAGAAAAGAAGAAATAAGCGAAATTCTTAATCTTGACACCTCACACCGCAGGCTGATTGACGATATTTGCTCATTTATATCGCAAAAATTATTTACGAAAATAACGGTTGATGCCGTGTCGGCATTTTTCAACATAACCCCTCGCAGACTTCATCAAATCTTTATCAAGGAACTTAAAATTTCACCAAAAAAATATATAACCAAAAAGAAAATGGAGGAAGGTTACAGGTTGCTTGTTCAAACCTCTATGCCGATTAACAAAATAAGCGAATTACTGTGTTTCAGCTCACCGTATCATTTTACAAATGAGTTTAAAAAAATTTTCAACCAAACACCTACTCAAGTAAGAAATATCGAAAAATAAAGGAATGACTATGCAACATACTATATATTGTATATAATATACAATAAACGACTATTTTTAAAATTTGCTTTACAATTCGGGTGTAATATGCTATAATCTTTTCGCTGTAAACGAATTACACGGTTTCGGGGTTTAACTGCTTTGCAGTATTCACCTGCCCGTTACTGAGTTTTGCGTGATACGGCAAATAATATTAAATGAGGTGAAAATTATGACACAGGCTGAAAAGCAAGCAATTATCAAGGAGTATGCTACTCACGAGGGTGACACAGGTTCACCGGAAGTTCAGGTTGCAGTTCTTACAACAAGAATCAACGAGCTTACAGAGCATCTTAAGGTTCATAAGAAGGACCATCACTCAAGACGTGGTCTTTTAAAGATGGTTGGTCACAGAAGAAACCTTCTCGTATACCTTTACAATAAGGATATCGAAAGATACCGTGCTCTTATCAAAAAGCTTGGCATCCGTGATACACTCGACAGATAATTTGTCACTTAGGCAAGCATGGCTGACGGTCAATGCTTGCCTTGTTTACTTTTTTGTAATTTAAGGAGGCGCAGACAATAGTAGTAAACCGAGTATGTAAATTATAATTTGTGTATTGGGTTTATTACTATTGCACCTCCTTGATTAAATAAATAAAATTTAAAGAAATGAGGTACTAAAATGTTTTTCAAGAATTTTAAAGTTTGGGAAACCGAGCTTGCAGGCAGAAAGCTTACACTTGAAACAGGCAAAATGGCAGGCCTTGCAAATGCTTCAATTATGGCTCGCTACGGCGAAACAGAAGTTCTTTGCACAGTAACAGCGTCTGCAAAGCCACGTGAGGGCGTTGACTTCTTCCCTCTTTCGGTTGACTATGAGGAAAAAATGTATGCGGTAGGCAAAATTCCGGGTTCATTCCTTCGCAGAGAAGGCAGAGCAGGAGAAAAGGCAATTCTTACATCCCGTTGTATTGACCGTCCTATTCGTCCGCTTTTCCCAAAAGATTTAAGAAACGATTGCTCAGTTGTTGCAACAGTTATGTCAGTTGACCCTGACTGCTCACCTGAGATTACTGCAGCTATCGGTGTATCTGCCGCTATCGCTATTTCGGATATCCCTTGGGCAGGTCCTATATCTTCGGTAAATGTCGGCCTTGTTGACGGCGAAATCGTTATCAACCCAACTCTTGAGCAAAGAGCAAAGACTGACCTTACACTTACGGTTGCATCAACGGCTGACCTTGTTGCTATGATTGAAGCAGGCGGCAACGAAATTGATGACGAAACAATGTTTAACGCTATTATGGCAGGTCACGAAGAAAACAAGAAGATTGTTAAGTTTATTCAAGGCATCGTTGACGAAGTCGGCAAGCCTAAGTTTGAATATGAATCATCAGATCCTGATCCTGAAATTATGAAGGAAATTGAGGACTTCTGTATTGAGGACGTAAAGAAAGCTCTTGACACAGATGACAAGCTTGTTCGTGACGAGGCTCTTCTTCCTATTTATAATGCAGTTCACGAGAAATTTGATGAAAGATTTGAGGGCAACGAGGGCAAGATTGAAGAAATTATGTATCTTGTTCAAAAGCACGTTGTTCGTGCTTGGCTTAAGGACGAGCACAAGAGAGTTGACGGCAGAGGCATTGACGAAATCCGTCCTCTTAACGCAGAGATTGACCTTCTTTCAAGAGCACATGGCTCAGGTCTTTTCACAAGAGGTCAAACACAGGTACTTTCAGTTACTACTCTCGGTCCGATGTCAGACGCTCAGCTTCTTGACGGTCTTGACGAGCAGGCCGGCGGGACGAGCGTGGATGCCGCATGCATCCTTAACGGTATACTGGAATTCCTTCATAATCATTTTCTCCTTACTTGATCCCGTGCGGCGCTTCTGCACTTGCACCAGACGCGGCCGAGCCGCGGCACGGTTGATACATCTATTATAAACCCTTGCCGGGAATTTTTCACCATTTCATATTGCTAATTTTTTATGCAAAATTTTGGTACAATTGAACATACAAATGTGACAAAAATGCACGCATTTCACTTTTTCTTCTGCTTGTGCGCAAATTTTAGGCAAATTGCGGCCTGATTTTGCATCAAAACCCGAAGCCGTTCCCGGTCGTTTCCGGCTTTGGCAAGTCGTTCCGGTGCTCATTCCACCGGGTAGCCCTCGGCATCCAGCGGCAGTTCCGTATAAGGCACAGCCTGCGGCACGGCATCCGGCTCACCGGAGGTCTGCTGGGCGGTCAATTCCTCGTCATGGCGTTCGCCCCAATCGCCGCTGTAGTCCTCGCCGGAGGTCTGCTGTGCCGGTTCACTTCCGGTCAGCTCTTCGTCGTGGCGCTCACCCCAGTCGCCCTCGTAGTCCTCGCCGGAAGTCTGCTTTGCCTCAGCTTCCGCCATGGCGGCCTGCATGTCTTTCAGGCCCACCACAACGCCGGAGGGCCGTTCCAGCAGGTAAGCTCCCACGGCCTTTTTGCGGTACACCAACAGCACGCCGTAGCGGCTGGTCTCGCCGCTGCTTGCCGCCGGGATCAGCGCCGTCCATTTTTCCACGGTCTTGCCCTTGTAGCGTGCAAGGTCCATGCCGCTCTGCTGCACCACCCCGTTGAAGGCCGAAAAGCTGTCATCCCACTTGCGGGGGATCTTGACCTTGTCTGCCGTGATGGATGCGCCGTCCACATCCAGACCGTAGCCGGTGAACCACGTCTGGATGTCCTGTGCGCTCTCAATTTTGTTCCCCGCCGCCGAGACCGCAACGGTGCGGTGGCTGATGAACCGACCCAGCAGGGCACTGCACACCACCAGTGCGCAGCACATGGCACCCAGACCCAGTTTTTTCAGGCTCGTTTTGCTCAACGTGACTACAAACATATCCCCATGCCTCCCCAGCCTGTTTATTGCTCTGAGAACAATTTATTCAGCACAGCTGGGGTGTATGACAAAAGGGCAGGTAAAACCTGCCCTTTTGTCAATATCGATCAATGTGCTTTTGTAAAATCTTCCGAGCTTACTTCGCCGTTCTGGCGGAGCACCTGTTTCAGCACCTGCATCACGCCGTATTCCCGGTGGGACGGTGCCAGAAACGACACCTGCGCCCGCAGCGGTCCGCTGCCGTTCTCCATCAAAAAGCCGTACTTCGCAGTGGTGAGCATCTCGGCATCGTTGTAGGTGTCGCCAAAGGCCATCATGCTGTCGGCCGGAATGCCCAGCAGTGCACCCACCTTTGCCAGTGCTGCACCCTTGTGCACACCGGGGTTCATCACGTCCACCCAGTTTCTGCCTGCCACTGCCGCCGAGAATGCACCGCCATTTCCGGTATGGAATGCGCCGTAGGTCCGGTCGAAGGCTTCCTGCGAGTCATTGTTGGGCAGATAGACGGTAAACTTATCCGCCGCCGCTTCCACCGCAGTCAAGTCATCCACATATTCCACCCGGGTATAAAAATTCTTGAAAACGGTATCGTATCGTTCATCCTGCTTTTCGGCATAAGCAGCCTGCAGGCCGCACAAAAGGCCCACGTCTCCGGCCTGCTTTGTGCTGCGGGCCAGCTGCCGCCAGCCCTCGGCAGGCATTTCGGACACAAACAGGTCTTTCCCCTTCCAGCGGGCAGCGCCGCCGTTGTCGCCAATGAGAATGATCTCCTCCAGCAGATCCGGGAACATCGTTTCCAGTGTGTACAGAGGCCGCCCGCTGGCGGCGGCAAACAAGATGCCCTGCCCGGCCAGTGCACGGATGGTCTCGGTAAACTTTGGCGGCAACTGGCTGTACTCGTCCAGAAGGGTCGCGTCCATGTCCGATGCGATCAGGCGAATGCGGTCCATTGCAGTTTCCTCACTTATCCGATGTAGCTGATGTTCACGTCCATATCGCCCTTATAGCCGGGCAGGCGTGCCGTGCAGGTGCCCTGCCACAGGGCGCAGTCGATGGGGCTGCTGGCAACACCATAATGTGCGTTCCAGATGGTATATTTTTTCAGGCTGTTCAGATCGACACGCTTGCGGTACCACAGGGTAGAGGCATACACACCGGGTTTGTAGCCCTGTGCCTTGACCTCCTCACAGAAGGCGATGGCGCACTTGGTGCGGTCCTCCATACCCAGACCGTCGGCACGGCCGGAACCATTGGAAGCGCCGGATGCTTCGGTGTCAAAGAAGATGGGGTAATCCAGCTTGCGTCCGTTCAGCACGTAGGCACAGGCAAAGGCTTCCTCCTTGGCCTCCTCCTCGGTGGTGGCCTGACTGAAGAAATACACGCCCACCTTCAGGCCCGCATTCTTCACATTGGTGAAATGCTCCTCGAACATGGGGTCCAGCACCAGCGTGCCGGAAGCACCATAGCCGCGGTAGCCGATGCGGACGATCACAAAGCTCACGCCTGCCTTTTTGATCTGGTTCCAGTCGATGTTCTTCTGATACTTGGAAACATCCACACCGAAGGTCTTGCCATTTTCCAGCACACCGTCCGCATTGAAGTAATAGAGTTTATTGTCGATGCACTGGATGCCGGTCACCGGTTTGTTGGTGGTCTGGCTGTAGTAGTAGGTCTTGCCGCCGGAGGTGCGCCAGCCGGAGTAGGCCGGCTCCGGCTGGGACTCGTCTTTGCCCAGCCAGCCAAACAGGAAATTGAACAGCCAGCTGAAAAAGCCGTTCTCATCGCTCAGGTCGATGCACTGGGCTTCGGCGGCATCCATGGCACCGGCATCCAGTGCGGCACGGATCTCTTCCGGTGTCAGCACCACGCTGTTTTCCGGCGTGTGCTGGTTCGTGCTGTTCTCCTCCGCTTCAGTGGCCTGTACAGGCGGTGCTTCCGGGTCCTGTGCAGCAAGCTCCGGGGTCTCCGTCTGCAGGGTGGGCATTGCCGTTTCCTGCTGTGCAGAAACAGTCTCGGTCACTGCCGCGGTACTTTCTTCCGGCTGTGCAGCCAGTGCCAGCGGTGCGCCCATTGAAAAGGTCATTGCCAATGCCAGAACTGCCGCTGCACACCGCGTTTTGCCGCGGGTGCCGCGGGCAGTCAGTTTATTCCAGAACATTTTTTTCATGCTGTGCTCCAAACCTCATGCATTTTTATCGGGATGCCGCCCTTCGCAAAAAGGGCAGCGTTTCATCTTCTCAATACTCTTTCAGTATACACCCGCGGGCAAGCCCCCGTCAATTGCCGCACACTGCAAAGCGCAGCTCCGAAAAGCTGCCGCCCCGGTATCAGAAAATGCTCCAAAACAGATACGTCTCAGCCCGCAAAAACATTGCACAAAGCCAAAAATTGCAGATATTTCCAGCAAAATCAGCATTTTGTCTTGCTGTCTTGACATGTGTATGGTATTATACTTGACATGCAGTTTTTGCATTGAATCCACCATCTTGAAACAGAAAGGCAGTTTCTCATGTCAAATGTGAAAGATTTCTTAAAACGCAAGGATATCGTCATCACCCCGCAGCGCTATCTCATTGAAGCGCTGGGTGCCATGGCGCAGGGCCTGTTCGCCAGCCTGCTGATCGGCACCATCATCAAGACGCTGGGCCAGCAGACCGGCCTTGACGTGCTGGTAGACCTTGGCGGCTACGCCACGGCCATGAGCGGCCCGGCCATGGCCTGCGCCATTGGCTGGGCTCTGCACTGCCCGCCGCTGGTGCTGTTCAGCCTGATCACCGTAGGCTACTCGGCCAATGCTCTGGGCGGCGCAGGCGGCCCGCTGGCCGTGCTCATCATTGCCATCGTGGCTTCCGAACTGGGCAAGGCCGTGAGCAAGGAGACCCGCGTGGACATCCTCGTGACCCCGCTGGTGACCATTTTTTCCGGCGTGGGCCTTTCCATGCTGATCGCCGCACCCATTGGCACCGCCGCAAGTCAGGTGGGCACCCTGATCATGTGGGCCACCGAGCAGGCCCCGCTGGCCATGGGCATTCTGGTATCCGTCATTGTGGGCGTGGCGCTGACCCTGCCCATTTCCTCTGCCGCCATCTGCGCCGCGCTGGGTCTGACCGGCCTTGCCGGCGGTGCCGCCGTGGCAGGCTGCTGCGCCCAGATGATCGGCTTTGCCGTGATGAGCTACAAGGAGAACGGTGTGGGCGGTCTGGTCAGTCAGGGCCTTGGCACCAGCATGCTGCAGATGGGCAACATCGTCAAGAACCCCCGCATCTGGATCGCGCCCACACTGGCCAGTGCCATCACCGGCCCGCTGGCCACCTGCGTGTTCCACTTTGAGATGAACGGTGCCGCTGTCTCTTCCGGCATGGGCACCTGCGGTCTGGTGGGTCAGATCGGCGTGTACACCGGCTGGGTCAGCGACATTGCCGCCGGTACCAAAGCCGCCATCACCCCGATGGACTGGGCTGCCATGGTGCTGCTGTGCTTTGTTCTGCCCGCTGTGCTGAGTGTGATCTTCTGCGAGATCGAGCGCAAGCTGGGCTGGATCAAAGAGGGCGACCTGAAGCTGAACTGATTTTTAAGCAGAAAAATCTTTTTGCTTTTTGATAGAGCAAATCCCGGCAGGCTGCGGTCTGCCGGGATTTGTCTTTTCACGGTTAAACACGCGGCTGCGCTCTGCACAGGAAGCGCTCAAACGATCTGTTTCCCGTCCAGCACCGCCTGTTTCAGGGTATCGCCTTCATACACCAGCTTGAGGGAGAAATAAGGCCGGTCCTCATTCAGCAGCCGGAAGAAGATCTTGTCGCCCTCCCAGATGGGCAGCTCAGCCGCCTTATCCTTCGGCACCCATTCCAGCACGCCTTCCCTGCAGGCATCGCCCTGCACCATCTCGCCCGTCCATTCATCCGCGGTGTACAGGTGGATGAACTCGGTCATGTTGCCCCAAATAAAGGTCAGCAGACCCCGGGCGCGGAAGCGCTTCAGCGTCAGGCCGGTCTCCTCCTTCACTTCCCGCAGCAGGCAGTCCTCCGGGCTTTCAAACCGTTCAAACTTTCCGCCCACGCCGATCCATTTGTCATGGTTGTAGTCGTCCTGCTTTTTGATGCGGTGCAGCATCAGGTAGGCATCGTCCCGTTCCAGATAGCACAGCGTGGTGCTGAAAATGGGGAATTCGGGGTTCATGAAGGCTCCTAGATTCATTGAGTTCTCCTTTTGATCTTGTTTTTGTGGAAAATTCCGTTTTTCGCTGCGGCCCCTCCCGTGAAAAAACACCCCCGGCAAAGCCCGCAGGCTTTGCCGGGGTGCAAACCAAAAATAACTTTTTCCTCTGAATATGCCAGAGCAACGCGGCGGCAATTTAAAATCATTGCCCCTTTCGGCTTGCTCTTCCCTTGCCCGCATTGTTCAGCTTGCGCACAAGGTCGTTCTGATGCTTGCGCTGGCTGGGCGTGGGCTGCGGGTCTTTGGCTTCCTCGGCGCGGTGGCCGCTCTGGGCGGTGTCCGGATCGATGCGTTCCAGCGTCCACTCCTGATTGCCGCCTGCTACAAAGTTCCAGATCTGGGCCTGTGCACCGTTGGCAGTGTTCATGCCCACAAGGTCAATGTATTTATCCGCCAGCACATTGCGGATGCGGGTGCGCCCGCTGCGGGTGGGCTCCAGCGCCCAGCACTGGCTCAGCCCGCTGGTGCGGCTCCACTGGTGCAGCCATG
>OGNO01001552.1_pt1 | contig 10106 bp, 8 predicted proteins | sample 1573491 | NCBI WGS metagenome assembly OGNO01 (sample SAMEA2581900, study PRJEB24529) | metagenome | biome: Human gut stool | place: China | collected 2011
AAAGACGCAAGAACCTTTTCACGTTTCTTTGTAGCCGGAGCTACAGCATGTCAGCTGGATAAGCAGGGAAGAATCCTGGTGCCGCAGACGCTGCGCCAGTTCGCTGGTCTGGATAAGGATGTGGTGCTTACGGGTAATCTGAACCGGATCGAGGTTTGGAGCAAAGAGAAGTGGAGCGAGAACTGCAATTATGATGATATGGATAGTATTGCAGAAAGTATGCAGGATATGGGTATCATCATTTGAGCATTCGCCGGAAAGAAATCCAACAGGAGACGGATATGGAATTTAAGCATAAATCTGTATTACTCGATGAGACCATTAACGGCTTAAGGGTAAAGCCGGATGGAATCTATGTGGATGGCACTTTAGGAGGAGCGGGACACGCCACAGAGGTGTGTAAGAAACTTTCTGCCAAGGGGAGATTTATTGGCATAGATCAAGACCAGGATGCGATAATTGCTGCGAGTGAGAGGTTAGCCCCCTATAAACAGGCGACGATCATTCGCAGCAATTATTGTTACATGGCTAATGAAGTGCATAACCTGGGAATTCAGAAAGTCAATGGAATTGTTCTTGACCTGGGAGTTTCATCTTATCAGCTGGATAATGAGGAACGGGGCTTTACCTACAGGGTAGATGCACCTCTGGATATGAGAATGGATCAGAGACAGAGCCGTACCGCCGCTGATATTGTCAATGGTTACGAAGAGAGAGAATTGTACCGTATCATTCGTGATTACGGTGAAGATAAATTTGCAAAGAATATAGCGAAACACATTGTGGCTGCCAGACAGCAGGCACCGCTCCGCACGACCGGAGAACTGACCGAGATCATTCGCCAGTCTATCCCGATGAAGATTCAGGCAACCGGAGGACATCCGGCGAAGCGGACTTTTCAGGCAATCCGGATCGAACTGAACAGAGAACTGGATGTTCTGCGGGAGTCACTGGATGGAATGATCGACCTTCTCGATGACGGAGGCAGAATCTGTATTATCACATTCCATTCATTAGAAGACCGGATCGTAAAATCTAATTTTAAGAGAAATGAGAATCCATGTACCTGCCCGAGTGATTTCCCGGTGTGTGTTTGTGGAAAAGTGTCAAAAGGAAAAGTGATTACAAGAAAACCGATCCTTCCATCGGAGAAGGAACTGGAAGAAAATTCGAGATCAAAGAGTGCGAAACTTCGGGTGTTTGAGAGAAGATAAAGCAGGGAGGAATTAACATGAAGAATCAGACAGAGAGGAGAGCTTCCGAAAGAAATTACTATGTGGATGGCAATACAGTGCGCCGCATGGAAGCAGTGCCTGATTACCGAAGAGAAAGACGGGAAAGAGAAGAGAGAGAACGGGAAGAACAGCTGCGCAGAAGAAAACGCCAGGTAAGAAGAAATCAGGAACGCCAGCTTCGGATGAGCAAGAGGTATGTGGTATTCCTTACAATGGCAGTGACAGTGTTTGGCGTGTTTGCAGGTACTTACATAAAAATACAGTCTGATATGACGGCAAGAATGAATACGATCAGCAGCTTAGAAAGCCAGATCGCTGATTTAAAGGCGGACAATGATGAGGCATATAAGAGAATCCGTATGTCTGTAGATCTTGACAGTGTCAGAGAAAAGGCACTCAATGAGCTTGGAATGTCATACGCAAAAGAATCCCAGATTATCTATTATACTGTTGACAATGATGATTTTATGAATCAGTACAGTGAGATACCGCAGAAATAGCAGAGAGATACTGACATAAGAAATGCAGGGGTAAGGATGGCAGCAAAGAAAAGAAGAAAACCATGGTTGAAATTTCCAAAACGCATGCAGAAAAAACTGATCGTTATGTTCAGTGCGATCGCAGTTTTGCTGACAGGCCTGATTGGAAGACTTATGTATATTGAATATACCAGTGGTGATAAATATGAGAAAATTGTTTTATCACAGCAGGAATATGACAGTCAGACCATTCCGTATCAGAGAGGCGATATTGTGGACAGCAAGGGCACGGCACTTGCAACCAGTATCGCCGTTTATAATGTCATTTTAGACTGTTCCGTCATGACAAGCAAAGATGAGTATATTGAGCCTACCATTCAGGCACTTGCAAGTTGTTTTGAGGACTTAGACAGCAATACACTGTATGGCTATGCAAAAGATCAGAAAGACAGCCGCTATATTGTATTGAAGAAAAAAGCTTCCTATGAGGAAATACAGCCGTTTGTTGAGATGCAGGAGGCTGTTGATGAAAAAGGAAAAAAGGTGAATCCTGACATCAAGGGTGTCTGGTTTGAAAAAGAATACCAGAGAGAGTATCCTTATGGTGCGCTGGGAAGTTCTATTGTAGGATTTACGGCTTCCGGTAACGTTGGAGTGAACGGTCTCGAACAGTATTACAACGAGACATTAAACGGTGTGGATGGCAGGGAATACGGGTATTTAAACACAGATAATAACTTTGAAAAAACCATCAAGGCCGCAAAAAACGGTAACACGGTGGTATCTACGATCGATTCTCATATCCAGTCTGTAGTGGAACAGAAAATTGCGGATTTTAACGAGGCCTATACCGGAAATTTCCGCGAGGATGAGCCGGGAGCGAGTCATGTTGGTGTGTTGATCATGAACCCGAATAACGGGGATGTTCTTGCCATGGCAAATTATCCCAATTATGATCTGAGTAATCCGAGGGATCTTTCGGCGTATTATACGCAGGAGGAGATTGATGCGATGGATGAAGATGCACAGATGGATGCATTAAACCAGCTCTGGCAGAATTTCTGCACCACATATACCTATGAGCCCGGATCTACTGCAAAACCGTTTACAGTAGCAGCCGGACTTGAAACGGGAAAAGTTTCAACAGGAGACAGTTTTTACTGTGATGGATATGAGCATGTGGGAGGACATGATATTCACTGTGTAAACAGAAGCGGACACGGAATGGAAACGCTTGAACAGACGCTTATGAATTCCTGCAATGATGCGATGATGCAGATATCCTACCGTCTGGGAAGTGATATTTTTACAAAATATCAGCAGATCTTCGGATTTGGGCAGCGGACAGGAATTGACCTTCCGGGAGAAGCGCGAACAGATTCTTTGATCTATACGGCGGATAATATGGGACCGGTCGATCTTGCAACGAATGCGTTTGGACAGAATTTTAATACGACGATGATACAGCTTGCAACGGCGTATTGTTCCCTGGTCAATGGGGGAAGCCTTTATCAGCCGCATGTGGTAAAACGGATCACAGATGAAAGTGGAAACACGATCAGCGAAGTGACGCCGACTCTTCTGAGGGAAACGGTATCGAAGTCAACGAGCGATGCTTTAAAACAGTATATGTATTCTACGGTTACAGGCGGTACTGCGGTAACTGCAAAAGTGGATGGATATTCCATGGGAGGAAAAACAGGTACTGCGCAGAAAGCGGGACGTGACGGGGTGAACTATCTGGTTTCATTTATTGGATTTGCGCCGGTCGAGGATCCGCAGCTTGTCATTTACTGTGTTGTGGATGAACCGAATGTCGCAGAACAGTTCCACAGTACTTATGCACAGAATATTGTAAGAGAGATCTTAGAGGAAGTTCTTCCTTATATGAATATATACCGGGATGAAGATACTACCGGTATTCATGAAGGCTGGGGAATCAAGGGGGAAGATGAAGGAGATGTCGGTGATGTGACGGCAGCGGATGTTGCGAATTCTACTGCCGAGGAGAGTCTGGATGTGCCGGATACGACGGATGAACTGCCGGAAAATACCGGGGAACAGCCTGCCGAAGATATTGATCCGGGATCAGATGAAGGACAGCAGTAGGGAAAAGTATAAAACAAAACACATAACCTCACAAAAGTAAGAATAAAATGCTATGAAAACTTTTGTGAGGTTTTTGTATATGCAGCAGGAACTTCCTTTCTATAGAAGTAAGACATTTCATCGAAAAAAAATCATGGTGATGTTTACAGCCGTGTTCCTGGCACTTTTATTTTTGATGGGAAGGCTGGTGTATCTTATGGTGTTCTGTTCGGAATATTATGGACAGAAAGCACAGAACCTCCATGAGAGGGAACGTGATATTAAGGCGGCAAGAGGAAAAATTTTAGATGCAAACGGAGTGGTGCTTGCCACGAACAAATCAGTCTGCACCATATCGGTCATACACAGCCAGATTGAAGATGAGGAGGCAGTCGTAAAAGCATTGGTAAAAGAACTTGGACTGTCGGAGGAGGCGGTGCGAAAAAGAGTGGAAAAGGTAAGCTCCATCGAACGTGTAAAGACGAACGTGCCCAAAGAGACAGGGGATAAGATACGGGCATACAAACTTGCAGGGATCAAAGTCGATGAAGATTATAAGAGATATTATCCGTATGATACACTTGCATCGAAAGTATTAGGATTTACAGGTGGTGATAATCAGGGGATCGTCGGACTTGAAGTAAAATATGATTCCTATCTTCAGGGAACGAACGGGAAAATACTCACGCTTACCGATGCGCGGGGAATTGAGATTGAAAATGCCGGTGAGACGCGGCTTGAGCCAGTCAATGGATACGACCTTAACATCTCCATGGATTATAACATCCAGTTATATTGTGAGCAGGCGGCTGAGAAAACCTATATCAAAAAGGATGCAAAGTATGTGTCTGTGATTGTGATGAACCCGTCAAATGGAGAAATTCTTGCGATGGTAAATTATCCCGAATTTCATCTGAATGATCCGTTTACACTGACGGAAGAGGTAAATGTCCCGGCAGAGAAGAAACAGGATCTTTTAAATCAGATGTGGAGAAACCAGTGTATCAGCGATACTTATGAACCAGGTTCAACATTTAAAATCATCACAGCGGCAGCAGCTTTAGAACAGGGTGTTGTGAAACTGACAGATAATTTCTACTGTCCCGGATATAAGCTGGTGGAGGACCGGCGTATCCGGTGTGCAAAAACAACCGGGCATGGAGCGGAAACATTTGAAACGGGGATTATGAACTCATGCAATCCTGTTTTTATTGAGCTTGGGGAAAGACTTGGAGTTGAAAATTTTTATAAATATTTCAGCCAGTTTGGACTGCTCTCGAAAACAAATGTGGATCTGCCCGGCGAAGCTGCAACGATCATGCATAAAAAAGAAAATGTCGGTCCGGTAGAACTTGCGACTATATCGTTTGGGCAGTCATTTCAGATTACACCGATGCAGCTTGTGACCACGGTTTCTTCTATTATCAATGGAGGACACCGTATCACACCGCATTTTGGAGTAAAGATCACCGGGGAAGGAGGAAAAGAAGTGGAAACGCTGCGGTATGAGACGAAAAATGATATCTGCACAAAAGAAACATCGGAAACGATGCGATATCTTTTGGAGAGGGTTGTCTCCGATGGCAGTGGAAAAAATGCAAAAATCGAAGGGTTTTCCATCGGTGGAAAAACTGCTACGTCACAGACACTTCCGAGAAGTGACCATAAATATATCTCGTCGTTTCTCGGGTTTGCCCCGGCGGATGATCCGAAAGTACTGGTGCTTGTTGTGATCAACGATCCGAAAGGAACTTATTATGGTGGTCAGATCGCGGCACCTGTTGCCAAAGAAATTATGGAAAACATTTTACCGTATCTTGCGAAATGATGAAAAATGACGTATACTATTGTGTTGTTAAAAAAGTACATGAGGTGTGAATAATATGACATATGAAATTGTAATACCAGTAATTATCGCATTTGCGATCAGTGCACTGTTAGGCCCTGTAGTGATTCCGTTTCTGAGAAAACTAAAGGTAGGCCAGACCGAACGAAAAGAACTTGAATCTCATTTAAAGAAAAATGGAACACCGACGATGGGTGGAATTATGATTCTTGCAAGTATCATCATAACATCCCTGTTTTATGTAAAAGATTATCCGAAGATTATTCCCATCCTCTTTATGACAGTCGGATTTGGTGTGATCGGATTTTTGGATGATTATTTAAAAGTAGTATTGCGCCGCTCTGACGGACTGCTTGCGTGGCAGAAGATGATTCTTCAGATCATTGTCACAGGTGTATTTGCTGTATATATGGTCAAATATTCCGGTGTGGCGCTTACCATGCTGATTCCGTTCTCCGGAGGAAAGTATTTAGACCTTGGATGGCTGGCAATCCCGGTCCTCTTTTTTGCAGTGGTCGGCACTGTAAACGGAACAAACTTTACCGACGGACTGGATGGATTGGCATCGAGTGTTACGATCATGGTTGCGACTTTCTTTTCCGTTGTAGCGATCGGAACAAATGCAGGGATTGCGCCGATCACCTGTGCGGTTGTGGGTGCACTGCTTGGATTTTTACTGTTTAATGTATATCCGGCAAGCGTTTTTATGGGAGATACCGGATCTCTGGCACTGGGTGGCTTTGTAGTGTCGACAGCATATATGATGCAGATGCCGCTTTTTATACTGATCGTTGGACTGATTTACCTCGTGGAGGTTCTGTCTGTTATCATTCAGGTCACTTATTTTAAGAAAACAGGCGGAAAACGTATTTTCCGTATGGCTCCGATCCATCACCATTTTGAACTTGGCGGATGGTCAGAGACAAGGGTCGTTGCGGTATTTTCAATCACGACAGCAATCTTATGCCTGATTGCTTTACTGGCGATGTAAAAGACGGCATGCAGTCTGTGGCTGCAGGTTTACCCGTGGATAGAAGTCTATGACTGAAAACAATAGAATGCACGCTCCGCGAACATTCTATTGTCATGAATTAGATATATGGAATGGAGTAATGCATGGATCTGACAGGAAAACAGGTATTGGTGGCAGGACTTGGAAAAAGCGGGATTGCTGCCGGAGCGTTACTAAAGAAAATGGGCTGTATGGTCTGCCTGTTTGACGGAAATGAAAAATTCGACCGCGGTGCATGGGAAAAAACATATCCTGTATTTTCGGATTGCCCGTTGTGGATTGGAGAACTGCCGGATGCGGCAGTACAGGAGATGGAACTTGCAGTGGTAAGTCCCGGAATACCGCTTGATACGCCGGCGATATTAAAATTACAGGCTGCGGGAGTGCCGGTCGTAGGAGAAGCGGAACTTGCGTACCGGTTTGAAAAAGGGCGCGTTGCAGCGATCACGGGTACAAATGGTAAGACAACAACGACGACACTGGTGGGAGAAATCTTAAAAAAATGTTATCCGGAAGTCTTTGTGGCTGGAAATATTGGTATTCCTTATACTTCAATTGTGGAGAAAACCACAGAGCAGACCGTCACAGTGACAGAGATCAGCAGTTTCCAGTTAGAAACGATGGAAACATTTCATCCGTCTGTTTCTGCAATTTTAAATATTACGCCGGATCATCTTGACAGACATCACACGATGGAGGCGTATATCCGTGCAAAGGAGAGCATTACAAAGTGTCAGACAAAGGAAGATACCTGTGTGCTCAACTATGAGGATGAAATACTTCGGAAATTTGTCGAAACATTAAAAGTAAACGTTTTGTTTTTCAGCAGTAAAAGACCATTGGAAGAGGGAATTTATCTGCAGGAAAATACGATCTGGATCGCTGGAAAAGAAACAGAACGGCAGCGCCTGATTGATGTCGGTGAATTAAAACTTCTGGGCATACATAATTATGAAAATGTTATGGCGGCTTCCGGCACTGCACTTTGTATGGGAGCACCGATAGATGTTGTGCAGCGTGTACTAAAAGAGTTTTGGGGTGTAAAACACCGCATTGAGTTTGTGAGAGATCTGCATGGTGTTTTGTACTATAACGATTCTAAGGCGACAAATCCGGATGCGGCAATCCGCGGGATCGGTTCAATGAATCGTAAGACACTGCTGATCGGCGGCGGTTATGATAAAAATCTTGAATTTGATGCGTGGATTGAGAGCTTTGATGGGAAAGTAAAATGTCTATTACTGATCGGACAGACAAAAGATAAGATCGCAGTCTGCGCAAGGAAACATGGTTTTGAGAATATTGTATGCTGTGATACATTAAATGAAGCGGTAAATATCTGTTATAGGCTGGCAAAGCCCGGGGAAGCAGTATTGCTTTCACCGGCATGTGCGAGCTGGGGAGATTTTAAGGATTATACACAGCGGGGAGAACTGTTCCGGCAATATGTCATGGAACTGCCGGAATAAAACGGTTGTGGGGCTTGATCAGACAGGTTTTGTGTAAATGAGGAAAAATTATGGCAAGAAGACGGAAAAATGAAAAAAGACAAAAATCGATCCGGTATTTTGATTACAGCCTGTTATTTCTGATTATATTTTTGTTATGTTTCGGACTGATTATGTTATATAGTACCAGTTCCTACTATGGCTCAACAAGATTTAACGATGCAGCATATTATGTAAAAAGACAAATGTATGCAAGTGCACTTGGAATAGTGGCAATGCTTTTTATTTCAAGAATCCCATATAAGTTCTGGATGCAGCTTTCAACGCTTGCGTATTTTGTGGCGCTGGTACTTTGTACAGCGGTCATTTTTGTCGGAACAAGTGCAAAGGGACAGTCGAGATGGCTCAGGATCGGACCGATCCAGTTCCAGCCATCTGAGATCGCAAAAATTGCGGTTATCATTTTCCTTGCGACGATCATCTATAAAACGCCTAAACGCATTGGGGAAATTATGAGTCTGCTTAAGATCATGCTTTTGATTTCACCGGTTTTGGCAGTGGTTGCGTATAATAACTTAAGTACGGCGATCATTATCCTTGGAATTGCTGTCTGTATGTTATTTGTTGCGAGTCCGAAATATTTACAGTTTATTTTAATGGGAATAGGAGTATGCCTTTTTGGTGCTCTGTTTATTCTGCTGGCGTCTTACCGTGCGGAACGTGTTATGATCTGGCTGCACCCTGAGGATTATGAAAAAGGGTATCAGACGCTGCAGGGATTATATGCGATCGGTTCGGGAGGCCTTTTCGGAAAAGGGTTAGGAGAGAGCATGCAGAAACTGGGATTTATCCCGGAGGCACAAAATGATATGATCTTTTCGGTTATCTGTGAAGAACTTGGACTTTTTGGTGCAGTCTGTCTGATACTTTTGTATCTGCTTATTATCTGGCGTCTGATGATCATTGCAAACAATGCATCCGATCTGTATGGCGCATTGATCGTAGTTGGTATTATGGCACATTTGTCCATTCAGGTACTGCTTAATATTGCGGTTGTAACAAATACAATACCGAATACGGGAGTATCACTGCCGTTTATCAGTTATGGAGGAACATCCATATCGATTTTGCTGGCTGAGATGGGGCTGGCACTTTCTGTATCGAGGGGAATTAAATTAGAGGTTGCCTGATTATGAGGATCAAAGAACAGAGAAAAAGAAAAAAAAGAAGAAGAATCGGGATCTGTATCTTTCTGGTAGTTCTGATGTTGTTTGCACTTGCGGCACTTATTGTGGTAAAGGTATTTACAGTCCAGAATGTAGTTGTGGAAGGAAACAGTCTTTATTCTGCCGACCAGATCAAAAATATGGTGCTGGACGATGATTATTCGTGGAACAGTCTGTATGTAGATCTGAAATACCGGTTTGTGGATGTCGGGGAAGTACCGTTTGTGGATACGATGGAAATTTCGCTGGATGATCCGCATACATTGCGGATTTCGGTTACAGAAAAAGGTATTCTGGGCAGTTTTTATATTGATACGCTTGGACAATATGCGTACTTTGATAAAGACGGATTTGTTGTGGAAACTTCGTCGGATGTAATCGAAGGAGTGCCAAAGATCACGGGAGTTACCTGTGATAGTGTGGTTTTATACGAAAAACTGCCGCTTGAGGATACAAAACTGCTGAGAAATCTGTTGACACTGACACAACTACTGAAAAAATATGAACTTGAACCGGAAGAAATCCACTATGACAGTGCAATGCAGCCACAGCTCACTTACGGAACGATTGCGGTCAATGTTGGTTCAGAAGATTATCTGACACAGAAAATTGCGAGACTTTCCGCAATTATGCCACAGTTGTCGGGACTCTCCGGTATACTGCATTTAGAGACATGGACGCCGGATACGACAGATATTGTGTTTGACCGTGCAGATTTGTAAAAAAAAGTGTAATCTTTTTTGAAAAATCAGTTGATTAATTGTAAGAAAAA
>OGNO01001553.1_pt1 | contig 10103 bp, 8 predicted proteins | sample 1573491 | NCBI WGS metagenome assembly OGNO01 (sample SAMEA2581900, study PRJEB24529) | metagenome | biome: Human gut stool | place: China | collected 2011
TATTCCCAATCCGTACCTTGCAGGGCCTTTTCAAGCCCTGGAAGATATACCTCGCCGGTTTCTTCTGAAATAAAGCATTCCATTCCAAACAGTGCCCCCGGATGATAGCCGCGCCGCCAGTGGGTCACACTGTCATAATAGTAAGGCTCAACGATTGCCTTTTTGCCGTCATCACTGCGGACAAATATGCGCATGACTTCATATGCAGATTTTCTGGCGGTATCCTTTCCCCTGGCATAAGACCAGTACAGCTTATAGATGCGCACCACGAGCTCCTGCGGGCTGACTTGCTGGATAACCTGACAGGTTTCCCTATCTTCATGGTAAGTAGCTCTTCTTCCTTGCGCCTTGGCTATGGCTTTCTGGCCGCATTTAGGGCAGCGCAGGACATCGTTGCTTTTTGGCCTTTTAATTACAGAAAACTTCTCGCAATAGGTGCAGTACGCCTGTGTTTTGGCGCGGCCATTATTGTAGTCATAGAACAGATAGTGCGGCATGATGTGCTTATCTGCCCAGCGCTTCAGGTTGGCGGGCGTTTGCGGCACACTGCTCATTTTGTTCAGAACTACAGTATCCCGCTTGTGGCGGCGGATTTTTGTCTGTTGGTCACGGATATCCTGCTGGTACCAATTCAGTTCCCACAGAATTTTCGTGGGATCACTTTTTGCTCCGATATACCTGGCAATCGTATAGAATCCAGCCTTTTTATAAAACACGCAGGATTGCAAAAAATCTCCCATGTAATAGTCTGTTAGGTGCTGCACCATAGCATCCCGCCACTTGACGTTACCCTCGGCATCGCGCTCCAGCGTGGCAAAGGTAACCTTGCCCTGAAACACGACCCACTTTGGCATACGGTCATTTGCTTTCAGGCGTTCACATTCATAGAAGTAAACCGCCAGCACCCTATGCCCGCCGAGCAGCTTGACGGCGGCTGTGACAAGGTACTTCACCCGTTCCGTGTACAGCACCCCGGCATTCAGGCTGATGTACAGCGGAACATTGGCCGCATGGCGGCAAGCTCGTTTGTCCAGTTTCATCCTGCTGCCTCCTCTGTGCCAAAGTCACCGAAAGTAAGCTGTTCTTCGTTCGCAGGTTTCGGGGCAGGCTTGGGCGCTGCCTTTTTAGGCTTTTCCTTTTTGCCTGCCTTGGGCGCTTTCCCGTTGTAGGTCTTGGGAACAAACTTTTCTTCGGGTTCTGCGTCCTCCTTGGCATCGGCATCGCGGAAGTATTCCCGCGCCCACTGGTAGCAGAGTTCGTCCGGCACGTCGCCGCCGAAACCGCCGCCCATAGGCTTTTCGTCGTTGTCCCTCATTTCCTGTTCCAGATACTCCCGCGCCTTGCGGTTGATGTAGTGGAAACAGTTCACCATCTTTTTCTTGGGTTTCATCACAAGGCGGGCAAAGGCGGGGTCAGCCAGACATTCGGTCTGCACGTCCTCCATGACGCATAGCTTCATGTTGCGGCGGGTCAGGCGCTCGGTGTCCTGCGAAACGCGGTTCATGGATGCCTGCATCACGTCGTCATCCGACATAGCGGCAAGGCGGTCCAGTTCCTGCTCTTCCAGCAGCTTTTTGTGTACCTGTTTGGCTTCCCACTCAGCTTTTCGCTTGGCTTCGGCGGCATCAAACTCAGCCTTTTTGCGGGCTTCTTCCGCGTCCTCCGCTTGCGGGTGGGCTTTTGGTGGTTCAACCGGCTCAAATTCTTCGCTGAAAGAATCTACGGTTTCACTGTCCGAGGACACCTCAAAAGCATCGTCTTCAGCATCGCGGTTCATCATATCCATTTCAGAGAGTATACCCATCATTCCGTCCTTTCTAAAAAAGGCAGAGAGCCGTCAATTTAGCTCTCTGCCATAACTTTGCGCGGCATCAAGCCGCTTTTTCTTTTGTTTCTTCCTGCCGCAAAGCAAGCTGCCAGTCATCTATGCCCTTGTAGGCAGTATTCCAGACAAGGCTTGTGCTTTGCAGTCCGGCTGTATGGGCAATTTGCTGTACCTTTTCGGCAGCTTCTGCCACATACTCATTCTCTGACTTGTCCATGTCGTAGGCTTCCACGACCAGCTTGGTGCCGTTCTGTGCCATGCAGCGCAGTGCGGATTCCAAACCGTTCAAGCTGTTCACCCCTGCCACAGCGACAAACGAACGCCCTGTCAGGCAGTGGGCAATATCAGCTTTAAGCAGTCCTTCGGTCACATACACGGTCTTGGCAAACGGTTCGCCCACAAAATGCAGCGGACTGCCGGAGGTCACACCATGCGGCTTGCCGATAGAAGACAGCCAGATGTATTTTGCTCCGCTTTTACCCGGTGGGTCATCCCTACGGCGCAGCGGCGTGTCCAGCCGTATCTGCATACCGCAGATCAGACCGTCCATACCGATAGCCGGGAGCAGAATGCCCGCCGTGCGGCTGCCGAAGTTGATCGTCCACCGCCCGGCATCGTCTTGATAAAAACCCGGCACACCCTGCAAGGTGCAGCCCTGCCGCCGCAGACGCTCGGCATAACTGCGGCACAGAAACGCAGGCGGGGTCGATTTGAACCCGAACCTTGCGATCTGCTCCTCAGTCAGCCCGCGCCGCGGTGACAGCAGATGCGCTTTGTGCGTGGGTGTCAGCGGCAGCATGGAGAGCAGCAGCGAGTAGGTCTGGTGTATCTCCTGCGGGGTTGCGCGGGCGTTCTGCTCCGGCTTTACCCCGATGCAGTCATTCACCCTTGGTCGGGGCGTATACCGCCCCAGTGCTTCGCAAATCTCGCGGTAGGCATCGGCATTGCCGGTGCCGTTGTAACGGGCATACAGTGCCAGCATCCCGCCCGCCGCGCCGCAGAGGTTGCAGCGCCAGACGTTTTTGTCCGTGTTGACGTTGAGCCGCCCGCGCTGGTCCCCGCAAAAGGGGCAGTTCAGGTACAGGCTCGACGGCAGACGGCGGCGGACAGTAAGCCCCAGCAGTTCTACCACATCGGCAATGCCAAACGGAAACGTATCGGAAGATGAGGTCATGCAAAACGGCCTCCTTCCCGGTTATCCCGCCTGTTTTTCCTGCAAGCTGTCCCATATGATAGCTGCCGCTGCGCGGAGGATGTTGTTCTCTCCCTGATAGCCTTTCACATACCAGCGCAGGCTGGCAGGGCGGCGGTCAGCCACCTGCGCCAGCGTCCAGCCCTTGCAGGTGCCGCAGTCTACGATGACGTTCTGCGCCTGCTCGTAGGTCATTTGGCGGCAGATTTCCTCCACCGGGCTGCTTTGGGTATACGCGGCGGCGGGTGGTTCCTGTTCCAGCACAATGACATTCTGCGGCGGTTCTGCCGGGGTCTGCACAGGCTGCACGGATTCCAGCACAACCGTCTTAGGTTTTTCTACGACTTCTGCCGTGACCTGTTCGGGAACAGGCATATCGTCCGCCATGATGGCATCCAACGGGTCAGCCTTAACAGGCTCCTGCGGGGCGGCTTTCATGGCTTCCGGCTGCTTCTGCACAGATTCTGTGACTTCCACTTTCGTCTGTACAGGCTTGGTAGTTTCCGCTTTCACCTGAACAGGCTTTGCAATCTCTGCTTTTGCGCCCACCGGCACCTCGCTGCCGTACTCCTCTGATTCGCTGCCCACATCGGCAAACTGGATGCCGAAACCCGCATTGGAGAGCGCCGTATCCAGCGCTTCCTCCTGCGCGGCCTCCACATACAGCCCACCGGGCGTTGCGTCCAGCGTGCAGTTGGCAACGTAGCTGCTCAGCGGCTCGGTATCCTCGCGGTCACGGTAGACCTTGGCTTCAAAAATTGCCATCTTCTCGGTGATGCGCAGGGCGTTGAGCTTCAGCCGCCCCGTGGGGCAAGCCAGCCGGAACCACAGCTTTTTGTACCGCAAATCGAGACGCATCACGTCCTCCCCGGTTTTGCGGGAAGTTGTGCGGCGCAGGAATTTCAGCGGGTCAAAGCCGGGTACATGGTTTAAGGATGCCACAGCGGCGTTGGTGGTGTACAGCATAGGTTCTTGATTCCCTTTCATGGGTGATTTCTCCCTTCATTATTACATTCAGCCGGCCTGTTGCAGTTCCGGCAGTGCGTTTCGTTCGGTGTGGTATGCCTTGCAGTACAGGCGGATGCGCTCGCCCAGCATGGTGTTGCGCTTGCTGATATCGGCGCGGTGAACCGCCATAAACAGAATCGGCTTATGCCCCACAAGGATGACTTTTTTCTTGGCGCGGGTCACGGCTGTATACAATAAATTACGATACAGCATGATTGTGTGCGCCTTGACGATGGGGATAATGACCGTTTCAAACTCGCTGCCCATTGCCTTATGAATCGTAGTAGCGTAAGCAAGGTCAACGTGCGCCAGCTGTTCCGGCGTGTAGTTCATCTTGCGGTCGCCGCCAAAATCCATCTGCACAAGCCGTTCGCCTTTGCTGTTCGTGGTAATCCCAGTGATAAAACCGAGGTCACCGTTGGACACTTTCTCGGTGTTCTTTGTCTGCATAACGCGGTCATGGACGCGAAAAATGCGGCTGCCGATCTTCACTTCTTCCTCGGCCGAGCGGAACGGGTTGACCCGTTCCCGAATGGCACGGTTAAGCTGCTCGGAGGCTGCCTCGCCTTTCTCGCGGAACGGCGAAAGGATCTGCACGTTTTCGATGCCACGCTCGGCGGCTTCTTTGCAGTAAATGTCTTGGATGCGCCGCGCCGTCTCGATTTGCGTCGGGCTGTCCACGAACACAAAGTCATTGCCGTAGTACAGCTTGGTGCTACCCTCGTTGATGAACTTCGCATTGTAGGCAATCAATCCGTCTTTCGACTGGCGGAAAATCCAATCCAGCATCGTGACAGGCACCATTCCGCTGTGGATCAGCTCGTAGAACACGTTGCCGGCGCCCACGCTGGGCAGCTGGTTCGGGTCGCCCACAAGAACGACCCGCGTATGCTGACCGATGCGCTTGAAAAACTGCTGTGCCAGCCACATATCCACCATAGAAAACTCGTCCACAATGACGAGGTCGGCATCCACAAAGTGAACGCGCTCGCCATCGCCCACTTCTTCCCCGGTGCCAAGTCCCAGTGCACTGTGCAGCGTGCGGGCTTCGTCTACGCCGGTGCTTTCCGCCATACGGCGGCTGGCACGACCCGTGGGAGCCATAAGGGCGAACTTTCCTTTCGGGTGCAGGTTTTTGAACACCTCGATGATGGCCTTTAACACGGTGGTCTTGCCGGTGCCGGGTGAGCCGGTGATAATCGTCAGCCCATGCTGAAATGCCGTGCGCACCGCCTGCTCCTGCTTTTGGGAAAGCGTGATACCCAGGCTTTCGCGCACCGATTGCAGCGCGGATTCAATGTTCTCTGCCACGCTGATGTTGGCAAGCCGCGCGGCAATCATGCGGGCGGTATCATCCTCCTGCCCAAACACGCGCGGGCTGTACAGGTACTGCTTGTAGGCGACCACTGCGCCGTGCAGAATCATCTGCTGCAAGGTTTCCTGCACTTCCTCGGTGCGAACGCGCTGTTCCGGGATGGGAATGGGCGCATTGAGCAGGAGCAGCGTTTCCTTTACTAAATCTTCCGATGGCAAGAATAGGTGCCCTGATTTGCTGCGGGCATCCTCCAGCGTGTACAGCACCGCGCCTTTGATACGCTCAACGCTGTGCAGGCGGTTGTCCGTCTTGCGGACGATGCCGTCCACACGCTTGAATCCAAAGCCGGAAATCTGGCACAGGTCATACGGGCATTTCTTGAGGATGTCCACACACGCCGGGCCGAAGTGCTGATAAATTTTCAGCGCCGTGGCGGGCGTGATTTTGAACGACCCCAAAAGGCTCATAAGGTTGCGCAGGACGCGGCTTTCGGCGTAGGATTCCTCAATGTCCTTGAGTTTTCCCTCGGTAATGCCGCGGATTTGCAGCAGCTTCTCCGGCTCGTTATCAAGGATATTCAAGGTATCCGGGCCGAACGTGGCGACAATGTCCTCTGCCGTCTTGGGACCGATGCCCTTGATAAGCCCGGAACCCAAGTATGCCAGCAGACCGTCCGCTGTCTGCGGAACGATTTCCTGCCACTGCTCGACTTGCAGCTGATAGCCGTACTTGCTTTCCACCCATTCGCCGTCCAGTTCCAGCTCCACCGCTTTGGTGCGGGGCAGTTCATACCCCACCGCCGTGAAACGCAGCATACGGTCGCCGTAGTAGCGGCCGCTGCAAGCCTGCGGCGGAATGCGCGGGTCACTGGTCTTGACAACGATGATGGAGAATTTGTTTGCTTCGTTGTAAAAAATCGTAGATTCGTAGGTGACACGGCAGCCGGTAATGCCGCTGTGTTCCTGTTCACTGTCGTGCATAGGCACGCTCCCTTCTTTGTCAGGCGGCTTCGTCTGCCGCTTTTGCCTTGATGCTGAACCGCCGCGATTCCGATACAGTGACATACTCGTCGTAAATATCCGGGTGCAGCAACTTCAGCTTTTGGAGATTGTCTTTCGTGATGCCTGTCCGGCTGACGGGGTTGTAGCAGATGGTGTACTGTGTACCGCCGTACTCCCCCATCGCCATACAGCTGCCGTTGAGTTTGGCAACCATCTGACCTTTCAGACGCTGCATTTCTGCGTCCAGCGTTTTGACCCTCGTTTCTTCTTGCTGCTTTTGCTCCTGCAAACGGAGATACCGCAGCATTGTGGCGGACAGGTCGTTGTCCAGCTGGATAGCAGGAACCGTCTTATCCGCAGCACCTAAGCGGCGGCGCAGGCTTTCGAGGATCAGGCTGCCGTCCTCGGTGTAGGGCGGCGGGATGCGGGTCAGGATGTAATCGTGCCAGAACTCGCGTTCCAGATAGACCATTTCCTGCTCATATTCCCGGTCACGGTACAGGTGGCGGATAATGACTTCGTCCTCATTGTTGCCGTAGAGACAGCAATAGAAGATTTCGTCCATGTCCATGACGGCCATGTAGTGCCGCCCCTGTGTCTCGTAGTAGACAGGAACGCATTCCTCGCCGTCCTTCCACCAGTGGTCTTTTGCGTTGTAGTTGGTCGTTTTGATTTCCAGCAGCGCAATTTTTCCGTTTGGCAGGCGAACAAAGTAGTCCACATCTGCCAGCATGAAAGGGTATTGTGGATGCCGGAACATCTTTTTGATTTGGAAAACTTCCAACCCGGTTTTCTTGGTAAATATCTGCGCGACCAGCGGTTCCAGCAAATGCCCCATTTCCAGCGCTACCCAGTTGCCTGTATCATCGACAGCCGAAGCAATGTTCAGCTTGTCATCGTACAGGTCGCGGGCGGTACGAAACGGAGAAATGCCGAGGATCGCGGCGACATCACTGCCGCCTATCCCCTGCCTGCGGTATGCCAGCCATTCCTGCTCGGTGAGGTTTTCGGTGCTGACCAGCACCTTGGGTTCCTGCCGTATGTGCTCCGGCATTCTCAGCCCCTCCTCTCGCGCTGGCGATAGGGGCGCTTGGGCCGGGGGCGCACATTGTACAGCCGATACTGCAAATTGCGCGGGATGGTTTTTACCTTGCGCGGGTGCGTGATGCGCCGTGCGATTGCCTTGGGTCTTGCCTGTTCATTCATTTGGTGTTCCACCTTTCCTATATAAAATGTATTTTCCAAAGCCGATTGGCCTTGAAACAAAATAAAAAAGCGAGAACGACCGCAGGCAATGCCTGATGTTCACGGCAAACCGTGAACCACGATCTTTCTCGCTATGGTTGGGTGTTTTCACCCGATATAAAAAGAAAAGTGCCAACAGCGTCCACCCCATAAGGGCAGGACAGGGCTGCTGGCACGAATTACAAACTTAAACAACGTGTGCGCAAGGCACAAAAATCATTTACAGGTGGAGTATAGCACAAGAATATCTGCCCTGTCAAGATGATGAGATTTTGCATGATAAAAGCATAGTGTCCGCATTACATCCGCGCAGCTTTTGTATATACCACCGTCGTTTTTTGATATACACTTATTCACAAAGAATATATTTCCTTATAAAAGTATAATCAAATGGAGGTAACGCCTATGAAAGAAGTTCCCATTTGGGAAAAATCAAATCTTACACTTGAGGAAGCTGCGGCCTATTCCGGCATCGGTATAAACAAGTTGAGGACATTAACTGATAACGAACATTGTCAATTTGTACTTTGGGTTGGGTCGAAACGACTCATTAAGCGGCGCAAATTGGATGAATATACAGAAAAAATGTTTTCACTTTAAAGCCAAAATGTTGTCAAAATAGCTTGCAGAAAATGATAGGTTTGTGGTATTATAAATACGGAACAACGCTCTTTTCTGCATTACTATGTGGAAAGGAACAACGCTTATGACAACAACTCGAAATACAAAACGCAAAGACAAGGCGCGTGTCGTTCTTCGTAAGGGAGAATCCCAGCGCAAAGATGGCAAATACGATTTCCGTTGGACCTCCCCGGATGGTAAACGACATTCTATTTACGCGCCAACCTTGGAAGAACTTCGGGAAAAGGAAAAAGGCCTGCAACTAGATTCGCTTGAAGGCATTAAAGCAGAAGCACGGTATGTTACCCTGAACGATGTGTTCACTCTGTGGGCAAAGGTGAAACGGGGTCTGAAAGATAACACTTTTCAAAACTATCTGTATCTTTATCGGCAGTTCGTGGAGCCGGATTTCGGCAAGTCGAAAGTGTCTGCGCTCAAAAAGTCGGACGTGAAGCAATTTTATAATATGCTGGCAGATGAGCGCGGTTTGCAGATTTCTACAATTGACAGTGTACACACGGTTCTGCATCAAGTGCTGGACATGGCAGTGGATGATTGTTATCTGCGGAGCAACCCTTCGGACAATGTTCTACGGGAGTTGAAAAAAGCCCACCAATTTGAAACCACCCACCGCAAAGCACTTACCATTCCGGAGCAGAATCTGCTGTTGTCCTACCTTTCCAAAACACCGAAGTACCAGCACTGGTATCCGATTTTCGCAGTCATGCTGGGAACGGGTTTGCGCGTAGGAGAAGCCACCGGTCTGCGCTGGTGTGATGTTGACTTTGAGGAAAGCACGATTTCCGTCAATCACACGCTCGTCAACTACGACCACCGTGAGAACAACGGAGGCAAGAAAGGTTGCTACTTCAACTGCCACTCTCCTAAAACAAAAGCTGGCATTCGTACCGTTCCGATGATGGACTTCGTGAAGGAAGCCTTTGAAAAGGAACGTGCCTATCAGGAGGAATCCGGGATTCATTGCACGGTAACGGTGGACGGTTACACGGACTTCATCTTCGTCAACCGTTTTGGTGAATGCCAGCATCAGGGGACGCTGAACAAGGCAATCCGACGCATTATCCGAGACTGTAACGATGAAGTGCTGACAAACAATCCAGACAGTACTATTCTCCTCCCTCGTTTCAGTTGTCACACTCTGCGGCACACATTCACAACTCGGATGTGTGAAGCAGGTGTGAACATCAAGGTAATTCAAGATGCGCTGGGACATTCGGACATTTCTACAACTTTGAACATCTACGCGGATGTAACCAAGGAACTGCGAAAGTCCGAATTTGAAAACCTTGACCGCCAGTTTGCACAATGGAAAGTACCTGAAGAGTAAAGCAAAGTGTACGCCAAATACGCCATACGCCATTTACGCCATTTCATACGCCAAACGATACAATTCGGATAAAGGCTTATGTAGAGATGTAAATTAAAGGACAAAAGATAATCCTTGCCGCGTATAGTAATATCAAGAAATAAAGACTTACAAGTATTCATCGTTGTAATCCCCACGATGAAGCCTATTGACTAAAAAGCATTGATTCTACGCCTTTTATCAACCGCGTTTGGCTGATTTGACACCACATTGACACCAAACTTGCAGAAAAGGCTTTACAAGAAAGCAGAGAGTTATCCTCTTACGGATGACTCTCTGCTTTTTTTGTTTATGTAGTTGTGCATTTCTGCGCGGAAGTAATGAGGTGATACCACCGAACCGCTTATATGGTCCAAAGGATTTCTTCGCAGGTCCGTTTCTGATATGTGGAGACGGTGGTGAAGATCTGATAAGTTTGACGGATAGTCAAATTACAAAATATGAGAAAAAATATCACTCACCCCTGATTTTCCTTGAGCTATATCCGAAGCCGATTACTCTCAAATGCA
>OGNO01001559.1_pt1 | contig 10077 bp, 9 predicted proteins | sample 1573491 | NCBI WGS metagenome assembly OGNO01 (sample SAMEA2581900, study PRJEB24529) | metagenome | biome: Human gut stool | place: China | collected 2011
CCCCTGTGCCGAAGTCCAATCTGGCTTCCATGGGCATCTACATCTTCAACTGGGATATCCTCAAGAAGTATCTGGAAGAGGACGAGGCAGACCCCAACTCCAAGAACGACTTCGGCATGAACATCATCCCCGCCCTGCTGCGGGACGGCCGCAAGATGTACGCTTACCGCTTTGCCGGTTACTGGCGTGATGTGGGCACCATCGACAGCTTGTGGGAAGCCAACATGGAAGTGCTGGATCCCGAGAACTCCGGCATCGACATCTTCGACAAGACCTGGAAGATCTACAGCCGCAACCCCGTGCTGCCGGCTCAGAAGATCGGCCCCCGCGCCGTCGTGCAGGACTCTCTGGTCACCGAGGGCTGCAAGATCTACGGCACCGTCAAGCACTCTGTGCTGAGCGCAGGCGTCGTGGTGGAAGAGGGCGCTACCGTTGAGGACGCTGTCCTGATGGACGGCGTGGTCGTCAAGGCAGGTGCCGTGGTCAAGCGCTGCATCCTGGCAGAGGACGTTGTGGTCGGTGCCGGTGCAAAGGTCGGCGGCGACGGCCCCATCGCACATGTGGGCACCGGTCTGACGGTCGGTGCAGGCGCCACCGTCAAGGAGGGCGCAAAAGTGTTTGAATCCGTCAAGGAGGGCGTGGAAGTATGCTGAGACAGAACACCAATGCGTTGGGCATCATTTTCCCCAACAGCTATGACAATACCGTTCCCGAGCTGGTGACCGAGCGCGCAATGGCCTCGATCCCCTTTGCGGGCCGTTACCGCATGGTAGACTTTGTGCTGTCCAGCATGGCCAACTGCGGCATTTCCAACGTTTCCATCGTGGTGCGTAAGAACTACCACTCCCTGATGGATCATCTGGGCACCGGCCGCGAGTGGGATATGGCCCGCCGTCACGGCGGCCTGAACATCGTGCCTCCCTTTGCAGAAAAGGGCGTGCGCATCTATTCCGGCCGTGTGGAGGCTCTGGGCTCCATCCTGAGCTACCTGGAGAACCAGAAGGAGAAGTACGTTGTGATGAGCGATGCCAACATCGCCATCAACTACGATTTCAACGCCCTGCTGGCTGCCCATCAGGCCAGCGGCGCGGATGTGACCGTCGCCTACCAGAAGACCGAGATCCCCGAGGGCCGCAAGAACGACAACTACACCCTGACCGTCGATGCCGATGGCCGTGTGACGGAGCTGCTGTTCAACGATTACCGCCCCGGCAAGCAGAACCTCGATCTGGACATCTATGTCATGGAGCGCCAGACCCTCATCAAGCTGGTCAAGGACGCTACCGCCCGCGGCCTCATCTACTTCGAGCGCGACATCCTGGCTCACAACGTCAACATCCTGAACATCCATGCTCTGGAGTACACCGGCTATGTGGCTCATGTCTGCGACATGAAGAGCTACTTCGACGAGAACCTGAAGCTCATTGATGAGAAGAATCTGAACGCCCTCTTCCCCAAGAAGAACCCCGTTTACACCAAGATCCGCGACGACAACCCCACCCGTTACGTCACCGGTTCCAGCGTCAGCAACTCTCTGCTGGCTGACGGCTGCGTCATCGAAGGCACCGTGGAGAACTGCGTGCTGTTCCGCGGCGTCAAGGTCAAGAAGGGTGCCGTCGTCAAGAACTGCGTCCTGATGCAGGACACCGTGGTGGAGCCTGGCGCTGAGCTGGACTGCGTCGTGACGGACAAGAATGTCCGCATCACCGCAGAGAAGAAGCTGAGCGGCACCAAGAGCTTCCCCGTTTACGTTCAGAAGAACCACATCGTCTGAACCGTTTGAGAATCTCCCATAGGGGCGGCTCCCTCCCCGGTAGCCCCTCTTAAAGAGGGGCGGGGGTACTGTGTGTACCCCCGCCCGCTCTTTTTGCCGCAGCGGGAGGAGATATGAATCCCTTTTATCAGGAAGGAGCGAATCTTATGAAGATCCTGTATGCTGCTTCGGAAGCAACCCCCTTTGCAAAATCCGGCGGTCTGGCCGATGTGGCCGGCTCCCTGCCCAAAGCTCTGGTCAAGGACGGCGTGGATGCCCGCGTCATCATGCCGCTGTATGGCGACCTGAAGTTCCGCGATAAGCTGGAATACGTTACCAACTACTCGGTCCCCGTGGGCTGGCGCAGCCAGTACTGCGGCCTGTTCAAGGCTGAGGTCAATGGTGTGACCTACTACTTCCTCGACAACGAGTATTACTTCAAGCGCCGCGGCCTCTACGGCTTCTACGACGACGGCGAGCGCTTCGCCTTCTTCTCCCGCGCAGTGCTGGAGACCCTGTTCTACATCGACTTTACCCCCGACATCATCAACTGCAACGACTGGCAGACCGCTCTGGTGCCGGTGTACCTGAACCTGTACTATCGTCATCTGGACAAGTTCAACCGCATCAAGACCGTGTTCACCATCCACAACATCGCCTATCAGGGCAAGTACGGCACCGATATTCTGGAGGACACCTGCGGCATCGGCCACCGGGACCAGCATATCGTGGAGTACGACGGCTGCGCCAACTTCATGAAGGGCGCTTTCGAGACCGCCGACAAGATCACCACCGTCAGCCCCACCTACGCACAGGAGATTTTGGACCCGTGGTTCAGCTACGGTCTGGACGCTCTGCTGCGTGAAAAACAGTACAAGCTGTGCGGCATCCTGAACGGCATCGATATGGACGCCAACGACCCCGCTACCGACAAGAACATCCCCTTCAATTACAGCATCAAGACCTTTGAGACCGGCAAGGCCAAGTGCAAGGAAGCTTTGCAGGACAGGTTCGGTCTGCATAAAGACGGCAGCCCCGTCTTTGGCATGGTCAGCCGCATGGTGGGCATGAAGGGCTTTGACCTTGTGCAGAGCATTGCTGACGGTCTGGTGGACCGCGGCATCCAGCTGGTCATTCTGGGCAGCGGCGAGAGCCAGTACGAGAACTTCTTCTCTGACCTGTGCGGCCGTCACCCGGGCCGCGTAGGCACCTACATCGGCTTTGAGCCCAAGCTCTCGCAGGAGATCTACGCCGGTGCAGACGCCTTCATCATGCCCTCCAAGAGCGAGCCCTGCGGTCTGGCACAGATGGTGGCCTGCCGCTACGGCACACCTCCCATCGTCCGCGAGACCGGCGGCCTGCGCGACTCCATCCACGACAGCACCATGGGTGACGGCAACGGCTTTACCTTTGCCGGTTACAACGCCCACGAGCTGTATGTGGCCTGCTGCAACGCACAGGATGCCTACAACAACAAGGAAAACTGGAAGAACCTCGTGCGTCACTGCATGGAGTGCGATTTCAGCTGGGACGTTTCCGCCAAGAGCTACGAGGGTCTGTACAACGAGACCGCAAACCTCTGGTAAGCGTCTGAACCCCAAAGCACCCGCCGGGGCTGCCGCACGTTTGTGCGGCAGCCCCTTTTTTGCTTTTTTCTGTTTTTTACACTCTGCACAAACTTTTCCGCAAAGTTTGTGCAATGATGCAATCATCGGCGCACAATGTGTGTTATAGGTGCACATTTATGGAATCAGTCTTAACAAACTATGAAATTTCACTATATTTCGGTGGAGAATTGATTGCAATATCCGACGTTTTGAAGTATACTGAGGACATAGACTTTTTTGGCTGCCTGTCCGTCTCTGGCATTTTTTCCAAATGCTGGAATGCGGGCGGCACCCGCAGAAAGGAGCGGCACAGAACTTGAAGGGCTGGTACAAGGCTTTGGAAGATCTGGTCTGGCTGACCCAGCTGGGACTGAATATGCTGCTGCCGCTGGTGCTCTGCCTTGCCGGATGCTGGTGGGCTGTGGAGCACTGGGGCTGGCCGGAATGGCTGTTTTTGCCCGCTGTGGGTCTGGGGCTTGCCGCCGGGGCGCAGAACTTCTGGGTGTTCTGCAAGGAACGGCTGGAGCGTTCCAAACACGAAAAAAATCATCGGGTGGGCTTCAACTCCCACCAGTAATGGAGGTTCGTTTTTATGAAATTGCAGCCGGAATCCAAAAAGGAGCTGCTGCGCATCGCCTGCGGCGTGTCTCTGTGCACCGCCGTGATGTGGGTGGTGTTTGCAGCGCTGCATCTGGTGGGCTGGGTAGCCTTTGACTACCGGGTGCTGCTGGGCGGCATCATCGGCGCGCTGGTAGCCATCGGCAACTTTGCCGGCATCTGCTTTGTGGTGCAGAAGGTCATTGACGAGCCGGACGAAAAAAAGCGTAAAGCGCAGCTGCAGATATCCTATAATACAAGGATGCTGCTGCAGGCGCTGTGGATCATCATAGCCATTGCGGCTCCGTGTTTCCAGGCGTTTGCAGGCGTTCTGCCGCTGCTGTTCCCCAGAGTTACGATCTATTATCTCCAGATAACCGGGAAGTACAAGCCGCTCACACCCCCGCAGGAGCCGGTGGACATCGCTGTGGAAGATGACCCCGCCCCTGCTGAGGCGTCTGCGGTGCAGCCCCGTGACGAAGGGGGTGAACAAGAATAAATGGAACTGAACGGCGCAAAGATCCTGTATACCATTCACACCAATATCCCTCTGCTGGGTGATTTTAAAATTACCCAGACCTTGGTAAGCACTTGGATCGTCATGGCGCTGCTCTCGGGTTTTGCCATCTGGCTGGGGCACGACCTCAAGCTGGAAAATGTGTCCAAACGACAGGCCGCAGCCGAGTTCATCGTAACGCGGCTGGAACAGTTCGTGCACGACAACATGGGCTTCCACTTCGATCAGTATATCCCCCTGGTCGGTGCTATTTTTGCACTGAGCATCGGGTGCAACCTGATCAGCGTTGTCGGCCTGTGGAGCCCCACGGCCGACCTGAACACCGAGGCAGCGTGGGCCATCGTGGTGTTTGTTCTGATCATGTACTACAAGATCAAAACGAACGGCATTCTGGCCTACCTCAAGGGTCTGCTCGATCCGATCTTTATCATGGCACCCATCAATGTGCTGTCAGAGATCTCTACCCCTGTCAGCATGGCGTTCCGTCACTTCGGCAACATCCTGTCCGGTACGGTCATCTCCACACTGCTGTACTGGGCACTGGCAAGCCTGAGCCACGTCATCTTTGGCTGGCTGCCGGGCTTCCTGAGTCAGATCCAGCTGTTCCAGATCGGCATCCCGGCCTTTACCGGCCTGTATTTCGACTGGTTCGGCGGCTGCATTCAGGCGTTCATCTTCTGTACCCTGACCGCAATTTTCATCAAACGTGCTGCCGGTGAGGACTAAGCCCTCACAACGGCATCTCCCAAAACAAAAAACTTTTTTGGAGGACAAATCTTATGACTGATTTCCAGTATCTGGCTCGTGGTATCGCTCTGGCAGGCTGCGGCATCGGCGCAGGCTGCGCACTGATCGCAGGTATCGGCCCCGGTATCGGCGAAGGCAACGCTGCTGCCGCTGCCTGTGAGGCCGTTGGCCGTCAGCCGGAGTGCAAGAGCGATGTTACCAGCACCCTGATCCTTGGTGTTGCCCTTTCCGAGACCACCGGTATCTACGGCTTTGTTACCGGCCTGCTGCTGATCTTCCTGGCTCCCGGTATGTTCATGAAGTATCTGGCATAAGCCTCCCGATCCGAAAAAATAACGAAAGGAGACGCTTATGGAACTGTATCAGGCGTTGATCACGCTGGATGGCTGGACCTTTCTGGCCCAGATCTGCAACCTGATGATCCAGCTGGTCATCTTCAAAAAGTTCCTGCTGAAGCCGATCAAACAGGTGATCGCCGACCGCAAGGCCAAGGCCGACAGCGAGATCGCAGATGCGCAGAAGCTGCGCACCGAGGCCGAGGCCATGAAGGCGGAGTACGAGCAGAACCTGCAGAACGCCCGCACCGAGGCCAACCAGATCGTAGCTACGGCGCAAAAAACCGCCACCGCCCGCTCGGAAGAGATCGTAGGCGAGGCCCGCGCACAGGCCGCTGCGCTGAAGCAGAAGGCCGAGGCCGACATTGCGCAGGAGCGTAAGAAGGCCGTGAATGAGGTCAAGGACGAGATCGGCGGCATTGCCATGGAGATCGCATCCAAGGTGGTGGAGCGCGAGATCAGCGAGAAGGACCACAAGGATCTGATCGACGAATTTATCAAAAACGTGGGTGAAGCATCATGACCGAAACTGCAAAGATGTACGGCGGCAGTCTGTACGATCTGGCGGCAGAGGAAGGGCTGGAGACCCGCATTCTGGGCGAGCTTGACGAGGTGCAACAGCTTCTGAAGCAAAACCCGGACTACCTGCGGCTGCTCAGCACCCCCAGCATCCCCAAAAAGGAGCGCTGCGGTCTGCTGGACGAAGCCCTGCGCGGGCAGGTCCACCTCTATGTGCTGAACTTTTTAAAGATCCTGTGCGAGAAGGGCACCCTGCGGGAGCTGTCCGGCTGCGCACGGGCTTACCGCATCCGCTACAATCAGGCGCACGGCATTCTGGAAGCTACGGCCATCTCGGCTGTTCCGCTTACCGAGCAGCAGCGCACGGCGCTGCACGCCAAACTGGAAAGCCTGACCGGCAAGACCATCGACCTTAAAACCAAGGTGGATGCCAAGGTGCTGGGCGGTATCCGGCTGGATATCGAGGGCACCGAGCTGGACGGCACCGTCCAGAACCGCCTTGCCTCCCTGCGCCGGGATATTGCGGCGGTCACTCTGTAACATTCCCCTGCCCTTTACAAACGGGGCAGAGCACAGAACGAATTTCCACCCGAAATGACTATTATGAATTGAGTGGTGAACAAACAAAGATGCAACTGAAACCTGAAGAGATCTCCAAGATCATCCGTGCGCAGATCAAGCATTACGAAAATGCCATCGAGCAGAGCGAGACCGGCACGGTCATTATGGTGGGCGACGGCATCGCCCGGGCCAGCGGTCTGGAAAAGTGCATGGCAGGCGAGCTGCTCCAGTTTGACAACGGCGAATACGGTATGGCCCAGAACCTTGAGGAAAATACCGTTTCCATCGTGCTGCTGGGCTCGGATGCCGGCATCAAAGAAGGCAGCATCGTCAAGCGCACCGGCAAGGTGGTTTCCGTGCCGGTGGGCGATGCCATGATCGGCCGCGTGGTCAACGCACTGGGTCAGCCCATCGACGGCGCAGGCCCCATTGAGACCACCGAGTACCGCGCCATTGAGAGCCGCGCTCCCGGCATCATCGAGCGCCAGCCCGTCAAGGAGCCGCTGCAGACCGGTATCAAGGCCATCGACTCCATGATCCCCATCGGACGCGGTCAGCGCGAGCTGATCATTGGTGACCGCCAGACCGGCAAGACCACCATTGCCTCCGATACCATCATCAACCAGAAGGGCAAGGACGTCATCTGCATTTACGTTGCCATCGGTCAGAAGCGCTCTACCGTGGCAAACCTTGTGCAGAGCCTGACCGAAGCCGGTGCCATGGGCTACACCATCGTGGTGTCCGCTACCGCATCCGAGCTGTCTCCCCTGCAGTATATCGCCCCTTACTCCGGCTGCGCCATGGGCGAATACTTCATGCAGCAGGGCAAGCACGTCCTCATCATCTATGATGACCTTTCTAAGCACGCTGTGGCTTACCGTGCCCTGTCGCTGCTGATTCGCCGTCCTCCGGGACGCGAGGCTTACCCCGGCGACGTTTTCTACCTGCACTCCCGTCTGCTGGAACGTTCCTGCCGTCTGGACGATGCACACGGCGGCGGTTCGATCACCGCACTGCCGATCATCGAAACACAGGCAGGCGACATCTCTGCCTATATCCCGACCAACGTCATCTCCATTACAGACGGACAGATCTTCCTCGAGAGCGAACTGTTCAACGCCGGTATGCGTCCGGCAGTCAACGTCGGTCTGTCTGTATCCCGTGTCGGCGGTGCCGCACAGACCAAGGCAATGAAGAAAGCCTCCGGTCAGATGCGTGTGGATCTGGCACAGTTCCGCGAAATGGAAGTCTTTACACAGTTCAGTTCCGATCTGGATCCTGCTACGCAGGCAATGCTGGATCATGGTCATGTGCTGATGGAACTGCTCAAGCAGCCGCTGTATCACCCTCTGGCAATGTGGAAAGAGGTCGTGATCCTGTCCGCAGCCTCCAACGGTCTGCTGGACGATGTGGCATTGAGCGATCTGCGTTCGTTCCGCGAGGGACTGATGAACTATGTGGAGGCAAACGGTGCGGCGATCGTTACCGAAATGAAAGAAACCGGCAAGCTTTCCGACGAATCCAGAGAAAAGCTGCTGGAACTGGTGCGTACCTATAAGAAGCAGGTGAACTAAAATGGGCAACATGCGTGAGATCCGTGACCGGATCAAGAGCATCAACGACATTATGAAAATCACCAATGCCATGTATCTGATCTCCTCCTCCAAGCTGAAAAAGGCGAAAAAGGATCTGGCAGCAACACAGCCCTATTTCAATAAGCTGCTGTATGCTATGCGGAGTATCCTTTCCCGTGCACCGGAGGACATCGATATGCGGTATTTCGATCAACGGGAGGAGATCAAGCCCGAAGACCGGAAGGTGGGCTATATTGTCATCACTGCGGACAAAGGCATGTGCGGCTCCTATAACCACAATATCATCAAGCTGACAGAGCAGAAAATGGCGGCACACAAGCAAAGTCACCTGTACGTCATGGGACAGGTGGGAAGAATGTACTTCCAGCGGCGTGCCCATGCCGGAGAACTGGACGTGGATACAGAGTTTATCTATACCACCCAGAACCCTACGCTCTATCGTTCCCGCCGCATTGCGGAGCAAATGCTGAAAGCGTTTGACGAGGGAAAGCTGGACGATGTGTATATTATCTATACCGATATGGTTTCGTCCATTGCCTTTGAACCGAAAATTTTGCAGCTGCTTCCTCTGGACGCAGAGCACTTTGTACAGAGTGAGGGCGAGATCACCAAGCACCATGAGGCAGTGTTCTCCCCCAGCCCGAATATCGTTATGGAGCATCTGACTCCGAACTTTATGAAGGGCATGATCTATGGTGCCATGGTCGATTCGTTCTGTAGTGAACAGCAGGCGAGAATGTCTGCCATGGACTCTGCGACCACCAGTGCGAAGGATATGTTACAGGATCTGTCGCTGCAATATAACCGTGCAAGACAGGCGGCAATCACGCAGGAGATCACAGAGGTTATCAGCGGTGCTAAAGCACAAAAAAGGAAGTGACGACGATGAACAAAGGTAAAATTGTACAGGTTATGGGACCTGTTGTAGACGTTGTTTTTGAAGATGGAAATCTTCCTGAGATCAAGGATGCCCTTGAGGTAGAGAACAACGGTAAAAGATGTGTAATGGAAGTTTCCCATCATCTGGGAAACAATATGGTACGCTGCATTATGCTGAGCGCAAGCGAAGGCTTACAGCGTGACAGAGAAGTCATCGCCACAGGAAGCGGCATTAAGGTTCCTGTAGGTGATAAGACACTGGGACGTTTATTTAACGTACTTGGTGATACAGTAGATGACGGTCCTTCCCTTGAGGGAGAACAGAAATGGGTCATCCACAGAGATCCGCCGGATTTCGAACATCAGAAACCGGCTGTAGAAATCCTGGAAACAGGTATTAAGGTTATCGACCTTCTTGCACCATATGCAAAAGGTGGTAAGATCGGTCTGTTCGGTGGTGCCGGTGTTGGTAAGACAGTCCTGATCCAGGAGCTGATCCAGAACATTGCCACAGAGCATGGCGGATATTCCATTTTCACAGGTGTTGGAGAGCGTTCCCGTGAAGGTAACGACTTATGGTCAGAAATGAAAGAGTCCGGTGTTCTTGAAAAAACAGCCTTAGTGTTCGGACAGATGAACGAGCCACCGGGATCCCGTATGCGTGTTGCTGAAACCGGACTGACAATGGCTGAGTACTTCAGAGATGAGGAACACAGAGATGTGCTTCTTTTCATTGATAATATTTTCCGTTTTGTACAGGCTGGTTCCGAGGTTTCCGCCCTTCTTGGACGTATGCCTTCAGCCGTAGGTTATCAGCCAACACTGGCTACTGAGATGGGTGAACTTCAGGAACGTATCGCTTCTACTAAGGATGGTTCTGTAACATCTGTACAGGCTGTCTATGTACCTGCCGATGACCTGACTGACCCGGCTCCTGCCACTACATTTGCTCATCTGGATGCAACAA
>OGNO01001561.1_pt1 | contig 10065 bp, 11 predicted proteins | sample 1573491 | NCBI WGS metagenome assembly OGNO01 (sample SAMEA2581900, study PRJEB24529) | metagenome | biome: Human gut stool | place: China | collected 2011
TTTTGTTAAATCGTCACTTGTACTTAATTGTGTATCAGTTAAATACTTATCTATATCACTAATGGCACTAGTAGGAAAATCTCTATTTTTATTATTAATCATTCTATTAGTATCAACAGTACTAATTCCCGTGCCATTTTCATTTTCATTGTAATTCCCAGTTTTATTCTTTGTAAATGTTTCTTTACCATTTCCAAAAAGTAAATCATAATTTCCAATTTTTTTAAAAACTTCATTATAATAAGGGAAAATATTATTAAGTTTTTCACTTAAATAATAACAAAATTCCCCAGGTGTAAATGCGAATTCTCTTTTATAGAAATGAGCACAAAAATGATTTTCAAAATCTTCTTTAAATTCTTCTAAAATTGGGTAATCATAAATAAAGATCCGTTGCTTGTTGTTTTTTATTACTTCTTGATAATTCCATGTATTTCTATTGTTGTTATTATGACCACTTTTTAACATTTTTTCAATTGTTAACATAAGTGTTACCTCCATAATATTCAAGAAAATCATTTTCACTTAACCCTGTTTCTTTTTGAATTTTATCTCTAATCAATCTAGAGAAATGAACGTCAATATCTAACCCAAATTTATTTCTACAATCACGACAAAAGCTTTTGCGCATTTGTAACATTCCCGCAATATTAAAGTTTCCAATTTCATTATATCCTAGACTTTCATTTTCAGTTAATCTTTCATTTTTATTATTTAAATTAGTATGTGCACCTATTAATGTATACCATTCTTGCATATACTTCTCTTTTAGCATATAAAGACTTTCGATACGCTGCACTGCGTTAGTATTTAATAAATCATGTTTAACAGCTCCACGTTCATTGAAGAAGTTATCGCTAATAACATAATAATGAGTATCGCCTTTTTCAATTCTTCTAAATAGATCATCAAAAGCTTTTTTGCTTGCTTGAGTACCCTCAAAGAGATATGGACTACGTAGTTGTTTGACAGCAATATTAATACTTGTTTCAATCTCATTCATTTTATTAGCGAACCAAATAGCATAACTGAAAGTAGGAACTCCACTTTTATTATTATAACAAAAAGTAAATTTATCACTAAATAATGTATCGCTTTCGCTTGTAATAGAAATAGTTTGAATTTCAATAGGTTGCCAATAATCATTATATCTAATAATCGTGTATGGTCTAACTAACCATTTTTTATATGTTTCATGTGAAACAGTATCAATAAAATCTTTTTGATACAAACATATACAACCATATCTCATTAGATATTCTTCTAAAATATAGTTAGGTATTTCTTTTGGTAGATTTTCCCATTCAAAAATAGAAAGAACATTTTCAGTAAATTGTGTAATGTATCTATAATAGTTATCAATATTATTAACTTTTCCTTTTAGTAAATTTATTTGTTTATTATTCAAATAAATAGGAAACATATTAATTTTATCCATTTAGAAACCTCCTCTCAAAAATCTAGGTAAAACCCATATAGGAAATTTATTTCTTTTTTTGGTAGTATTCGGTATAGGTGTTGGTGGTACACCACCCATAAATTTAAGCCAATTTAAAGCATATTGTTGTCTACTTGCGCTATGATTTGTTCCAGGGTCATAGCTTGGTCTTTCATAACAAGCCATGAAGCATACCGCTAATTTATCAGCCGTAAAATTTCTAGTATTGTCTAGAAATTCTTGTCCTGTTATTCCTATCATATCACTAGTAGCACCACTAGGATAATACCTTGTTATAAAAGCGCTTGAACTATACCATTGTTTAATGGGTGGAGTGTTCAAGACTTCACGTCTAATAACTTCAATTTGAACATCACCACTTGTATATGGATGCAAATTATAACTATCACAAGCATTTGTTAAATCGCTTTTAGGAGTCCATTGAACAAGACCGAACCCGCCGCCTCCACCTCTTTCAGTAAGTATAGGCGAAAGCGTTGACTCAGCTTGCATATTTCCCAACATTCCAGCAATGCTATTGTCATTAATTCCTAGACTTCTATAGTATTGAATAATAATAGTTGCATTATTTTCCATTTCGCTTTGACTTAAATAACTATCTTTACTAATCCACGGCATTTACAACTACCTCATTTTCATAAAGTTTACTTCTTTGAGCTTCAAATGAACTATGCCATAATGTAATTCCATTTTGAAATCTTGAAATGATTTTATCAAGATAAATACTAGGAATATTTCCCGTTATATTACATTCGCCTAACTTAACATAATTAAATAGTGAATGTGTCGTTAAATTTGGAACTTTGAACGTATTAACTTTATATCCATAGCAAGTGAAAAAATCATCAATGCTTTGAGCAATTTCTTTTGTTACTGTTAATTGATCTATTGAAAATCTATTTAAACTTTCAACGCTTAAAATGTTGTTTGCATTGATTGAACCTATAGCACTTTGTGGTTCACTCATTTTTTGTGAAGCTTGTGAAAAGCTGTTAATAGCACTAGCTAAACCACTAGTCATTCCACCAACTAAAGCACCTCCTACAGTTCCTATTCCCGGAATAATACTACCACCAATTGCCCCTGTAGTTGCTCCGCTAACCATTGACGTTAGCACTCCTATAGAGTTACTAGTTGAGTTAGCATTTAACCAATCAGCATAAGGATCATTGACCCATTGACAACTTGGAAATGGTTGACTTGTAATCATATAGCGGTAATCATAAGAAAAACCGTTATAATCATTTGGCAACATTGCATAATTAACAGTACCCACCGGATTTCTAAAAAGCTTAAAAGATAAATTAGGTTTAAGCTCCTTAATGTCATTACCATTATTTCCAATTCTTACAACATTATAAGGATAACATAGCAATTTCTTATTTTTTGGTTTGTATCCATTTAAACTTGAAATCTTTGAATAAGTTAGTTGTTTAGGTGCAAATTTTAAACCGTTAGCAACTTCATGCGTTTTAGTATTATAGACAATTAAATCTTTAGGAAGCATAAATATAGAGATAATACCGTCGCTTTTACCTGCGTTATTAATATTTGTTACAGCATCTTTAAAACTGTCACTATCAGCATAGGCGAACCATTTCCCACCTTGAATGATGCCACCGTATTGACCACCAATAGAAGCTTGCTCACCCGTTGGTGATACTGTAGTATTGATAATATATAGCATATCAGAACTCATGTCGCTAACAACATCCCTATGATTTAAAATCAATTCATTTGTATATAGCCCCTCATCAATCGTATGTGCTCCTACCGTATCATTTGTAACGTGTTCTCTTTCAACAAATGATTTACCAATTTTCATTTCAAACATATATGTTTGAATTGGGTCAATTTCATAACTTAAAATTGTTGTGCTTTCATTTAAATATTGTACATCAGTAATAAAGCAATAGATTTTTTTATTATTTGAATTAAAAAAACAAGCATATGGAATTGTTCGAGCGTCTTCTACATTGATTTCTACTAAAAATTGGTTTTTATTTTTTATTGGAGTATTATTTTCAATTCTTCTATATAAATGTGAAACAAAATAAGCATATTGTTCTTGTGATGTAGAAAACCAACGGACATTTTCATTGTGCCGTTGGACGTCTACATTTTTAAATAATTCTAAAGTGTAATAATTAGACATTAGCTATTCCCTTTGATTTTATAAGTTGCTTGTTTTGTCACATTATCAATAGCGGTTGCTGTTACTTTGATTTCAGTAGCTTTTTCGTTTTGTCCTACATAAAGTAGACCATATGTTGTAATTTGTGTGTTTTCGTCAGTTGCATCTTCAACAGTATAAGTAACTTTTGAGTATCCACTTGTAACCGCACAAGATACTTGATATGTTTGACCTTTTACAAGTTCGGTCTCATCAACCATATTGAAATCGCCTAATACGGGAGCTGTAACACTTTCAACAGTTTCAAACTTGATACAGTTAAATGCAGGCGATGTACTAAAGATTTGTTGAACGTGTAAGAAATAGTTATCAGCACGTGTAATTCCATTATGATTGTAGTCAGTAGCATACACAATATCATAAATTTGGAATGCTCTTTCATCAACCAACATTGCCACACAGTTTTTAGGCATTTCAGGTACTGTAATTGTTCTTGATGCTAAAATCTTAACATATTCAAGATTGTATGCAGGAGCATTAACATTAACATTTAATTGTGCTAATACTTCTGGTGTTGTTACTAATACCAATCTATCAATATTAGAAGTACGTTTAAACCCTAATTTATTGAAAGTTCTTGATGGCATTGTTAGAATTTCAGCATACGTATTGATAGTTGCTAATAAATGTTTATATTCGTCAACTGTAGCTAGAGTTCCACCAATAGCAATTGGATATGCCACGTTAGTTGCTAAATGATTAGCTGTTTGAACACAATATTCAAATTCATCCATTTCATTTGATGAAGTTAAATTTTCTAGTTCTCTAACGACAAAATCTCTAAAAGATTGAGGTGTAAAGAACGCTTGTTTCAATTTCATTTGGTTAATTGTTACGGGATATACATCCGCACGATTTAATCTATGGAATAATTCCGCTGTTACAAATGGGAAGTTTTTCAAAGCTTTTTGCCAATCAACTTCAGGATTATATGGCATAGCTTCGATAGCATCATATGCAATTTCTTCTACAATCGAACCAGTTTGTAGATAATCTTTTTTCAAGAATTTTAGTTTATTGTAAAATTCATTTGATGCAACCCAAGTTAAACCTACTTTATCAATCAATGTATGATAAAATGAGTTCATTAAGTTATCATCTTGTGTAATCAAAGCACCTAATGAAGAAAAATTATCATTTGTAAATAATTGTCCATTCAAAGCTTGTGTAACTACGGGATCTGCTTTAGCAATATCATTTGCTAATGTAACACCATCTTTTAAACCCGTAATTTTTGCTTTAGGCATTGTTTTAACAGTTCCAGCCATTAATATTCATCTCCTTTTTTATCATATGTGAAAAATGGTTCTTCATTATCAGGTTCAGTAGCTTTTTGTAATTGTTGAACGATAGCCCCCTCTACTGTTCCCGTTCCTGTTAAAAGTCTAACTCTATCTTTATAGATATTTAAATCATTTGTTAGACGTTCATTTTCTAAACGCATATTTTCTTTTTCTTCTTGTGATGTTTCAAATTTGATTTTAAAATCATCACGTTCTTTTTCTAAATCATTATGCGCTTGTTCAATTTCATTAACTACATTTTCTCTTTCAGTTTCATCTTCTAAAGCTAAAAGATTATAGATTTTGTCTCTAATTGCCATATTTTTTCTCCTTTCTTCTAAAAAAAGAGGGTAAAGCTATCTCTAGCGAACTTTCACTTTTTTCAAAGTTTTCGATATGTTCCCCTCGTAATCATTATATAATTTTATAACATAAATTACAATACTAAAATAAATTATTAAATTTAACTTTTATAGAATAATTTTGATACCTAATTAATTTTTTAGAAAACCAAAAATTCAACATCATACCATAATCAGTTTTTAAAGCTGTAAGTTTATCATAATTAATACTGTCTTTATTTTTTCTATCACTAACATATATCATTTTAGTTCCTTTGATTGAATAGATAAATGTTTTTGTTCATACTTCTTGATAAATGAAAAATCATCATCTACAAATTTATTATTGATTGACATTTGAATATATTCATCATCTTCAGGAAGTGATTTATACAAAGCTGTTTGTTTTTTCAATTTTGAAATTCCTACATTATGAGGTAAATGTAAAGCTATGCTACGTTCTTCTATATAGTAATCATCAATATTATTGATTTGCATTTGTCTAAAAATGTCAATTAACTTCCATGTTTCGAGTATATCATTATTTAAATTATTACTATTACCACATAGAATAATTTTAAAACTGTTTTCTAATATATTACCATTTTCATCAATTTGTCTATTTCTTAAAATTGTTTCAGTTAAATCTTTGAAAAGCATCCCAGCGTTTTTATCAACAATCGTTTGAACTTTATTTTTTGATATGAATTCATCATAGAATAAATAATCAAAATCTCTAAAAGATAAACCACGCATATTAGCAAATGTTGAAAGTGTTCCCGCAACACCTATCGTTTTAACAGTATCATCTTCTATTACTTGTATCAATGTCATATCATCAGTTTTATTACATTCTATATTGATTTCGAAATCTTCACTTATCGCTTGAAACTCATTTAATTGTGATGAAGTTGATTTTATCAATTCTTTATCAGTTCTACGTAGATAGATAAATAGTTTATTTTCTTCTAATGCTTTTTTAACTAAACCATGTAAGATTGAATAACTTTTACCCGTTCCACGACCTGAAAGGAAAAAATTAAGGAAGTAGTTTTTTTCTTCCACTTCCTTCCATGCATTATAGTATAAAGACATTAAATAACCACATCCAAAGAATAGAATGTATTTCCACTTTTTGCTTTCCCTGCAGCGATTTTACAAGTAATATCTTCTAATTTTAATGTTTCATCATCATTAACCATGTCAATTAATTCTTTTAAGTTGTTGATGATTGTTGTTGAATTTGTTCCAATGATATGTTCATCAGTTGTTAAGATTGATAATGAAGTTCCTTGAGTTACTTCTCCCGTTTCATCATCTTGGATTTCAGTATCAGCTAATACATACCCCTTGATGTTAAATTGTGTGTCAACACATTCTTTTGCGGGATAGCTTTCACTTGATTTAGCAGCCGCATACGCTTGAATTTTTCCTAAATTTGTGTCTTTAATGTGTAAAGTTAAATGTTTCATGTTTTTTGTTCTCCTTTTTCTTTTTGTTTGTGACTAGGAAGTAATTATATTTGTGAATTTTCAATTAATTTAACAGTATCATCAAAATTAAGATTATAATGTTTTTTAATAATAATAAGTTCCCAAAACTTGAAAGTATTTATATCATGCAATTTTGAATAAGCTGTTTTTAAACTAACGTCTAAAATCTCACTTAATTCTTTTGGTTTGATTAGTGTTACCATTTCTTCTTACCTCCTATAATTAATATAACATATATTGTAATAAATTACAATATAATAATTGTATTATTTTTCAATTTTTTGACTATCAATTTTTTCTAGTAAAACTAAAATTTGACTTTGTAGTTCATTAAATTTGTTAGTGACTTCTTTTAATGTTTTCTTGTTGTACCACATGAAATAAATAACACAAGCCACGGCTACTCCATTATTAACAAATAAATTAACTAATTCTTCCATGTTTATTCCTCCTCAAAGCATTGCTCAATGATAGATAGCATCGTATCAGTTATACCGATCGTGTAAGTTGTATTAACAAGTGCAATGTTAGATGCTGTTAATATCTTTTCATTATTGACATTGATATAATGAATTTTATCATTATTATAATAAGCTGTTGTTCTTCCACTATTTATAAATGTTTCATAATTTCTAAAATATTCTAACCCACCTTTTTGCTTTAATTCTTTAGCACCTGTTTTTTTGTTAAGACCTGCTACAGTTATGCCAATTTCAATTTCATTCTTATCATTGAATTGCTCAAACGCATATTTTTTAGCACCTAGAGTGATAAACCTATGATAAGGTTTTTCTTTATCATATAGCCCCAAATAATATGTTTTGTTTTTTTCTTGTGAATTAGTAACACTAATCGAATTAATTATATCATTGTCTTTACATTTTTGTAACCATTCCTTGTTTATTTCTTCAAAAACATAATCATAATCACCTAAATATTTAACACTATCAGTATCACAATACACAACATCAAGACCTATTTTATCAATGGCTTGTTGTAAATTTTTTCTACAATAGCAAGTAACCCATATACCTTGTTGATAAATCAAAAAAGAATTTCTAGACTTGTAATACTTTTCTAATGTTGTCTTCTCTCCTTTAGCAAATCCTAAACCATCAACAAATATGTCGGGGTCGAATAAAATTTTTTCTCTTTCGATTGCTGTTACCATCATGCCGTATAAAGAATTTAGTTTATTCTTACTCTTCATATACTCATACTCATGCCCTTTAACACCTTTTAATTTTGATTTTAATTCAAAATATTCAAGTACAGTATTTCTTAATTCTTGTGATAAATATTTTTTTCTAGCAAAATAAAATTTTTCAATATATATTTCTTCTATATCGTATTGTCTTTTTATTATTTCATAATCTACATTTGTTAAAGCAATTCTTAATAATTTAGCTTTTAAAATACGACCATTATATACTTTACAATCTTGTTTTATAGAACATTTAGCCAATGGTAAATAAGGAATGGGAACACCTTTTTTAATCTCAATATTTTTAAAAGCATAATAACCGATAGTACAATATTTATTATTATAGTCTTCTAACTCTTTTTCACTCTCAATTAATTTTTCCATAAATGGACCAGTCGGATATTGTTCACTTATCATTACGTATGGGTATGCGCTAGACATATCATATGAAGATACATTATCTAATATGATATTAGTGTGATACCGATTTGATGCTGTATTACCACCTCGAAAAGCATCTTTACAAAGTTGATATTGTTCATCAGTTAATTGACTCTCTAAAAATATATCTCTATTTTTAGGATTTTTATTTACATTTTTACGACATTCTCGACGCACATAACCAGTTGACGTTATAGGGATAGATTGCAATGTATCATCATTTAATAGATATAAAACAGCTTCATACAATCCCCTAACATCATTATAACAGTATCCTTTTTCTCTTAATGTTAGAGGTGTATTAGGTGTTATAATTTTAGAGTAATCTAAATCGCCAACACCTTTTTGATAGTGAGCATCTGGTGTATTCTCAATGAATTTTTTCAAGTTCATATTTGACAAAAAATAAGAACAACGTAACTCTATACAATCATCTAATATACATTTGATAACTTTATGTGAGTCAACCGCAAATACATCAGTAATTTTAAAAAACCTATAAATAAAATGAAATTCATATGATCAGTTATGAACATAACATACTAGTTTTTTATTACTTTTTGCTTTTGTAAAAGCTATTGTTTTTTTAATAAACAAAATAAATTCTTGCCACGTTCTACCAAAACAAACATACCCATCAAGACATATTTGCCAATGGTACATAAATCCTACATGCTTCTCATTTTGATTAACTGTTGATGTCTCAATATCAAATGTCATTAAATGTCCTAGATAATTTTTAATATCACGTTTAGGTTTCCACAATTTATTAAATGGAAAATCATTTAAGTTATATGCATGTTCAAGCTGATAATGATTATTATAAAGACATAAAACATTTTGCATTTTTTTTTATCCTTTGATTGATTTTAATTTATTAAGAAATTGTTGATAATTAAAAGCATCTTCTTCATGTTCTACATATTCATTATAAGAATTAACAAATTGCTCAGTTGAAATTCCTTTTTTTATATTATCTTGCCAATCTTCAATAACTTGTGTCGAATCATAAAACTTATTATTTAAAATTTCTCCTCCACCTTGTTCTAAAAAATTTTTAAAATCTTGTACATCTATTTCTATATCGTCTCTAGTTCGATTTATTTCTTCTCTTAAAGCGTCTAAACCTTTAAAAATACGTCTTTCATTTAAATCTTTAGTTCCTCTAATTGTTGACGTTGTTGAAGATAGTTTAGATTGAATATTATATGCTTGTTGTACTAATTCTTGACGTGACATTTTATTTAATTTATTAAGTGAAGTTGTGTATCTTGGTTTATCTTCTTCTTCTATTGTTCTTCTATATGCGTATGATGATTTAGATAAGCCCGCTTTTTCAATACGGTACAAACGTTGATTAATTTGTTTAGCTTTCTTTTGAACTTCTCTTGCTAATCCTCTTAAATCATTTTTTTTAACGTATTTTCTAATATACTCAAAATCATCTTTTTGTCTTTTTGCTATTTTTGATTTATATACCATAATATTAACCTCCTATATATATTGTAATTTTTTACAATTTAAAAGTCAAGTATAATTTAGTATAATAATAAAGAGGTGATTAATGATGAATGTAGAAGATTTTATTACAAAAATTTTAACTTATGAAAAATTACCAACAATTTACAAACTCGGTAAATTTATGAATTC
>OGNO01001569.1_pt1 | contig 10037 bp, 9 predicted proteins | sample 1573491 | NCBI WGS metagenome assembly OGNO01 (sample SAMEA2581900, study PRJEB24529) | metagenome | biome: Human gut stool | place: China | collected 2011
CACTCCGCCTCAACCTGAATCAGGCATACTTAGACTTTCTTATTTTCGGACAACGGAACAAAACAGTCCCGGCTTGATGCAATTTGCCAATCGTAACTCCCCAGAACCACCCTACACAGGGAAACTCATATCACCCACAAACCAGCATTTGTGATATGCGTAATTGCGCAAATAAGATTTCACATTATGTGCCAGCCCGGCACAGGAAAGAGGATTTAATATGTTATGGGATACGCATATGCACAGCCAGTTTTCCGGCGACAGTCACACACCGCAGGAAGATATGATCGCTGCTGCAAAACAAAAAAATTTAAAAGGAATCTGTTTTACAGACCATCTTGACATCGACTATCCGGATGAGCTGGAGACATTTTTGCTGGATCTGCCGAATTATGTCTCTTCCGTGGAGGCAATGCAGGAGAAATATAAGGAAATTCTTCCGGTACGACTTGGCATTGAACTTGGGTTACAGCCGCATCTTGCCTGCATACATGCTGACATCCTGTCACAATACCCGTTTGATTTTGTGATCGGTTCCTCACACGTCATGCACGGCGTTGATCCTTATTATCCGGCTTATTGGGAAAATCACACGGAGGAGGAAGGCTATCAGGAATATTTTGAATCCATTCTGGAAAATATCGCAGTTTTCGATGGTTTTGACGTCTATGGTCACATCGACTACGTGGTAAGATACGGTCCAAATAAAAATGCCAGTTATTCCTATCAGAAATATGCCGACATCATCGACGAAATCTTAAAGGCTCTTATTATCAAAGGCAAAGGGATTGAGATCAACACCGGCGGTTTCAAATACGGACTCGGTCATCCGAACCCGACAGAGGACATCATTAAGCGCTATCATGAACTCGGCGGAGAGATCATCACGATCGGTGCGGACGCACATCAGCCGGAGCATGTCGCATTTGATTTTGAAAAAGTTCCTTCTATATTAAAAGAAGCCGGCTTTACACATTATACGGTATTTAAGAACAGGAAACCGGAATTTATCCCGATTCCCTGACCGGAACTGCTGTTAGGATGCCGGGGCAAATAGTGCACTCAAGTTTATTAATTGGCAAATTGCACCAGCCAATATATTGTGAATGCACTATTTGTGCCCCAGCCTCCTGTCATTTTAACGTCTCACTGTGATTTAACACCGACGTACTATATAAAAACAGCACATCCTGATCTTTAAAATTAATATAGTTTCCAATCCGCTCCACGGGCAGATACCGGATATCCACCAGAGTGATCTTCGCATAACCATCTGCCAGGAGCGGAGCAATGCTGCTGCCAAAAGAATCCCGAAACATAACCAGTTCCCGGTCTGTTTTTGCATTTGGATTTTCAATCGAGAGCAAGGACTTTGATCCCCCAAGAAATATCTCATACAAATCATTTCCTTCTGTTTTTGTCAGGTCATAGATCTTATTTTCCGCATGATCCTCATAATCATACACCGTACAGTGATCCAGCATATCATTATCCAGATAATATAACGTGTCCGGCTTTACAGGAAGTGCGAGTTGACCATAATAGACACCATAAAATGGCTTTTCTAATTCTTTTGTCTCATATTGTTGTGTTAACTCTACCCCCATAGCCCCTGCAAGACGCCGTACCACATCTGTGATCTGTTCCTGCCTCCAGTGCGCATCTGTGTGATAATAGTCCGAAATCTGCAGATCTCCAAATATGTCAATATATTGTGCATATTCCATCCCATTTCTCACCTGCTCTGCCAGTACATCATAATCCATAGACGGATAATCATTTTCATCTGCCAGAAAATAACTTTTATCCGGCACGATCGTCAGATAGACATCCGTGTATGTGCCTGAAAGATAACGTTCATAGACTTCCCCAAAACATGCTGTGGCATACTGCAGTGAATCCGCATGAAGCGGATATTCCATTTTGGCAATGTAACCCTCTTTGCTATAAAGTCCATGCTGGTCGCTCTGCACAAGTACATATAGAGAAAATGCCGTCTTTAACGCACGAAACTGCTCCCGCAGCGGAAACTGGTCTTTTGCATATGACTCAAATCCACTCATAAAGGTACCATTTTTGATGTTTTCCACACTTATTTTCGGAAATTGTGCAAGTTTTCTGCGTTCTGAGATAGAAATCTTCTCATCACTTTTCACAATATTTCCTGTTAAAAATCCAAACAGGATCAATGCCATCATGATAACGGTGATTCTGTCTTTTCGCTTTATTCCCATAATTGTCCTCAAAATCTGAAATATAAAAACGGATTGAATGACCCATCTACCAGAAATGCCACACAAAGAAGCAGTAATATGACCAGCAGGATAATTTCTGCAATGTCAAGCGTCTGCTTTAAGCCTTTCTTTTTCTGCAATCTTCCATATAATCTCACAGGAAGCGGCGTCGCCCCGATCACCGCAGTCAGGATGATCCCTGCATAACTTTTCAGATAATACAGACTCTCTGTCGTAACCGGTTTTATCTGTCCCCCGCCAAACATAGATACGATGCAATCCCAAAAATCCGCCACAGAGGATGCATCAAAAAGTACAAACCCGATCAGCACAAAAAACAGCACATGCAGGTGTCCGACGATCTTATGTTTTTTTAAATAAGGCAACAGCCATGCTTTTTCAATCAGTAAAAGCACCGCATACATTAGTCCCCACAGGATAAAATTCCATGCCGCCCCATGCCAGAATCCGGTTGCCATCCACACAAGAAAAATATTAAAGATCCACCGCACAGGTTTTACATGACTGCCGCCCAGCGGGATGTAAAGATAATCCCGGAACCATGCGCCAAGTGAAATATGCCATCTGCGCCAGAATTCGGTAATGCTCGCAGAACAATAAGGATAGCGGAAGTTTTCCGGAAAATCAAATCCAAAAACAGCTCCCAGTCCGACCGCCATATCGCTGTACCCGGAAAAATCAAAGTAAATCTGAAGCATAAACGCTACCGCATACATCCAGAAAAATAAAACCGATTTTTCCTCGGAAGCCTGAAACTGTCCGATCAGCTCCCCGAGTACATTTGCGATCAGTATCTTTTTTGACAGCCCGGTCACAAATCTTCGAATTCCATATGCACACTTTTCCACGCTGTGCATACGGTTTTCAAGCTGACTTCTGATATCCGAATAGCGCACGATCGGCCCTGCAACGAGTTGTGGAAACATTGCAACATAAGCAGCAAACGTGAGCAGATTTTTCTGTGCCGGGACATCTCCCCGGTATACATCTACCGTATAGCTGATGACCTGAAATGTATAAAAACTGATGCCAAGCGGCATTGCAATGCTAAGCAGTGGAATTTTCTGCCCTGTCAGCACATTGAGATTCTGGATAAAAAAATCGGCATATTTGCAATAGATGAGCGGAAAAATTTCCAATAAAACAGCGGCAGCCAAAAGAATTTTTGACTGCCGTTTATTCTGACATGTACCGATCAGACGGGCAGACAGATAACCAGCTAAGATGACTGCTGCCATCACCGGCAGGTATTTCGGTTCTCCCCATCCATAAAAGATCAGACTCCCCAAAAGAAGCACTGTATTTTTCATCCGCCCCGGAGCCAGAAAATAAACCAGCACCATACACGGAAGAAAATAAATCAAAAACGTGATACTTGAAAATAACATTTATACGATCCCGTCCTCACTGATGACTTTCGCGTTTTCATAAGTCTGCGTGAGTTTGTCTTTAAACGTGTTTACCAGTTCTTCATTTCCAAAAACAGATACCAGATAATCATCCACCGAAATTACAACCAGCTTGTCCGGAAATCCACACATCCACTGTCTGCCCATCACATTTTCCTTGAGGTCTGCCGCTACGCTCTTTACATCATCTGCATTTTTCAGATGATAGGCACCGCAGGTAAATGTGTTTGCATTCATCATGTGCATGATGGAAGCCGCATTATCGATCTTTTCCGCATCCGCCGCCGGAAAGCCAAGCATGCGGTCTAATTCATCCGCATCCGTGATCCCAAATGTCCCCGGCGCATCCTCTGTCATATTTTCTTCCGTCATATCTCCGCCTGCGATGGCGAATTTCTCGTCTTCTTCGTAGCTGTTCCAGACTGTGGTAAGAAGCTCTTTGGCATCTTTGATCTCTGTCTTTTCTGATGAATCCCTGCTGTCTGTTTTATTTCCACAGGCAGCAAGTGACATTGCAAGAAAAATTGAAAGCAATAGTATTATAAATTTTTTCATGTTCGCCTCCATTTTTGTTTTGTTTAGTTTTATTTTTCTCATCGTATCATGTTTTATACCGGGTGGAAAGAGAATATTCCATTTTCTTTAATATCTTCTCACGATCCGATCAACACATTTTTTCCTTCAAATGCAAATCCATAATGTCTGAGCTTCTCTTTTGGTATTCCCCGTGCCAACAGTTCGGCATCATATTTTTTTCTTTGATCTGCACTAGTGATGACTGTACTGTTTTCTTCAAGTGTCTGCTCTTTTTTATTATTTTTTACCTTAAACTCCAATATAATTGCTGGTATTTTTGTTTTTTCCCGCTCTTTCGGAACCATCATGACATCATATCTGCCAAAGCCGCTTTCCCGGTTTGACCTGATTTCATAGATATCTGTCTGGTCTGCTATTAGTCCAAGCACAAATCCATGATAAAATCTTTCCGGTTCCTGATTTCCAGCGCCTTCACTTCCGACATCAAAATAACTAAACATTGCAAGCGTAATCTTATTCATATAATAATTCATTGCATCCACATCCTCAACCTTTAAATAACCACCTGCTACCAGAAGACTCCATACCGCGCTTTCATCCTGTGCAAGATGGCTGAACACGATCTGTTCATCAAAATTAACTTCAATCGTCTTTCCGTTTAAAAGACTTTCCATCTGTATCTTCATATCTGCCGATGCTCATTCTCTGTAAAACATTCCTGTTCATTTAGATAGCGGTTTTGTCTATAAACATCCACAATAATATTTTTATCTTTTGAACAGCCTCTTTGTAATTGTTCTGTTTTACATCCGCAAAGCTGACAAAAATAACCCGATATGTTCCCTGCCGTATGCGGTATTTTTCACTTTCCCACCACTGCCTTATAAAATCTGTTTTATCAATATAAAAATAATGGTTCTTTCTTAAAGATGCAAAATCCTGCTTTCCAATACTGATGATTCTGCTCATATTTTACCTATACTTTCCTGTTTATCGTGTAATTATCTTTACACGTTTTTGACGTTCTCTGCTGCCTGATCATATTGTATCTATCTTTTGATCAGTTTGAAAGGATTTTCATTTTCTGTAAGTTTTCTTAAAATGATCAATAATCAATTCGGAAATAATCAAGATACGCTTTATATCTGTCCTGTGCCGTAAGACAGGTATCTGTCAGATATCCTTTTTCATTGTCCCATTCTTTCAGCCCCCGATAGTAGAACATTTTTAAATCATCTTCGATAATAAATGGAACAATATTATATTTCAGACACTCTTTAAACATGATCAGTCTGCCGACACGTCCGTTGCCATCCTGAAACGGATGAATTCTTTCAAACTTCACATGAAAATCCAAAATATCTTCCAAAGACTTTTCTTCTTTCGCATTATATTCTGCCAGCAATTTTTTTATCTTACCGGATACCTGCTCCGGTAATGTAGTCTTCATACCCCCGACCTCATTTGGCATCTTTTTATAATCTCCAACAGCAAACCAGTCTTTTCTGGAATCACTGGTTCCATTTTTTTAAGTCAGATGGAGCAGCTTTAACAATTTCTCTGTCAATACCATACAGGCATCATCAATTATCATATCAATGCACCGAAAATGGTTTGCAGTTTCAATCACGTCATCCACGTTAAGAACTTCATTTTCAACACCGAAGGTATTGGTTCCAAAAATATATCTTGTCTGATCGTGCGTCAGACGGCTTCCTTCCATATGATTTGAATTATAGGTTAAATCGATCTGTGTTTTATGATAGATACCGCCTTGATACTTATCTGTTTTTTCTTCTCTCAGAATATCTAACAGTGTTTTGGACTGCTGTTTTTCCTGATTTTTTCGCACTCTGTTTTCCTCCGTTCACTTTCTAGATTATTTAATTATAGCACATTACCGGTGGCAAATTCATTTTTGTCTATAAAAACGCAGAAAATCATATAAAAACACACCTAAATAAAAAATGACACATTTATCCATGTACCCATATTCTTTATACTAGTATGATGGAAGCGGACATATAGATTCAAGAATGGAGGGTGTATTTTTATGAAAACCTACGAACGACCACAAGTATTTTGTCAGGAAGATTTATGCGAAGGCTGTCCGGCAGACAACGGTTCTTTCTGGACACTGACCAAGGGATATACAACCGGTGATAAAGACTACCGTCCTACCTGGGAACGCAATGGCGAGAGTCCGGATAAAATAACATGGATAAAAAGACCTCCCAGAAAGGATTTGTCTTTTCCTTTCTGGAAGGTCTTTTAAAATTGTCAAAGAAAGATAAATATCTCTTCCCTTTTCTATATATTGTCTCTTATTTAAAATAAGCCACACCGGACTCAAAGATCTTCAGATCCTGTTCTCCGTAAATGTTCATTGCCACGCTTCTGTCACGTCTCTCGGAATGAGCCATCTTGCCGAGCACACGTCCATCCGGGCTTGTGATACCCTCGATGGAACAGTAGGAACCATTGACGTTCCACTCTTCGTCCATGGTCGGAACACCTGCCTCATTGACGTACTGTGTTGCAACCTGACCGTTTGCAAACAGTTTATCAAGCCATTCTTTCGGTGCAACAAAGCGTCCCTCTCCGTGGGATGCCGGGTTGCAGTAAACTTTTCCAAGTTCCGCCTGTGCTAACCACGGGGACTTGTCGGTGACAACTTTTGTGTATACCATCTTGCTGATATGGCGTCCGATCGTGTTGTAGGTCAGTGTCGGGGAATCTGCTGCCTGCGGGCGGATTTCGCCGTAAGGTACCAGTCCTAATTTGATCAGTGCCTGGAATCCGTTACAGATACCAAGGGCTAAACCGTCTCTCTCATTTAACAGTTTCATAACTGCCTCTGTCATCTTTGCGTTGCGGAATGCGGTTGCAAAGAATTTTGCAGATCCTTCCGGCTCATCACCGGCGGAGAATCCACCCGGGAACATGATGATCTGTGCCTGGTCGATTGCCTTGGTAAATTCATCTACGGACTCACGGATGTCCTCAGCATTTAAGTTTTTAAATACTTTTACGATCGTATCCGCACCTGCGCGCTCAAACGCTTTTGCACTGTCGTACTCGCAGTTAGTTCCCGGGAATACCGGAATAAATACGGTCGGTCTTGCCACTTTATGTTTGCATACATAAACAGAATCTGCATGATAAAGATCTGTCTTTACTTCCTCTTTATCTTCGGTTGCACGAGTCGGGAATACTTTCTCCAATGTGCCTGTCCATGCGTTCAATGCCTCATCGATCGCAAGTTTCATATCGCCACAGATAAATGCTGCTTCCTCATTGACAGCACCTGCTCTCTTTACGTTTGCAGATAAACCTGCATTCTGCAGTGCCTCGTAAACTTCTGCAGTCTTGCCTGCCGGAACTTCTGCCACGATATTACCAAAGCCCGGAGCAAACAGTGTATCAGTTGTCACATCGGTATCTACTGTCACGCCAAGTTTGTTACCGAATGCCATCTTTGCAAGTGCTGCTGCAAGACCTTTTCCGTCAAGCGCATATGCGGAAACGATCGCACCTTTCTGGATCAATACATGAACCGCATCATAAAGTTTCATGACCTGTGCGTAAACCGGCACGTCATATTCGTCTTTGTCGATTGTAAAGTATAACAGTTCATTTCCTGCTGCCTTTAACTCCGGTGTGATGATATCCTGCTCTTTTGCCACATCCACTGCAAAGGAAACCAGTGTCGGCGGTACATCAATATCATTAAACGTTCCTGACATGGAATCTTTTCCACCGATAGATGGAAGTCCAAAACCGATCTGTGCATTGTAAGCTCCGAGAAGTGCTGCAAATGGCTGGCTCCAGCGCTTCGGATCCTCGTTCATTCTGCGGAAGTATTCCTGGAATGTAAAACGGATCTTTTTATAATCACCACCTGCGGTCACGATTCTTGATAAGGACTCTAATACCGCATAGATCGCACCGTGGTACGGACTCCAGCTTGCTAAATACGGATCAAAACCATATGCCATCATGGTTACGGTATCACATTTTCCATGTGCAACCGGAAGTTTTGCAACCATGGACTGTGTCTCTGTGAGCTGGTATTTTCCACCGAATGGCATGTAAACACTTCCTGCACCGATGGAACCGTCAAACATCTCCACAAGACCTTTCTGGGAGCAGACATTCAAATCAGCCAGCTCTGCAAGCCATGCTGCCTTCATATCGTTTTTCGCAACCGCATCTGCAACTTTTGGTGTAGAGATCTTATTTAAGTAATTATCCTCCGGTACCGGCATATCCACTGCAACGTTGGTCTCCTGATGCGCACCGTTGGTGTCTAAGAAGGCACGGGAGATATTTACGATCTCTTTGCCTCTCCACTCTAAAACAAGTCTCGGCTCCTCCGTTACAACGGCAACTTCCACTGCCTCTAAGTTTTCCTCCGCTGCGTAGCCTAAGAAGGTCTTGACATCCGAAGGAGATACCACAACTGCCATACGCTCCTGGGATTCTGAGATTGCAAGTTCTGTTCCGTCTAATCCGGCATATTTCTTCGGCACTTTGTCAAGCTGTACGCGAAGTCCGTCTGCAAGCTCACCGATTGCTACAGACACACCGCCCGCACCGAAATCGTTGCATTTTTTGATGATATGGGCAACTTCCTCACGGCGGAACAGGCGCTGGATCTTGCGTTCTGTCGGCGGGTTACCTTTCTGTACCTCGGCACCGCAGACTGCTGTGGACTCTGTGTTGTGCGCTTTTGAAGAACCTGTGGCACCACCGATACCGTCACGTCCGGTTCTTCCTCCAAGTAAAATGATGATGTCACCCGGATCAGAGGTCAGTCTCTGTACGGCACGTCTTGGAGCAGCACCCATGACCGCACCGATCTCCATACGTTTTGCCACATAGTTTGGATGGTAAACTTCTTTGACGTATCCGGTTGCAAGACCGATCTGGTTACCGTAAGAGCTGTATCCGTGTGCAGCTTCTCTCACCAGTTTTTTCTGTGGAAGTTTTCCGGAGATCGTCTCGGAAACAGGAACCGTCGGATCTGCGGCACCGGTCACACGCATTGCCTGGTAAACATAGGTACGTCCTGACAACGGGTCACGGATCGCACCGCCAAGACAGGTAGCGGCACCACCAAACGGCTCGATCTCGGTCGGATGGTTGTGTGTTTCATTTTTGAAATTAACCAGCCACTCCTCTGTCTTTCCGTCTACTTCTACCGGAACAACGATGGAACATGCATTGATCTCATCGGACTCTTCCTGATCCTGTAACTTTCCTTCTTTTTTCAGACGTTTCATTGCCATCAGGGCAAGATCCATCAGACATACAAACTTATCACTGCGTCCTGCATACAGGTTCTTGTGGGTATTTAAGTAATCCTCATAAGTCTCTTTCATCGGCGCGCAGTAATAACCGTCATCAAATGCCACATTTTTAAGTTCTGTGGAGAATGTGGTATGACGGCAGTGATCAGACCAGTAGGTATCTAACACACGGATCTCCGTCATGGACGGATCGCGTTTTTCATCGTTCTTAAAATAATTCTGGATATGTAAAAAGTCTTTGAATGTCATCGCAAGATTCAATGAATCGTATAACTCTTTTAACTTAGCCTCCGGCGTATCACGAAAACCGTCAAAGATCTTAACATCCTCCGGCTCCGGGAAACTCTGCACTAAAGTCTCAGGTTTCTCTAAGCCTGTCTCTCTGGAATCGACCGGGTTGATGCAGTGTTTTTTGATTGCTGCAAACTCTTCGTCACTGATCGTTCCCTCGATCGCATAAGTCACTGCAGTGCGGATGATCGGCTCTTCCTCTTCATTTAATAATTTCACGCACTGTTCTGCGG
>OGNO01001574.1_pt1 | contig 10003 bp, 6 predicted proteins | sample 1573491 | NCBI WGS metagenome assembly OGNO01 (sample SAMEA2581900, study PRJEB24529) | metagenome | biome: Human gut stool | place: China | collected 2011
ACTGAGAGGGCAAGCCCGGGACAAAAGAGGCTCCACGCGGCGATAAGCAGATTCTTTGTCAGAGCGATACTATCGCTGTGCTTTTACATCTCCGTCAGCATCCTTGCCCTCTCCGTCACCTTCGGTGACACCTCTCCCAAAGGGAGAGGCTTTGCGCCCTGCTTTCTTATTTATACCTCTATCAGCTCCCCCAGCTCCAGCGAATATATCCCTTTATAAGTCACCCGCCGGGGGGCGAAGCGCTTCTCAATGGCCTTTGCGTAGAGTTCCAGCTGAGCGCGGTAGGCGCGGACGAAGTCGGCAGGAGTCTTGCGGCGGTCCGTCTTGTAGTCCAGAAGCTCGAGGTGGTCGGGGTAGATGAGGACGATGTCCGCGATGCCCTGCACCAGCACCCCGGCGTCGGCGGCAGGGCCGTCGGGCAGGGCGCGGCCCTGGGCAGCCATGACTTCGGCGGCAGGCAGCGACGTGATAAAAGCCAGCTCCCGCAGCACATCCTCTGCCCCGCAGATGCGGCGGAACGCCTCGCTGCGCAAAAAGCGGAGTATCTTATAGACATCCAGCTTCCCGGCAATGGCGGGGGACGTGAGCTGCGCCGCCGCCTGACGCTCCCGTTCGGCGCGGACGGCATCCAGAACGACGTCGTCCTCTGCGTCCCGCACAGCGGCCAGCGCCCCGAAGTCGGCGTGCTCGAGGAAGGCATGGAGAGCCGTACCCATCTCGGCGGCGGTGAGGCCGTCCTTCGAGAGGAAGCCCGGGCGCTCGAGGGTGGTCTGCTCCGCGGCGTGGACGAGGCTGGTCACGCTGACCTTGGCCGGGATGTCCGCCAGCGCTGCCGCCGGATACCGCCAGCCGAAGCCCTGCCGCAGCGTCTCCACAAGGGCCGGGTCGGCCTCGGGCCGGAGCGGCTCTTCCGCCTCGGCGGAGGCTTCTTCGGGCGGGAGGACATCGGCCTGCACTGTGAGGGCGATGGTGCTCCCGGTGTCCGCAAAGGGCAGCTCGAGGTTCCCGGCCAGACGGCGGAGAGGCCCGCCGTTGGGGTGGACGAGGAGCGCCGCCCGCAGCCAGTCGGCGAAGCTGCCTGCCTGAGCGTTCAGGGTCTCCCCCGCCCCGGCGGCGAGGAAGGCGGCAGCTTTGGCGAAGGGGTTGGACGTCCGGCCAATGCCCAGCGGGACCGTCAAGATCAGCTTATCCTGCGCCCGGGTGAGGGCCACATACAAAAGCCGCATCTGCTCGCTCCGCATCTCGGCGGCATGGACGGTGGAGAGGGCGGTGTAGGCCGCCGTCTTATAGGCCCCCTCGCCGCCCTCGGGACGGAGACGGAGGCCCGCGCCGCAGACGCGGTGGAGCAGGACAGGCTGGCGGGTGTCGGCAGCGTTGAACTGCCGGGCCGTGTCAGCCACGAACACCACCGGGAACTGCAAGCCCTTGGAGCGGTGGATGGTCATGATGGTGACGCAGCCGGGCCGCGCCCCGCCGGGGGCAGTCTCCTGCCCGGTGGAGCCCGCCAGCGTGGCCGCGTCGATGGCACGGACGAGGGCCGAGATGCCGCCCGCGCCCGCCCCTGCGCAGAAGGAGGCGAAACGCCGTGCGTCCTCCCGGCGGCGCTGGCCGTTCTCCATGGCACCGAGGGCGGCGAGGTAGCCGGTGGAAACAAAAATTTCTTCCAGCAGTTCCTCCACCGGCACGCTCCGGGCCATCCGGCGCAGGGCCGTCAGACGCCGGTAGAACGCCTGCACCCGGCGGGTGAAATCATCCTCCGCCCCGCTCTGGACGGCCTGTAAAACTGCGCCGTAGAGGCTGATGCGGGTGTGCTGATCGGGTGTCTGCGCCCCGGCCCGGAGACGGACGAGGTCGTCGTCCGTAAAGCCGAACATCGGCCCCAGCATGGCGGCAGCGAGATAGATGTCCTGCGCGGGGTTGTCGATGACCCGCAGCAGGGCGATGAGGGGGCGGATGTGGGGCGCGTCCAGCAGGTTCTCCCGGGCGTCGGCGTAGACCGGGATGCCCCGGGCCGTCAGGGCCTCGGCGTAGGCCGGAAAGTCGCCTCTCGCCGCCAGCAGGACACAGCAGTCCTCGTACTGCACCGGGCGGGTGGTGCCGCCGTCCCGCACCGGCTCGCCGGAGGCCACCATCGCCTCGATGCGGCCGGCGATATACTGTGCGTCCGTCTCGGCGGCATCGTCGGGCAGGAAGTGGGCCTCCACGCTGCCCTCGTACGCGCCGGGTGCGCCGCAGACGAGGCGCTGTCCGTCGCCGTAGGCCGTGTCGCCCAGAGCAGGCGTCATGAGCTGTTCGAAGATAAAGTTGATGCCCGCCACCACCTGCGGGGCAGAGCGGAAGTTGGCGTCCAGCGCCAGCATGGCGTTCTCGCCGGGCCTGCCGTCTTCGGGCCGGGGGCGGGCTTCGCCGCCGGGCAGGAGGGGCCAGCTCTCCAGCTTTTCCCGGAAGATGCTGGGGTCCGCCTGACGGAAGCGGTAGATGCTCTGCTTTAAGTCGCCCACGAGGAAAAGGTCATCCCCTGCCGGGCTGGCCAGACAGCGGTAAAGGGCGTCCTGCAGGGCGTTCGTGTCCTGATACTCATCCACCATGACGGCGGCGTAGCCCTGCCGGATGCCCTGACACAGCTCGGTGGGCTGGCCGTCGGCGTCCCGCAGGAGCCGCAGGGCCAGATGCTCGAAGTCGCTGAATTCCAGCAGCCGCCGCTCCCGCTTCCGGGCCGCAAAGCGGGCGTCAAAGTCCCGCACAGCGGCAAAGAGGGCGCGGAGGCAGGGTTCGGCGGCTTTCCGGTCAAGCTCGGCTTCGTCGAGGCTGCAACTGATGAGGTCTTCGATTTTCTCAAAGAGCTTTGCGGCCTCGTCGGCCCGGGTCTTGACGGCGTCCTTGTGCTCACCGGTGAGCCGCTTTTTCATATTTTTGAGGCCGGGGGCCTGTTCCATGCCGAGGACGTAGGGCGTCAGCCTGTCGTAGAGGGGCGTCCATTCCCCCGCCCCGGCCAGACGCTCCACCTCGCCCAGCAGGGCGGCGGAGTTTTCCAGCCGCTCGAGGGGTTCGGCGAACTTCTCGTTCACTGCCGCCACGGCCTTTTCCTTGGCGGCAGGGGTCTTTTTGCTGGCCTCGGCGTCAGCCTGAACTGTCACGAAGTCCTCCCTGCAGTCGTTCAGCGCGGCGCAGAGCAGCTCCTTCGCGGCCCGAGCAGAGCGGGCGGCCTCCTGCATCAGAATATCATGCCAGCAGGTGCGGGCAAAGCCGTTCTCGTCCTGCCACGGAGCCAGCATCTCGTCCAGCTTTTTATCGTAGTCCGGCAGGGCGCGGAGGAAGTCATAGACCTGCAAAACCGCCTCCCCCGCCGCCTTGTCGGTGCGGCCCTTGCCGTAGAGGTCGGCAAAGGCGCAGAAGTCCGCATCCTGATAGGCCGCTTCCAGCGTCTCGGAGAGGGCCGCGTTCCGCAGCATCTCCACGCTGCCGGGGTCGGCAGGGGTGAAGTCCGGCGGGATGTCCAGCGCCTGAAAGTGCTTGTGGAGCAGGTCGAGGCAGAAGGCATCGATGGTGCAGATGGGGGCTCTCTGCAAAAGCATCCGCTGGCGGCGGAGGGCCGTGCTGCCCGGCTCTGCCTGACTGCGGCGGAGCAGCGCCTGCCCGATGCGGGCGCGGAGCTCTGCGGCGGCGGCGTTGGTGAAGGTGACGATGAGGAGCCGGTCGGCGTCCACGGGATGTTCCGGGTCGGTGATGAGCCGGACGGCCCGCTCCGTCAGCACGGCGGTCTTGCCGCTGCCGGCGGCGGCGCTCACCAGCAGCGCACCGCCCCGGTCGTCGATGGCGGCACGCTGGGCCGGGGTCCATTTTGTCTCGCTCACTGGTCTTCCTCCTTTTTCTCTTCCGGTTCAAAAGGCTTTGCAGGGGCGTCCAGCGCCCGCTCTCCGATGCCGTCCTCATGGCAGCAGATGAAACCGTAGTCACACCACCGGCAGGGGCTGCGGCCCGTGACCAGCGGCTCGGCGGCGATGCAGCCGCTGTAGAGCTGTTCGCCCATCCGGGTCACAAGGTCGTCCAGATGGAGCTGGATGCGGGAGAGCTTGGCCTTGTCGGCACGTTTCTCTTTCTGGTAGGGGCTGGGTACACCGCCCCGGAAGCTGAAGGGCAGATACCGCCCCGTCTCCTCGGCGTCCATGGCGTCAAAGACCTTCTGCTCGTCCCGGACGAGGCCGTCCAGCTTGTATTCCATGCTCCGGGCTGCCTTGCCCCGGGTGGTCGTCTCGGGAGCCGGGTCGGCCAGCAGGTACAGCACACCCGCAGGCTCTGCCCCGGTGAATCGTCCACCGGCGTCCCGGGTCAGGCTGAACAGGTAGAGCAGCATCTGACAGTCGAGGCCGCAGTAGACTTCCCGCAGGTCGAGCTTTTTCGTGCCGGTCTTATAGTCCACCACCCGCACCCAGCGGGTGCCGTCGTCCTCGATCCACTCGTCGGCGCGGTCCACGGTGCCGATGAGCTGCACCGTCCGGCCATCGGAGAGGCGGTAGGTCTGGCCCCGCACGGCGTCCTCGCCGGGGCCGATCTTCAGCTCACAGGCCACCGGTTTGAAGCTGGACTGGCGCTGCTCGTCCCGCAGGTAGCACAGCAGGCCCGTCATGCTCTTTTTGAGGCGGGAGAGCAGATAGGCGAAGCGGGCCGTGTCCTCGGGGAGGTAGCGCTTTGCATACTCATCTACGAGAAGCCCGGCCAGCGCCGCCATGGCCTCGTCGTCGAGGTCGAGGAAGGGCTGTAAGCCAGCGCAGGGGTTGTCGGGGCCGGGGTGAGGGTCGAGGGCCATCTGGAGCACCCAGTGCATGAGGGTGCCGCTCTGGTCGGCGGAAAGCTCCGCCCGCTTCCGGGGCCGCAGACCCAGCACGTACTGCAGGAAATAGCAGTACCGGCAGGTGTAGTATTTTTCGAGCTGACTGGGCGAGATGCGGAGCCGCCGGCCCAGCAGCGTTTCCAGCGCCTCGAGGTCGCTGACCTGACGGGGGCTGCGGCCCGCCATCCGGCGCAGGAGGGCGAGGCCCTCGGGTTCCGCCCCGCCGGGGGCATGAAGAGCCTCGGTGAGGCTGGCGCGCTCGATCTCCGTCAGGGGCCAGCCGCCGCCCAGCACGTCGAGACCGTCGGCGGCGGTGGCGGCAAGGTCGGTCAGGTCGAGTTCCGGCGCACCCGGTCTCAGCACGTCCACGATGGGCTCGAGGGCGGCGCAGAGGGTCTGGCCCTGCCCCTTCGGCCAGCTGAGCCAGAGCCCCTTTGCCGGGGCGGTGAGGGCCTTATAAAAGCAGACCTGCTCGCGGACCACCCGGTTCTCGAAGCAGTCCGGAAGCTCGATCTCCTGCGCCATCAGGGCGTCGCGGTCGGCGTGGGTCAGCAGGCCCGTCTCGCCGGGCGCGGCGGGGAATTCGCCCTCGGAGAGGCCCAGCACAAAGACATAGTCCGGTGCGTCAAGGCGCATCTTGCCTGCGCTGGCCAGCACCACAGCGTCCAGCGTCTGGGGGATGTGGCCGAGGTCGGACGAGCGCAGCAGCAGCCCGAACAGCTCTTCGTACTCGGGGATGGTGACGCTCTGGCCGCCCAGCAGACTTGCCATCTCGTCCAGCAGGCCCATGACCACATTCCACTCCCGGGCGGCTTCCTCGGCGGCGGGGATGCCCCGCTCAGCCCGGATGGCCTCCACCTGCGCGGCCTGAGCGTCCTCCGCACCCAGCTCCTTCAGGCAGAAGTAGAGGGCGCGGCTCATCTGCTCGGCGTTGGCAGAGCGGAGCTTCGCGCGCAGGCCGTCGGCGGCGGTGATGAGAAGGGCGCGGGCCTTTTCGGCCCGGGCGAGGTTTTCTCTGTCCTCGTCGGTAGGCTCCACATCGCCGAAGCCCCGGGGGTTCTTCTCGAAGGGCGCGCGCCACGCCGCCGCATTCGGCGACCAGGTGTAGGCGTAGTTCTCGAGGGCGCAGACCTCTTCCTCGGTGAGGGCGCAGAGGCCGGTCTTGGCCAGCGTGGTGAGCTGTTCCGTCAGCTCTGCACCCCGGGCGAGAGCCAGCAGACACCGCACCGCCGTGGCCGGGGCGCTGAACTCGGGCGTCGTCGGCTCGTCGCAGTAGAGGGGGATGTCCGCCATCCGGAACTCGTACTTCACGGCGGCGCGGTATTTCGAGATGTCGCGGCAGACCACCGCCACCTTCCCGCAGCGGACGCCCTGCCGCATGAGGCGGCGGATGGCAGCAGCGGCGGCGCGGGCTTCTTCCTCCCGGCTGGGGGCGGCGAAAAGCTTTATCTCCGGGCAGACCGTGGGCGGGTCACACCGGCCCGTGGCCAGCAGCTGAGCCGCTGCGGCGAGGCCGGGGGCATCGGCGTGGCGCACGTCCCGGCGCAGCAGTTCCGGCACGGCCACCGCAGTGCCGTTCCGGCGGGCCAGCTGGCGCAGCTGCGCCGCCACCTGCTTCGCGCCGGAGAAAAGGCTCATGTCCCCCGGCACGAGAGGGGTGCCGTCGTCGCAGAGAGCCACCGTCACGGTGGGCAGCGAGGCCAGCAGGGCGCCCATCAGCCGCTTTTTCGGGGCGTTGAAGGTGTCGAACTCATCGATAAAGACGGCCCTGTCCCGCAGGAACTCCGGCAGCTCGCCCCGGGCCAGCGCGGCCTCGAGGCGGGATGCGGCCAGCTCCAGCCGGTCGGAGGGGTCCATGCCTGTCCCGGCCAGCAGGGTCTCGTAGCCCTGAAAGATGAGGGCCAGTTCGCTGAGCTTGGCGCTGTCGGTGCCGCAGTCCTGCGCCAGCTCATAGAGCTGCCGGCCCGAGAGACCCGCGCTCTTGAGCTCGTCGATGGTCTCGGCGGCCATCTGGCAGAAGGCGGCCGAGCGGCGGTGGCGGTAGTAGTAGTGGACATTGTCCTGCAGTTCCTCGAGGGCGCGGCGCACCAGCACGGCACGGCCCGCGTCGCTGAGGGTCTGGACGGCAGAGCCTCCCTCCGCCGACAGGATATGCTCGGCGAGGCTGGTGAAGGAAAAGCTCTCCACCAGTCCGCTCAGCGCGTCGCCCATCTCCCGGTGGATGCGGCCCTCGGTGGACGAGGTGAACTGCTCCGGCACCAGCAGGATGCTCTTCTCCCCCGCCTCGGCCCGCGCCCGGATGCGCTGGTACAGCAGGGTGGTCTTTCCGCTGCCGGAGCCGCCTAAAAGTAGTTTTAACATGGTGAATCTCTCCGTTGGGTCAGTTTTTTATCGTGGGCGGCTTGCCCTCATTTTTCTATCATTGTACCACAAAATTGCAGCGACATCTATTCTGTGGTACAATGAAGAAAAAATCATCTCAGAAAGAGGACACCTGCATGAAAATTTTAGCAGTAGATTACGGCGACAGCCGCACCGGCCTCGCCACCTGCGACCGCACCGAGTTCCTGACTTCCCCCATCACCCCTCAGATCACTGTTAAAGCCCGGGACAAAGTCGCCGCCAGGGTCTGCGAGGTGGCAAAGGAGATCGAAGCCGAGCTCATCGTCATCGGCCTGCCGCTGAACATGGACGGCACCGAGGGCGAGCGCGCCCGCAAGAGCCGCAAGCTGGCCAAGACCGTTGAGATCTGGAGCGGCCTGCCCGTCCGGATGTGGGACGAGCGCCAGACCACCTGCGCCGCTGCCGACCTCCTCGACGAGAGCGGCACCTTCGGCGCAAAGCGGAAAAGCATCCTCGACTCGGTAAGCGCGACGGTGATATTGGACGACTACATCCAGTGGCGGAAGGAGCACCCGGGGGAGGTCTGAACGCCCCCGCCGCCCCTGTGGCAAAGTTTCTTTGCGAAGTCCGGACAGTTTGTTGCAAAGTCCGCAGAAAATCGTCGTTTTCCGGTTTGTTTTCACAATTTTCCTGAGCCGAATTTGTATAGTTTTCCGGCTTGACAGCACCGACTCTTCTCCGATAAAATGAGGGTAGAAGAACCCCCTGACCAGATGGCCGGAGAGGACGCTTCTTCATGAGAAAAAACAACTGGACTCACCAAAACAAAAACGATTGGAGGCGACCCACATGACAAAACTGAGAAAGCTGACTGCCCTGCTTCTGGCCGGTGCACTGACCCTTCTGCTCCTGACCGCCTGCAGCGGTGGCGGCGGTTCTTCCGGCCCGGAGGCCCAAGCCGAAGCCGAGGTGATGCGGGCCATCAACAACGACCGCGCCAACGGCCGCGCCGCGCCCCTGAGCAATGACCCTGATATGCAGCGTATCGCCAAAAAAAAGCTTGCCAATACCAATCTGGACGCCGATCTGAACGGCAGCATTGGAAGATATAAGTTCTACCACGACGTAAAGTACGATGAAAAAACTTCGACCCTGACCCTCATCGCCCAATACGATTATCAGAACACCAAGCTGGAAGATCTCATCGGTTGCATCACCGAGAACAATAAGGCTTCTAACTTGAATTTCAATCATTCCAGCAACTGGACCAAGGTAGGCGTAGCAGCCAAGATCCATCAGGGGCAAACCTACATCGCCATCACTCTACAGGTAAAGACGACCTGACCTGTCCCTTTTCCCTTATAAACGCAGATCCCCCGCCAGTTGGCGGGTGATTTTTTTGCAGCCGTCCCACCGCCCGGAGGGCGGAAAAACAGCTTCTTATTCAAATTTCGTGATGGTCACACTGTTGATGGTGATGGGTTCGGTGGGGCGCTGATTTTCGTCCACGCCGGTCTGGGCGATGGTGTCCACCACTTCCATCCCTTCATACACCTGCCCGAAGACGGTGTCGGTGTAGTCGAGGTAGGGTGCGCCGCCCGCCGTCTGGTAGGCGCTCACCACGTCGGCCCGCCAGCCGGCGGCGTTCATCTGGTCGATGAGCTCCTGCGTCACCGAGCTGCTGCCCGGCAGGGTCTCCATGACATAGAAGACGCTGGCGCAGTCGCCGGAGGCGTCCGCTGCCGCACAGAGTGCGCCGGAATAGTGGTGGAGCTTATCGGTGGTCTCGGCGGAGAAACGGTTCCCGTTCCAGATGGTGGTGCCTCTGCCGTCCGCGCCCTGCCCGGCCTCCACCACGAAGTCCTTCTCCACCCGGGTGACGGTCAGGCCGTTGTAAAAGCCCTGCTGGGCCAAAGTCGTGAAATTCTGCACAGCCTGCGGGGCCTCGGTGGGAAAAAGCACTGCTTTGAACACACCTGCCGAGGTATCGAACACCGCGATGGTGTCCCCCGCCGCCGGGTGGGTGAACTGCAGCTCTGCCGACTCCACAGCCGGGCGGCTGACCGTCTGCACCGTGCCGGCCTTCCCGCCCTGGATGCTGGAGAGGATATTGTCCGCACTGCACCCGGCCAGAACTGCCGTCAGGGCCAGTGCCGCCATTATTTTTTTCAAGGCTCTCATGATCGGGCCTCCCTGTCCATATATTATAGCAAAGATGGCTTTTCAAAAGCTATCGCTATAGTATATCACATTCCGGCCCGGGAAGCGAGAGGGAAAAGCGTGAAAATTTGTTATTGGATTTCTATGCGAAAAACATCTTGACGAGCGGGCAAAAAAACGCTACACTATAGGCGTACCCGGAACCCACAGCTCAGAAGGAGCAGAGCGGGCAGGGTGTGACAGTTATTCCATTTTTTAGATATTTGACAGGAGAACGTGACTTATGGCAGAAGATATGAACAAGTCCGCCGCTGAGACCGAAGAGGAATATCAGCCTGACCTGATGACCCTCGAGGACGAGGACGGCAATGAGGTCACGTTTGAAGTGATCGACGCTCTGGACCATAAGGGCGTGCATTACCTGGCCGTTGTCGAATACGCCGAGAATGAGGAAGACCTGGACGAGGACGCCCAGCTGGTCATCCTGAGCGTCGGCGAGGACGACGAGGGCGAGTATCTCGACGTGGTCGAGGACGATGAGACCCTGCTGGAAGTCAGCAAGCTGTTCGAGAAGCGTCTGAGCGACCAGTTCGAGATCGAGTGATTTCTCAGCAAAGACTTCCTGCCCGGCGCGATTTGTTGCGGTTTATATGATCCTACTAATCATTC